>Ga0247713_1000368_pt1 | contig 29246 bp, 32 predicted proteins | sample 21E_NmetaG_FD_189936 | JGI IMG/M metagenome (GOLD analysis project Ga0247713, IMG submission 189936) | Soil microbial communities from hillslope of Landscape Evolution Observatory, University of Arizona, Oracle, AZ, United States - 2-1-E_N | ecosystem: Engineered > Artificial ecosystem >...
CGATCCGCGAGGCGTTCCACGACCGGATGCGCGAGTACCGGTTCCTGCGCGGCGGCGAGTCGTACAAGTACCGCTTCTCGCCGGTCGAGGGGCTCGTCGAGACGTTCGCGGTCGGGCGCGGCGCGGTCGGCGGTGCGGCCGTCGCCGCCGCGGCCGCCATGGCGGAGTCGCCCGACCTCGCCCGCGTCCGCAGCGCGGTCGCGCGCCGGCTGGCGACCTAGCGCGCGAGCGCCGCCGCGGCGGCGCGCTCGAGATCCCGGCGACGGAGCTCCTGGTGGACCGGCAGCGCGACGGTGCGGGCGCGGCGGCGCGCGGCGGCGGGGAAGTCGCCCGCGGGGAGCGCCGGGTGCGGCACGGACCAGAAGTCGAGCGGGCGGACACCGCGTTCCGCGAGGGCGGCGACGACCTTCTCCTTGCCCTTCACCTCGAGCGGGAACGCGAACGGCGACGCGCCCTCCGCGAGGTCGGCGAAGGGCGTCGGCACGTGCTCGCCGAGGCGGTCGAGGAGGAACCGGTACCGCTGCCGCCGCGCCTCCGCGACCGCGTCCGCGCGCAGCCGCGGGAGCAGGAAGCGCGAGAGCGGCGCCGGCGGCGTCGCGGGCTCGCCGAGCGCGAAGTCGTCGGCGGCGACGTACGGCGCCGGCCCGCCGCGGCGCAGCCGGGCGGCGGCCTCGGCCGGGAGCCCGGACCGCCCGCCGAGCCAGAGCGCGTGCTTGCGGAGGACGCCGACCGCCCCGAGCTCCTCCGGCGTGTCCGGGGGCAGCGGCTCCGCGCGCGTCCGCAGCGCCGCGCCGTCCGGCACGCCGACGGACTTGTAGAGGCAGAAGATCGCGAGGTCGCCGTGCGAGCCGACGGGGCCGTCCGCCGCGTGCGCGAGCCACGCCTGCGCCGCGTCCTCGAGCAGGAGCAGCCCACGCTCGTCGGCCCAGGCGCGCCAGCGCGCCGCGTCCTGCGGGAACCCGAGGTAGTGGATCAGGTGGAGCGCGCGCGTCCGCTCGCCGAGCGCGCGCTCGAGCGACCGCTCCGCCGGGGCGAGCCGCTCGTCGGCGTCGTAGAAGCGGACGCCGAGCCCCGCGCGCGCGAGCGCCTCGACCTCCGACCCGTGGTGGTACGCCGGCACGAGCACCTCGTCGCCCGGGCCGAGCCCGAGCGCGCGGACGCCCTGCCAGAGCCCGTGCCGCGCGCGCGAGTAGAGCCGGCAGCCCGGCTCGGTCAGCGGGTACGGGAGCGGCCGCGGGCCGCGCGTCCACGCGCGGGGCGGGAGCGGCGGCCAGACCGAGAGGAGCGGCGGCCTCATCGGCGCGCGAGCGTGAGCACCCGCTTCGCCGCCGGTCGGCCCGCCGCCCACGCGAGCCAGTCGACGGAGCCCGTGGGCCTCGGGCTGAACGCCTGCAGCACCTTCAGGTCGCGGAACGTCGAGGCCCACTCGAGCTTCCACGGCTCGTCGGCCCCGAGGAACTCGTAGCTCGCGAGGCCGTCCTCGAACGCGCGGCGGATCATCTCGTGCCGCAGCAGCATCCCGGGGGCGAAGTTCCGGAACTCCGGCTCGTAGCCGGTCTTGAGCAGGTAGTGGACGCCGTCCTCCTCGACCGCGAAGTCGAACGCGAGCGCGCGCTCGTCGAGCCGCAGGAACGCGAGGCGCAGCGCCCCGCGCCCGGCGAACCAGCCGGCGATCCGCTCGTAGAAGCGCCGGGTGGGCGGGTCCGACGCGATCGCGGTCCCGCGGGCGCCCTTCCACGCCGCGGCCTCGACCCCGAACCCCTCCTCCAGCAGCTCCGCCAGCCGGTCGGTGCCGTCCAGCACCTCGAGGCGCAGCTCGCCGCGCTCCTCGAGGCGGCGGCGCCGCCGGCGCAGCTCGCTCAGCAGCTTCCGCCCGAGCGACCGCTCGTACGCCTCCCACCCCGTGCGCGTGTCGACGTGCGGCGACCGCTCGACGGTGCGGACGATCAGGCGGTAGCCGGCGGCGGCGGCCGCGTCGCGCACCTCCGCGAGCCCGCGCCGCTCCGGGAGCAGGAACGCCAGCGCCACCCGGCGCGGGCGCCGCGCCACGACGGCGCGAGCGAGCTCCGCGGCCGCGTCGGCGTCGCGGGCGAGGATCCCGAACGACGGCGTGTGCCAGTTCGCGATCCCGGTCAGCGCGCCGCGGTGGCGTGCGAGCGGGAGCAGCGCCGCGAGGCGGCCGCCGTCGCGGAGCACGTGCAGCTCGAGGTCACCGGCGCCCCACGCCTCCCACCACGCCTCCGCCCAGCCCGGGCGCAGCCACGGCACCTCCCGCGCCTCGTCGGCGAGCGCCTCCCACTCGTCCGCCAGCGCGGCGACATCGGTGAGGACCTCGGCGGTCAGACGGCCACGGGCTGCCCCGCGGCCTGGAGCAGCCGCCGCAGCCCCTCCTCGAGCGACACCGTCGGCTCCCAGCCGAGGACGGCGCGGGCCTTCGAGATGTCGGGCTGGCGCACCTGCGGGTCGTCGACCGGCAGCGCCTCGAAGACGATCTCGCTGGAGGAGCCCGCGACGCGGATGACGGTCTCGGCGAGCTCGAGCAGCGTGAACTCCTGCGGGTTCCCGATGTTGACCGGCAGGTGCTCGCCGCTCTCCATCAGGAGCACGAGGCCGCGGACGAGGTCGTCCACGTAGCAGAAGCTCCGCGTCTGGGACCCGTCGCCGAACACGGTGAGGGGCTCGTTCGCGAGCGCCTGGCGGACGAACGTCGGGATCGCGCGGCCGTCGTGCGGCCGCATCCGCGGGCCGTACGTGTTGAAGATCCGGACGATGCACGTGTCGACGCCCTGCTGGCGGTGGTACGCCATCGTCAGCGCCTCGGCGTACCGCTTCGCCTCGTCGTAGACGCCGCGCGGACCGATCGGGTTCACGTGGCCCCAGTACGTCTCGGGCTGCGGGTGCACCTGCGGGTCGCCGTACACCTCGCTCGTCGACGCGAGCAGGAAGCGCGCGCGCTTGAACTTCGCGAGCCCGAGCGCGTTGTGCGTCCCGTACGAGCCCACCTTGAGCGTCTGGAGCGGCAGCCGGAGGTAGTCGATCGGGCTCGCGGGGCTCGCGAGGTGGTAGACGAAGTCGACCGGCCCGTCGATCTCGAGGTGCTGCGTGACGTCGTGGTTCACGAACCTGAACCGCTCCGAGCGCATGTGCTCGACGTTGTGGAGCGAGCCGGTCTCGAGGTTGTCGACGCAGACGACGTCGAAGTCGCGGCCGAGCAGGTAGTCGCAGAGGTGCGAGCCGAGGAAGCCGGCGCCGCCGGTGACGACCGCGGTGGGCACCCCGCGATCATAGTCACGCGCCGGTCAGGCCACGCGCACCGGCACCAGCTCGCTCGCCGCCTGGACGCCGTCCGCCGCGGTCGCGACGGCGCAGATCCAGTACGTCCCCGGCGCGTGCGCCGGCGCGTCCCAGAGGAGCTCGGGGCCTTCGCCGAGCGCCCGCCACTCCGCGCTGCCGTCCGAGAGGAGGAACGCGACCGAGACGGCGCGCTCGGCCTCGGCGCGGAGCAGCACGCGGCCGGCGAGCGTCGCGCCGGCGGGCGGCTCGACGAGTGCGATCTCGGGCGGGCCGGACGGGACGGGCGCAGGCGCGGGCGCCTGCTCCGGCTCCGGCTCGGGCGCAGGCTCCAGCTCCGGCTCGGGCGCGGGCGCGGGCTCCGGAGCGGGCGCGGGCTCCGGCGCCGGCTCGCGCACCGGCTCCGGCTCGGGCGCGGCGGCGGGCGCCGGCGCGGGCGCCGCCTCCGGCCTCCTCCGCGACAGCGTCAGCAACCCGATCCAGCCGACGAGTCCGAGGACGACGCCGGCGGCGAGGTTCTCGAGCAGCGACGGCGCGACCGGCTGGGGATCGACGGCGGCGGGCGCCGCGACGACGAGGCCCGTCCCCTGCTCGGCCGCGCGCACCGGCAGGGCCGCGAGCTGCGCGACGAGCGCGGCGCGCTCCGCCTGCAGCCGCGCGACCTGCTGCGCGTCGTCGCCTGCCTCCCCGATCGCGCCGTCGACCTGCTCGATCCGCCGCCGGAGCTCGTCCTCCGCCTGCGCCTGCTGCCGCCGCGCCAGCTCCTGCGGGAGCGCGACGAGCGCCGCGGCCACGTCGGCGGCGAGCCCGCGCGCCTCCTGCTGCCCCGGCCCCTCCGCGACGACAGCGACGAGCGCCGTCCCCTCGCGCCGGTGCGCCGTCACCCGGCGCTGCAGCTCGTCGGCGTCGAGCCGCCCCGCCGCGACCTGCGGCGCGATCCCCTCGAGGAAGCTGCGCTCGCGGACGAGACGCGCGTAGCTCTCAGCGAGCAGCTCCGGCGAGCCGAGGCGCGTCGTCCCCGCCGGCGCGGGCGGGGAGGTCGCCTGGAGCAGCGCCTGCGCGCGGTACGTCCGCTCCCCGAGAGCGTGGACGAGGAACCCGAGCGCGACGCCCGCGGCGACGGCGACCGCGAGCGCGACCGCGCGCCGCTCCCTCACGTCCGCTCCCGCAGCGCGGGGAAGAGGATCACGTCGCGCACGGACTCGTTGCCGGTGAGGAGCATGACGAAGCGGTCGATGCCGAGCCCGAGCCCACCGGTCGGCGGCATCCCGTACGCGAGCGCCTCGACGTAGTCCGGATCGCCCTGCTCGCCCTCGGTCAGCTCGGCCGAGCGCGCGAACCGCTCCGCCTGCTCGTCGGGGTCGGCGAGCTCCGTGAACGCGTTCCCGAGCTCCATGCCGCCCGCGAAGAACTCGAACCGCTCGACGATCGTCTCGTCGTCGTCGCGGCGCCGCGCGAACGGCGAGATCTCGATCGGGTAGTCGAGGACGAACGTCGGCTCGACGAGCGACGGCTCGACGTAGTGGCTGAAGGCGTGGTCGACGAGCTGCGGCCAGTCGCGGTCCTGGCTCGTGTCGACGCCGCGCTCCTTCAGGCGCGCCTCGAGCTCGGCGGCGTCGCGCGTCCAGAGGCCGTGCTCCTCGAGCGCCTCGACGAAGCGCACACGGCGCCACGGCGGGGCGAGGTCGATCCGCGCGCCGCGGAACTCGACGACGGTCGTCCCGAGCACCTCCTGCGCGACCGCGGCGACGAGCTGCTCCGCGCGGCGCATCGTGTCCTCGTAGTCCGCGTACGCCTCGTACCACTCGAGCATCGTGAACTCGGGGTTGTGCTTGTAGGAGACCCCTTCGTTCCGGAAGTTCTTCCCGATCTCGTAGACGCGCTCGAGGCCGCCGACGATCAGGCGCTTCAGGTACAGCTCCGTCGCGATCCGCAGGTAGAGATCGCGCCCGAGCTCGTTGTGGTGGGTGACGAACGGGCGGGCGAACGCGCCGCCGTAGCGCGGCTGGAGGACGGGCGTCTCCACCTCCACGAACCCGTCCGCGTCGAGCTGCCGCCGCACCGAGGTGACGATGCGCGCGCGCGCGACGAAGTCGGCGCGCGTCTGCTCGTTCGTCAGCAGGTCGAGGTACCGCTGCCGGTACCGCGTCTCGACGTCCGTGAGCCCGTGGAACGTGTCCGGGAGCGGCCGCCGGTTGCGCGCGAGCAGCTCCAGCGTCGCGACGTGGAGCGACGGCTCGCCGCGGCGCGTCTTCATCGGCCGCCCCGAGACGCCGACGACGTCGCCGAGGTTCAGGTCGAGGTCGCCGCCGAGCTCGTCCGGCTTGCAGAAGAGCTGGAGCCGCCCCGACCGGTCGACGAGGTCGAGGAAGACGAGGCGCCCCATGTCGCGCCGCGCGAGGACGCGGCCGGCGAGGCGGCGCGTCGCCTCCGCCTCGGCGCCGGCGTCGAGCGCTTCCGCCTCGGCCTTGACGGCCGCGACCTCGTCCCTGTCGGGGAACCGCTTCGGCAGCGACATGCGGCCGAGTCTAGTGCGGACTAGCCCCAGATCAGCCAGCCGAGCAGGAGCCCGATCCCGACCGCCGCGCCGAAGCCGAACCAGCCGACGGCGACGGCGGCGAGCGGGAAGCGCGCGGCGGGCGCGACCGGCGGGGCGGACCGTCGCCGGACTCGCGGCGACGACGGGTCGACGGGCGCGCCGCGCCGCGGCGTCTCGGCGGCGAGGAGCCCGATTACGGCGTCGCGGACCCGCTCGGCGTCGGCGCCGAAGTCGAGCAGGATCCGCGACGCGACGCCGTCACCCTCGCGGACGAGGCCGAGCAGGATGTGCTCCGTCCCGATCCAGTTGTGCCCGAGCGCGAGCGCCTCCCGCAGCGCCAGCTCGAGCACCTTCTTCGCGCGCGGCGTGAACGGGACCTGCCCGCCCGACGGCGCCTCGTCGCCCCGCGCGACGGCGCGCGCGACCTGCGTCCGGGCCGCCTCGAGCTCGACGCCGAGGCTCGCGAGCGCCCGCGCGGCGTTCCCGTCCTCCCGCAGCAGCCCGAGCAGCAGGTGCTCGGTGCCGATGTACGCGTGCCGGAGCGCGAGCGCCTCCTCCTGCGCGAGCACCACCACCTGGCGCGCCCGCTCCGTGAACCGTTCGAACACCGCGCCCGATTCTAGGCGCGGCGAGTCGCGGCCTGCGAGCGGCCGCCTAGGCGGCCTTGATGTCCATGATCTTGTACTTCAGCGAGCCGCGGGGAGCGGCGACCTCGACGATCTCGCCCTTCTTCTTCCCCATGATCGCCCTGCCGACCGGCGACTCGTTGGACAGCTTCTGCTCCGCGGGGTTGGCCTCGGCCGACCCGACGATGTGGTACTCGACGGTCTGGTTCGCGTCCATGTCCTTCAGGCGCACCTTCGACCCGACGGAGACGGCGTCGGTGGAGACCTCGTCCGCCCCGATCACGCGCGCGTTCGCGAGCCGCTCCTCGAGCTGCGCGATCCGGTGCTCGAGCATCGCCTGCTCGTTCTTCGCGTCGTCGTACTCGGCGTTCTCGGCGATGTCGCCGAACTCCCGCGCGATGCGAATCCGCTCCGCCACCTCGCGCCGCTTCTCGGTGGAGAGGTACGCGATCTCTTCCTTCAGCTTCTCGTAGCCCTCGGCTGTGAGGATGACTTCCTTCACGTGCCCTCCTGACCCCTCCTAGACGAAAAGCGCGGTCGCCCCGGGCCGCGCGGGCGCGAATGGTAGCTCCCGGCTCGGACGCGAGTCAAGGCGGCGGGCTACCCTCCACGGAGCGTGCAACGAGACCTCCGCAGCTCCTGGCGGATCGGATCCGTCGAGATCCCGACCCGCGTCGTCCTCGCCCCGATGGCGGGCGTCAGCGTGCAGGCGTTCCGGCGCCAGGGACGCCGGTTCGGCGCCGGCCTCGTCTGCTCCGAGATGGTCAGCTGCGCCGGCATCGAGCACCGGAACGAGCGCACGCTCGGGTACCTGCGCGTCGCGTCCGACGAGCACCCGCTGGCGATCCAGATCTTCGGCTCCGAGCCGGCGACGATGGCCGAGGCGGCGCGCATGGTCGAGGCGGCCGGCGCCGACCTGATCGACATCAACTTCGGCTGCCCCGTCCGCAAGGTGACGAAGACGGGAGCGGGCGCGACGCTGCTCGACGACCCCGACCGCGCGTGCCGGATCGTCGCCGCCGTCGCCGAGGCGGCGTCCGTCCCCGTGACCGTGAAGATGCGGCGCGGCCTCCGCGACGGGTCGCGGACGTGCCTGGAGGTCGGGCCGCGCCTCGTGGAGGCCGGCGCGGCCGCGCTCACGCTCCACCCGCGCTCCGCGCAGCAGATGTACACGGGCACCGCGGACCACTCGCTGACGGCGGAGCTCGTCGAGCTCGTCCCGGTGCCGGTGATCGCGTCCGGCGACGTGACCTCGCGCGCACGCGCGCAGGCCGTCCTCGACGGTACCGGCGCGGCCGCGGTGATGATCGGGCGCGCCGCGCAGGGGAACCCGTGGGCGCTCCGCGAGATCCTCCACGGCGACGCGGACCCGCCCTCGCGCGAGGAGGTCGCCGCGGAGCTGATCCTGTTCATGCGCGAGACCGCCCGCGAGCTCGGCGAGCGGCGCGCGACGAGCTTCCTGAAGAAGTTCTACGGCTGGTACCTCGGCCACGGCAGGTTCCCGCGGCCGTTCAAGCAGGAGCTCGTCCAGCTCCAGACGCTCGAGGAGGTCGAGCTCCGGCTCCTCGCCGCCGCACCCGGCGCGCGCGACCTCCTCGAGCGGCTGGAGGAGGAGCTGCCGAGGGCGGACGACGTCCTGCTCGACCTGCCGATCTCGATCTACGGCGGCGGGTAGTCCCGGAACGACGAGGGGCGGCCGAAGCCGCCCCTCGAGCGTCCGTCACGCGCCCCGCTAGAAGCGGTCGCGCTCCGTCATCGGCTGCGTCCCGGGCACCGGCGTGCCGGGGGCCGCCGCGGGCTCGTAGCCCGACGGCTGCCCGCCGCCGTTGCCCTGCATCTCGTCCTTCGCGTTCGCGACCTCCTCCTTGCTCCGCTGCATGCCGCGGTCGAGGTCCTCCTTGAACTCGTCCTTCCGCTCCTGACCCTTCTCGTACGCGGTCTGGAGCATGTCGCGGGCGACCTCGCGCCCGCCGAGCCCGAACGCGAGCGCCGAGCCGAGCGCGATCGCGCCGATCAGCGCCGCGTACGTGATGATCACGATCTCCGGCGAGATCAGGAGCTGGTTGAGGATCATGAACGTGGCGATCGTCATCACGAGGATCGGAGCCGCCGTGGCGACGATGTTGCCGAGCGCCGTGCCGCCCATCGTCCGCTTCGCGAGCGCCGCGACACCGGCCGAGATCGCACCGGCGACCAGGAAGATCAGCACCGCGGCGATCACGTTCGGCAGATACGCGTAGATCGCGGCGACGAACGCCGTCAGCGCCGGGATGCCGAGCGCGGTCAGCGCGAGCGAGATCGCGCCGACGAAGACGACCCAGAACGTCAAGCTGCCGGCGAGCCTCGACGGGCGTTCGCTGACGCGGCGGACCCAGTCGCCCGTCGGACCGCCGTGCGCGGCGCGGTCGAAGCCGACGCGCGCGAGCACCCGCGCGACGACGTTCGCCAGCACCTTCGCAACGAGGTAGCCGACGATCAGGATGACGAGAGCGCCGAGCAGGTTCGGCACCCAGTTGAAGAACGTTGTGAAGCCGTGCTCCACGCTGTTCCCGATATCCATCTAGTCCCCCCTTGTCGGGATTTTGTCCATGCTGAGGGCAGGAGCCCGTTCGTCCTCTAGGGAAACGCGCGAGCGTCAGTCGCGGTTACGCGACCAGACGATGCGGAGGCCGTCGAGCGTCAGGAACGGGTCGACGGCGGCCACGGTGCGCGCGTGCGGGGCGATCAGGTCGGCGAGGCCGCCGGTGGCGACGGCGCGCGGCTCCGCGCCGAGCTCCTCGGCCATCCGCTCGACGATCGCGTCGACCTGGCCCGCGAACCCGTAGACGAGCCCGGACTGGAGCGCCGTCGCGGTCGTCTTGCCGATCACCGTCGGCGGCGCGGCGAAGTCGACCTTGAACAGGCGCGCCGCGCGCGAGAAGAGCGCGTCCATGGACACCTCGATCCCCGGCGCGAGCACGCCGCCGACGTACTCGCCGTCGCGCGAGACCGCGTCGAAGTTCGTCGACGTGCCGAAGTCGACGACGATGCACGGCGCGCCGTAGCGCTCCTTCGCGGCGACGGCGTTCACGATGCGGTCCGGTCCGACCTCCCGCGGGTCGTCGTAGCGGATCGGAATCCCCGTTCGCACCCCGGGGCCGACGACGAGCAGCGGCGCCCGCGCCCACCGCTCCGCGACCTGCTCGTACCCGCGGACGAGCGCCGGCACGGTCGACGAGAGGCACACGCCCTCCACCTCGTCGCCGTCGAGGAGGCCGGCGAGCACGAGCCCGAGCTCGTCGCCGGTCCGCCTGGGATCCGTCGCGACGCGCCAGTGCTCCGCCAGCCGCTCGCCGTCGAACAGGCCGAGGACGGTCTGCGTGTTCCCGGCGTCGATCGCGAGCAGCATGCGCGCGACGTTAGCGCGTCCGCGCTACGCCAGCTCGTCGTCGCCGCGCAGCGTCTCGCCGATCTTCTCGGCCAGCGCCTCCGCGGTCAGCGGCTCGTCCCCGTCGGGCCGCAGCTCCTCGACGGTGACGTCGCTCGAGGTGTAGACCTCGGCGCGCGGGATGATCCGCGTCGGGCGGTTCTTGTCCCACACCCACACGTCCTCCATCCGCAGGTGGAAGAACGGGTAGTTCGGCTGCGGGGACGCCTGCAGGTCGAGCTTGTTGCAGAGGTACGTCGCGTCCTGCGTCAGCACGCAGTAGCGGAAGAGGCCGAAGACGGCGGTGTACTCCCGCTTGAGGCGGAGCTCGAGCTCGGCCTCGAACTCGTCGAGTTCGTCGAGGTGCGACATCAGCGGGAGTGTATCTCCGCGAGGAGGGCCTCCACCGGCCCGCGCCCCGGAACGACGAGGTGCGGATCGAGCTCCGCCAGCGGCTCGAGCACGAACGCGCGCTCGTGCAGCCGCGGGTGCGGCACCGTCAGCCCGGGCTCGTCCACGACGCGGTCGCCGTGGAGGAGCAGGTCGAGGTCGATCGTGCGCGGGCCGAAGCGCGGCCCGCCGCGGGTGCGGCCGAGCTCGCGCTCGACCGCGAGCAGCCGGTCGAGGAGCTCGCGCGGCGGCAGGGTGGTCTCGAGCGCGGCGACGGCGTTCAGGAACCGCGGCTGGTCCTCGTAGCCGACCGGGTCGGTGTCGCGGAACCGCGACACGGTCACGAGGTCGACGCCCGGGAGGTCCGCGAGCAGCTCGAGCGCCCGCCGCAGCGTCCGCTCGCGGTCGCCGAGGTTCGAGCCGAGGCCGACGTACGCCAGCGCCATTACCGCGACTTAACCACTCCCGGCTACCGTGGGACGACCTTGCGGCGGGTCGCGCTCATCCTCTGTCTGCTCGCGGCCGGCGCCGCACCCGCGGCCGCCGCGGACGCACCGCCGCTCGTCCCGCGCGACCCGGCGTCGCTCGAGCAGGAGACGCACGCGCTCCTCCGGGTCGCCGACGCGTCGGCCCACGCGACGCTGCGGCGCGCCGGCGGCGTCGAGGTGTCGCGCTCGCTCGGGATCTGGCGCGTGCCGAGCGCCGAGGCCGCGCGCCTCCTCCCGCGCCTCGCGCTCGACGGCGCCGTGCTCGACGCGGAGCCCGACCGGGCGCGCCAGCGGCTCGACCACCTCTCGCGCGGCGACACGCTGCTCCACCACCAGTGGTGGCTCGCGCGGGTCGGCGCCGACCGCGCGGAGCCGCCGGGGCCCGGCGTCCCCGTCACCGTCGTCGACGGCGGCGTCGACCTCGCGCACCCGGAGTTCGCGTCGCGCCCGAACACGGTCGCGCTGAACGAGCAGACGCTCCGCGGCCGCAACGACTACCACGGGACGGCCGTCGCGTCGATCGTCGGCGCGCCCGCCGACGGGGCGGGGATCGTCGGCGTCTACCCGCACGCGCTGCTGCAGCTGTGGGACGCGAGCCCGACCGGCTCGCAGCTCACGACGGCCGACGTGATCCGCGGGATCGAGGCGGCGTCGCTGCGCGGGCGCGGCATCGTCAACCTCAGCCTCGGCGGCGTGTTCCGGTCACGGCTCGAGGAGCTCGCGATCGTCCACGCCTACGAGCGCGGCTCGGTCGTCGTCGCGGCGTCCGGGAACGAGCGCGAACAGGGGAACCGCCCCGGCTTTCCCGCCTCGCTGCCGCACGTCGTGACCGTCGGCGCGGTCGACGCCGCCGACCGCCTCGCCCCCTTCTCCAGCTCGTCGCCCGGAATGGACCTCGTCGCCCCCGGCGTCGCGATCCCGGTGGCGGTTCCGGCCGCGCAGTCTCCGGCGGGCTACCTCCAGGCCGACGGCACGAGCTTCGCGACGCCGATCGTCTCCGGCGCCGCCGCCTGGATCTGGACCGTCCGCCCCGAGCTCGACAAGACGCAGCTCGTCGAGCTCCTCCGGCAGTCGGCGCGCCCGCTCGATGCCGCCGGCCGCAGCCCCGACACCGGCTTCGGGCTCCTCGACATCCCGGCCGCGCTCTCCCGGCCCGCGCCGAGCGTCGACCCGCTGGAGCCGAACGACGACCTGAACCAGGTGGTCCCGGGGCGCATGTTCGCGGCCGGGAAGGCGCCGCTGACGCGCCCCGGCGCCGGTCGGGCCGTCGTCGACGCGCGCCTCGACGCCGTCGACGACCCGCGCGACGTCTACCGCGTCTGGGTCCCCGGCGGAGGACGCGTCGTCGTCGCGCTCACGGGCGCCGCACCGGTGGCGCTGCGCTACGCGGGGCCGACGCCGATCCGCAGCGCCAGCCGCCTCGCGTCACGCCGTCTCGAGCTCGTGAACCGGGGTCGCGCCGGTGCGTTCGTCTACGTGACGGCGGCGATCGAGCCCGGCGCCCAGCCGTCCTTCGGCGCGTACCGCCTCGCGCTCACGACGGGGCGCGCACCCGCTCGACGGTGACGGCCGACCACGCGGCCGGCGGGTCGAGCGCGACCTCCGGCTTGCGCACGCGCACCCGCACGCGCTCCGCGGGGAACCGCCGCAGCAACTCGTCCGCGACGGCCGACGCAAGCGCCTCGAGCAGCTCGAAGCGCCGTCGCTCCGACACGTCGCGCACGGCGCCCGCGACCGCGCGGTAGTCGACGGCGTCGTCGATCCGATCGGTCGTCGCGGCCGGATCGGCCGGGACGTCGAGCTCGACGTCGAACAGGAAGCGCTGGCCGGCGCGCGCCTCCTCGGGCAGGACCCCGTGGCGCGCGCGCAGCTCGAGCCCGTGCAGCTCGATCGTCGCGAGGCTCACCCGGCCACCGCCCGCGCCGCCGCGAGCGCCTCGACGTGCTCGCGCACGTCGTGGACGCGGAAGATCGACGCGCCGCGCTCGAACGCGGCGACGGCCGCGCCGACGCTGGCGGCGGCCGTGCCGCGCGTCGCCTCGGGGTCGCCCAGGATCCGGCCGAGGGTGCTCTTGCGGGAAAGCCCGACGAGGACGGGCCGTCCGAGCCCGCGCAGGACGTCGAGCCGCCGCACGAGCTCGAGGTTCTGCTCCACCGTCTTGCCGAAGCCGATCCCGGGGTCGAGGCAGATGACCTCCTCGCGGATCCCGGCGGCGACCGCGGCCGCGAGCCGCTCCTCGAGGAACGCCGTCACCTCCCCTGCGACGTCGTCGTAGCGCGGGCTCCGCTGCATCGTCCGCGGCTCGCCCTGCATGTGCATCAGGCACACGTAGGCGCCTGCCTCGGCGACGGTCTCCGCCATCGCGGCGTCGCCGCGGAGCGCCGTCACGTCGTTGACGAGCTCCGCTCCGAGCGCGAGCGCACGGCGGGCGACCTCCGCCTTCGCCGTGTCGATCGAGACCGGCAGCTCGCCTGCGATCCGCTCGAGCACCGGGACGACGCGCCGCAGCTCCTCGTCGAGCGAGACGCCCTCGGAGGCCGGCCGCGTCGACTCGCCGCCCACGTCGACGACCGCCGCGCCCTCCTCCACCTGGCGCCGCGCGCGCGCGACCGCCGCGTCGACGGCGTACGCCTCACCCCCGTCGGAGAACGAGTCGGGGGTGACGTTGACGATCCCCATCACCGAGGGACGCGGGAACCGCTCCTCGATCGGCGCTGCGGCCACGCGGCGAGCGTAGCCCGCGGCGGCTACTCGGCCCAGGGGCTGCGGTCGTCGTCGGCGGCGCCGTCGTCCGCGCCGGGCTCCTCCGACTCCTCGAGGTGCTGCTCCTCGGCGCCCGTCGAGGCGTCGCCGATCGTCTGCTCGTCGTCGCTCACGGGCGCTCCGTGCCCGCGACGGCCGCCCGTTAAGCGCGCTCGGGCGGCGGCGGCTGCATCGTCGCCCCGGGCAGCGGGAACGGCTTCGGCTTCGGCTGCGGGGCCCGCTTGCGCTCCTCGTCCGCTGCGGGCTCCGCCTCGGGCTCGGGCTCCGGCTCCGGGAAGACCGCCTCCTCCGACTCGCCGGCGAGCAGCCGCACGAACTGGTCCTTGTCGATCGTCTCGCGCTCGATGAGGATCCGCGAGAGCAGGTGCAGCTCCTCCATGTGCTCCCGGAGCACGCGGTGGGCCGTCTCGTGCGCCTCCTCGATGATGCGCCGCACCTCGTCGTCGATCTCGCGCGCGATCTCCTCGGAGTAGTCCGGCTCGTTCCCCATCTCGCGGCCGAGGAAGGGCTGGTCGTGGTTGCGCCCGAGGACGCGCGGGCCGAGCTTCTCGCTCATCCCGAAACGCATCACCATCTGCTTCGCCGTGGAGGTGACGCGCTCGAGGTCGTTCGCGGCGCCGGTCGTGACCTCGTGGAAGACGAGCTCCTCCGCCGCGCGGCCGCCGAGCGTCATCGCGAGGTCGTCCATCAGCGCGGACTTCGTCGTCAGGTAGCGGTCCTCCGTCGGCAGCGAGATCGTCAGCCCGAGCGCCTGGCCGCGGGAGACGATCGTGATCTTGTGGACCGGGTTGGTGTTCTCGAGGTAGTGCCCGACGAGCGCGTGGCCCATCTCGTGGAAGGCCGTGATCTTCCGCTCCTTCTCGGAGAGCAGGCGCGCCTTCTTCTCGGGGCCGGCGAGGACGCGCATGATCCCCTCCTCCAGCTCCTCCTGCTCGATCGTCTTCTTCCCGCGGCGCGCGGCGAGCAGGGCCGCCTCGTTGATGAGGTTCGCGAGGTCGGCGCCGGTGAACCCGGGCGTCCCGCCGGCGAGCGTGTCGAGGTCGATGTCCTCGCCGAGCGGCTTGCCCTTCGAGTGCACCTCGAGGATCTTCTTGCGGCCGTTGCGGTCGGGCCGGTCGACGACGATCTGCCGGTCGAAACGGCCCGGGCGCAGGAGCGCGGGGTCGAGGATGTCGGGCCGGTTCGTCGCCGCGATGAGGATGATGTTGTCCTTCATCTCGAACCCGTCCATCTCGACGAGGAGCTGGTTCAGCGTCTGCTCACGCTCGTCGTGGCCGCCGCCGAGCCCGGCGCCGCGGTGGCGGCCGACGGCGTCGATCTCGTCCATGAAGACGATGCACGGCGACGCCTGCTTCGCCTGCTCGAAGAGGTCGCGGACGCGGGACGCACCGACGCCGACGAACATCTCGACGAAGTCGGAGCCGGAGATGGAGAAGAACGGCACGCCCGCCTCGCCGGCCACGGCGCGAGCGAGCAGCGTCTTCCCGGTGCCCGGCGGCCCGTACAGCAGGACGCCCTTCGGGATCCGCGCCCCCAGCGCCTGGAACTTCTTCGGATTCTCGAGGAACTCCTTGATCTCGTGCAGCTCCTCGACCGCCTCGTCCGCGCCGGCGACGTCCTTGAAGCCGATCTTGGGCGAGTCGGGCGTCATCCGCTTCGCCTTGCTCTTGCCGAAGCTCATCACCTTCGAGCCGCCGCCCTGGACCTGGTTCATCAGGAAGATCCAGAAGGCGATCAGGATCAGGAAGGGCAGGAACGAGAGGATCGCCGACAGCCACATCGACGAGCCCGTCCCCTCGGAGTCGTAGTTGATGTTCTGCCGCGCGAGCAGGTTCTCGAACTGGAGCTGCGACTCGTCGCTCGGGTAGTTGACGACGAGCACCTCGTCGCTGCCGCGGATCTCGGCGTTGATCTCGTTCTTCCGCGGGACGAAGGTGATCTTCTCGAAGCGCTGCGAGCCGCTCTCGCGCACCTGCTGCTGCAGCTGCGAGTACGTGACCTCCTCGACCTTGCCGTCGTCGCCGGTGAGCGTGTTGACCGCCACCCACGCCAGCACCACGAGGATGATGAGGGGGAAGAGCGCGCTGCGGAAGAAACGGTTCACGAGGCCTCGGGCTGAGCGTAGCAGCCGACTTCCGTGGCTCTACCCCCGGCGGAGGGGCGTTAACACGAGCTTCGTACGGCGTCGCGGCGCCGCAGCGCCCGCCCCGTCAGTCCCCCGCCGGGATCAGGTCCGGGTGCAGCACGCCGACGTACGGCAGGTTGCGGTACCGCTCCGCGAAGTCGAGCCCGTAGCCGATCACGAACCGGTTCGGGATCTCGAAGCCGACGTAGCGGACGTCGACGTCGATCTCGCGTCGCTCCGGCTTCGTCAGCAGCGCGCAGATCTCGAGCGACGCCGGCCCGCGCGCCTCGAGCGCCCGCATCAGGTACGAGAGCGTGAGGCCGGAGTCGATGATGTCCTCGACGACGAGCACGTCGCGGCCCTCGATGTTGATGTCGAGGTCCTTCAGGATCCGGACGACGCCGGAGGAGTCGGTCGCCGCGCCGTAGCTCGAGATCGCCATGAAGTCGATCTCGCACGGGACGGTCAGCTTCCGCATCAGGTCGGCCATGAAGAAGACGGCGCCCTTGAGGACGCCGATCAGGAGCAGGTCGCGGCCGGCGTAGTCGCCGGAGATCTCCTCGCCGAGCTCCGCGATCCGCGCCTGGAGCGTCTCCTCGTCGATCAGGACCTGCTCGACGCCGTGCTCCAGGTCCGTCTGGCTCACGCGTCCTCCCGCGTGGCGCGCACACCGGGGGCGTCGACCACGCCCGGGACGGCGACCACCTCGTCGCCGCGGACGACGAGCGGCCACGCGTCGCGGTCGGAACGGGGGATCTTCGCGTCGACGAACACGTCCTGGATCTTCTTCGTGCGACCGGCGAGCCGGTCCCCGGCGCGCCACGCGCGTACCTTAAGGCCTGGGACGTCGCTCTCGATCCGCCACGGGCCCCACTGCACGGGCCGGTCGAGGGCGACGGGCGAGCGCTCGACCCACGCACGGTCGTACTCGCGCACCGCCTGCAGGCCGCCGCCGACGTCGAGGCGCGCCGAGCCGCGGCCGCTCGCGAGGAACGCGTCGAGCGCGCGGTCGCGGCGGCCGCCGTCGAGCAGCGCGAGCAGGTTCCGGTCCGCGCCCGGGTGGAGCTCGCGGAGGAGCGGCAGGATCTCGTCGCGGATCCGTCCGCGGCGGGTCGCGGCGTTCGACGAGTCGATGCGTACCTCGAGCCCCTCGGCGCGGCAGTACGCCTCCGTCTCCTCCCGCCAGACCGGGAGGAGCGGCCGCACGACGCCGTCCGCACGGCGTGGCTCGATCCCGCCCACGGCGCCGCGCGAGACGATCCGGTAGAGCACCGTCTCGACCTGGTCGGACGCCGTGTGCCCCGTCGCGCGCAGCCGGTCGCGGGCGACGGCGTACCGCAGCCGCCGCAGCTCGGCCTCGGGGAGGCCGGCGCCGGGCGCGTCGACCACCTCGGCCCCGAGGCGCTCGCGGCAGAACCGCGCGTCCTCCTCCGACTCCTCGCCGCGCAGGCCGTGGGCGACGTGGAGCGCCGAGACGCGGTAGCCGAGCGCCCGCAGCACGTGCCAGAGGCACGTCGAGTCGGGGCCGCCGGAGACGAGGCAGACGACGTCGCCGCCCGGGGGGATCAGCGCGTGCCGGCGGACGTGCTCCTCGACCCGCTGCCGGAGCTCGGCGGTGTCCACCGCCGCATCCTGCCAGTGGTCGCGCCTAGAGGAGGCCTGAGACGTCGCAGCCGCGCTTCAGCAGGTGCGGACGCGCCGAGACGAGCAGGTCGTGCGCGAAGTTCGCGAGCCCGTACGCGCGGTAGACGAACGAGCCGGCGTCGCCCTCGTTCGCGTGCGCGTCGATCGCGCCGCCGTACTCGCGGAGCATCGCCGACATGATCAGGCGCGTCTGGCTGAGGACGGGGTCGGTCGGCTTGACGCTCTTGATCCGCGTCGCCGCCAGCTCGACCTCCGCCAGCACCATCTCCGCGTCCGCGCCGCCGGCGAGGTAGTCGCGGCCGAGCGTGCCGACGGAGCTCATGTTCATCGTCGCGATCCGGATGAACTTCTTGTCGATCGCGGAGCAGGTGTGCTCCACCGCCGCCGTCGGCGTTCGCCCGCCGTGCGCGGCGGCATAGCCGGAGGCGACGCCGAGCGCGCCGGCCAGCAGGACTGCCGCAGTGAGTCCCAGGAACCGCACCGTCGCCCCGTTCATCGGCCCGCGATCGGGGAGCGCCGATCCCCCGAACGGCGCCACCCGACCGGGTTAGGCCGGGCGGTCCCGGCGCCGCCGGTCGAACGGCCCCGGCATGTGGCCCGGCCGCCGCTCGGGGTCGGGCGCGTGCGGGCGCCGCGGGATCCGGTTCGCGACGCGGGCGGCGAGCTCCAGCAACGCCCACCGCCCCACCCACGCCGCCGCGGCGAGCGCGAAGAGGCGGTTCACGCGAACGCCGGTGCCGAGCACCACGCCTCGAGCAGGTCGGCCGCCGCCGCGAGTCGCTCGGCGGGCAGCGCGAACGGGTGGGCGTACGGGACGGGCTCGACGCGCTGCGACGGGGCGCGCCCCTCCGCCGCCTGGAGGGCGTACCGGACGGGGAGCGCGTGCGCGACGACGAGCGCCGTCCGCTCCGGCCGCGCGAGCACGCGCCGGAAGCCGGCGGCGTACCGGCGTGCGGCGGCGACGCGGCTCTCGCCGCCGCCCGGGCAGTCCTCGTCCGGTCCAGCCGCCCACGCCCACTCCCGGTACTCGTCGATGTGACGGCCCTCGAAGCGGCCGACGCCGATGTCGCCGAGCTCCGGCACCACGAGCCGCGGCACGTCGCGCCCTCCGAGCGCGAGCTCCGCGGTCTCGCGCGTGCGGCGGAACTCAGTGTGGACGCAGAGGTCGAGCGGGGTCTCGGCGAGCGCGCGGCCGAGCGCGCGCGCCTGCTCGCGCCCCGCGTCGGTGAGGCCGCCGCACGCCGACGCGACACCGTTCGCGTGGCCGCCGACGCTGAACGCGCTCTCCCCGTGGCGCGCGAGCACGACCGTCTCCACGCGGCCGAGGCTACCGGCGGATCAGAAGAGGACGCTGCGGTACGACAGGGCGTGGCGCATCCCGATCGACTCGTAGAGCCGGAGCGCGGGCGCGTTCTCGGGGCGGACGAACAGGCAGACGCTCGGCGTCCGCTCCAGCAGGAGCCGGCAGAGGTCGCGGAGCGCGCGCGCCGCGTTGCCGCGCCGGCGCGCCGTCGGGTCGACCCACACCTGCTGGAGCTGCACCGCGCTCGGCGTCCACGCCGAGGCCTCGGCCTTGAAGAGGATCGTGTCGCCGTCGCGCCACAGCCACGAGCGGCCCGCCTCGATCTGCGCCCGCGTACGCCAGCGGAACCCGTCGGCGTCGCGCGCCAGCGGGTCGATCCCGAGCTCCTCCTCGTGCGCCGCCGCGCATGCCGGGACGAGCACGTCGAGGTCTGCCTCCGTCGCCGCGCGGAGGCCGGTCTCCCCCGCCGGCGGCGGCTCCTCGATCACGTACACCGGCTGGCCCGGCCGATCCTGCCGCGGAGGGGGCACGCGGTCGCGGAGCGCCTCCCAGAGCTCGCCGACCGCGCGCTCCTCGCCGATCAGCATCCGCGCCCGCCCGTCGCTTCCCGCGCGCGCGAACGCGCCGCAGCCGCTCCCCGACGGGACGAGGTTGGCGCCGAGGTGGCAGAGCGCCCGGAGGCGCCGCCGCTCGGTCACCGCGGCGAACCGGCCGAGCCGCCGCCGCGCCGAGTCCTCGAGGAAGACGCGCTCCACCGGGTCCTCCGCACAGAAGTCGAGGATCTGCGTTAGCGACGGCTCCACGAGTCTCGCCCACATCGCGCCGACACTCTAGGCTTGCGCGCATGCCGATCCACATCCGAGCCGAGCCCGGCCACTACGCAGAGGCGTGCCTGCTCCCGGGCGACCCGTTGCGCGCCAAGTACATCGCCGAGACGTACCTCGACGACGTCGTCCAGCGGAACTCCGAGCGCGGGCTGCTCGGCTACACCGGCACGTGGGAGGGCAAGCCCGTCTCCGTCCAGGGCACCGGGATGGGCTGCCCCGGCGCGACGATCGTCTTCGAGGAGCTGATCCAGCTCGGCGTGAAGAAGCTCCTTCGCGTCGGCACGTGCGGAGGCCTCCAGCCGCACCACAAGCTGGGCGACATGATCGTGGCGCTGAGCGCGGTGCCCGCCGACCAGACGGCGGTGAACCTCGTCGGCCGGGAGCCGCACTGCCCGACGGCGAGCTGGAGCCTCGTCCACGGCGCCGTCCACGTGGCGAAGCAGCTGGGGCAGGAGCTCCACGTCGGCCCGATCGTCTCGAGCGACCTCTTCTACAACCCGGACGACGGGCAGTACGAGCGGTGGTCGAAGCGCGGCGTGCTCGCCGTCGAGATGGAGGCGGCGGCGCTCTTCACGGTCGGCGCGATCCGCGGCGTCGACTCGGGGTGCCTGCTCACGGTCAGCGACATCGTCGTCGAGGGCGAGTTCACGCGCATCTCCGACGAGGAGCTGCGCGCGGCCGTCGACCGGATGACGCGCGTGGCGCTCGCCACCGCGACCGCCGATTAGCGCCGACGGGACGATCTTCCTCGTCAACCCGGCGTCCGCCAACGGCGCCACGGGCAAGCGCTGGCCCGAGCTCGCGCACCGCGCGGCGCGGCTCGGGCTCACGGGCGAGACGCGCTTCTCGGAGCGGCCGGGACACCTCGCGGAGCTCGCCCGTGAGGCGGCGGCCGGCGGCGCCCGGCTCGTCGTCGCGGCCGGCGGCGACGGGACGCTGAACGAGGTCGCGAACGGCCTCGTCGCCGCGGGGGGCGGGACGGAGCTCGCGGCGATCCCGCTCGGCACGGGGATGGACTTCCTCCGCACCTACGGGATCCCGTCGAAGCTCGAGGACGCGGTGCGGGTCGCGGTCGGCGGCGCGACGCGGACGATCGACGTCGGCCGCGTCGAGTTCCGCACCTGGGAGGGCGGCACCGAGACGCGCCACGTCGCGAACGTCGGCAGCGTCGGGATGAGCGGCGCCGTGGCGCAGCGCGCGAACGGGATGTCGAAGGCGCTCGGCGGCCGCGTCACCTTCTTCTACGCGCTCGTCCGAGTGTTCTTCGAGTGGGACAACACCGACGTCGTCGTCGAGCTCGACGGCGGCGAGGTCCGCAGCGGCCGGATGCACGACGTCATCGTCGCGAACGGCCAGTGGCACGGCGGCGGGATGTGGCTCGCGCCAGAGGCAGAGCCCGACGACGGCCTGTTCGACGTCGTCCTCATCGGCGACATCGAGAAGGTCGAGTTCGTGAAAGCGGTCGGGAGGATCTACCGCGGCACGCACCTCACGCACCCGAAGGTCGACCTCGTGCGCAGCGCGCGCGTGCGGGTGGACGCCCCGGAGCACCTGCCCATCGAGCTCGACGGCGAGCAGGTGGGGACGACGCCGGTGACGTTCGAGGTCGTCCCGCGCGCGCTGCGCGTGCGCGTGCCGCGCGACTAGTCCCCGGGGTTGCCGACCTGGCTCGCGCCGCCGGTGGCGGGCCCGGTCGGCTCCGCCTTCGACCCGGATCGCGTCGTCTTCGTCGCAGCGCGGCTCGAGCTCGTCTTCGCCTTCGCCGGCTTCGGCTTCGCCTTCGCCGTGCCCGCACCCGTGGTCGCCGGCTTCTTCGCCGACGTGGTCGACTTCGTCGCCGAGGACGAGGACTTCGCCGGCGCCTTCGAGGACGTCTTCTTGCCGCCCTCGGCTTCCGCCAGCCGCCGCTCCAGCTCGTCGACGCGCCGCTCGAGCTCGTCGATCCCGCGCACGCGCTTCTGGAGCTCGTCCATCCGGTCGCGCATCGTGGTCGCCACGCCCATCAGCCGGTCGGCGCCGGGCGCCTCGCCGAGCCGCGCGATCGCCTCCTCGCCGGCGTCGGTGAGCCTCGTCAGCAGGTCCTTCCGTGCCATCTGCGCTTCTCCCGTTCGTTTCGCTCTGCTCTCGCGCCCTCAGTACCGCGGGCGCGGGAACGCCAATCCTCACGGCACGACGACGACGGGGGTGCCGGGCAGCGCGCGGTCGAACAGCCGCTCGAGGTCGGCGTTGCGGAGCCGGATGCACCCGTTCGACACCGCGTGGCCGATCAGCTCCGGGCGGTTGGTCCCGTGGAGCGCGACCGGCCCGCCCTGCGCCCAGCCGGTGAGCACCTCCGAGAACGCGGAGATGCCGATCGCGCCGGGGCCGAACGGCCCGCTCGGGTCGGTGGGACGGAGGCGCTGGTTGACGTAGAAGTTCCCGAGGGGCGTCGGGGTGGCCGACGAGCCGACCGCGATCGGCGCCGCGAACGCCTCCCGGCCGCCGTCGAAGAGCGTCACGCGGCGCGCGCCGACCTGGACGAGGATCCTCGTCCGCACCGGGAAGAGCTCGACGTCGGCGGCGCGGACGTACCCGACGATCCCGTTCGGCTTCATCGGGAGCTGGACGCGGTACCACCGCGCGCCGCAGCCCGGGCCGACGACGCGGCCGAGGACGCCGAAGACCGTCGGGACGCCGTTCTCGTTCAGCCTGCCGAACCGCGCGAGCGGGTCCGCGCCCGGACGGCGGTACGCGACCGCGGCCTCGCGGACGACGGCGCCGTGCGCGAGGTTCTGCGTCCGCATCCGGACGTATGCGCCCGCCGTGCACGCGGTGGCGCGCGGGCGCGCCGCGCGCTCGGTCTGCACCCCGGCGACCGCGGCCTTGCTCGGCGGCTCCGGCTCCTCCTCCGGCGCGGAGTCCGGCTCGGCCGGCTCGGCCGGCGCGGGCGCCGCGGCCTCCTCGGGGGCGAACGCCTCCGCGGTGGCCGCCGGCGGCGCCGTCGAGGTTTCGCCGCTGCACCCCGCAACCAGAACGAGAAGTAGGATCAGTACGACGCGCAAATCGGAAAACCGTGCAGGCACCGTCACATTGTCACAACTTTTTCACCCTTTCGGGCGTCACAGCATCCGAGCGACCATCTACCGTGAGAGAGCGATGACCGGCACTCCGTCGTCACCAGATCGCAAGCACGAGCACACCGCCGTCACCACGCATGCCCTGCGCCAGCGCTCGGGCGTTCCGTACGAGGTGGAACGCGTCGTCTGCCTGGCCTGCCGGCGCGTGCTGGACGAGCGGCCGCTCAAGCGCGCGGCCGCCTAGCTCGACAGCACCTCGGCGGCGACGCCGCCCAGCGCCTCCGCCGCGCTCCCCTCGATCTTCAGCGCCGCGCGCCCGTCGTACGGCGTCGGGCCCCTGTTCACGATCGCGACCGCGCCGCCCGCGGCGAGCGTCTCGCGCGGGAGGCCGGCGACGGGGTGCACCTCGAGCGACGAGCCGACGACGAGCAGGAGCGCGGCGCCGCGCGCCAGCTCGAACGCGCGGTCGATCGCGCGCTCGGGCAGGAGCTCGCCGAAGAAGACGACGTCCGGCTTCAGCACGGCGCCGCACGACGGGCAGTGCGGCGCGCCCTCCTCCTCCCCGATCAGCTCGAGCACGCGCGCGAGCGGCCACCGCACGCCGCAGACCGGGCAGGTCGACGTGCGGATCGAGCCGTGCACCTCGACCACCTCCCGGGACCCGGCGCGCTCGTGGAGGAGGTCGATGTTCTGCGTCACGACCGCCTGGACGAGCCCGTGCCGCTCGAGCGCGGCGAGCGCGAGGTGCGCGGCGTTCGGCTCCGCGTCGACGAGCATCGAGAAGCGCGGCGCGTAGAACCGCCAGACGCGCGCGGGATCGGCGCGGAACGCGTCGATGGAGCCGTACTCGAGCGGGTCGAAGTTGGCCCAGATCCCGGTCGGCGAGCGGAAGTCGGGGATGCCGCTCTCCGTCGAGACGCCGGCGCCCGTCAGCACGACGCACGGCTGCCGCTCGACGAGCAGCCGCGCGAGGCGGGCGGCGTCGTCCACGCCGCGATTGTAGGTTCCGGGCGTGGAGGGCTACCCGTTCGAGACGGGGATCCGCGTGCGGTTCGCCGAGACCGACGCGCAGGGGATCGCGCACAACGCGAGCTACCTCGTCTGGTTCGAGGTCGCGCGCGTCGAGTTCCTCGAGCGCTTCGCGGGCGGCTACCCCGCGCTGCGCGGACGCGGCGTCGAGGCGCTCGTGACGGAGGCGCACGTCCGGTACGGCGCGCCGGCGCGGTTCGACGACCGGCTGCGGCTGCAGGCGCGCTGCGTCGACGTGCGCGGCGCGCGGTTCCGCTTCGAGTACCTGCTCGAGCGCGGCGGCGACCTCGTCGCCGACGGGTGGACCGCGCACGCGTGCGTCGACGCCGCGACGTTCCGCCCGACGCGCGTCCCGGCGTGGCTCGCGGACGCGCTCGCCGCGGCTACGGCGTCGTCGTAGCCGGCGTCGTCACGGCCGGCGTGGTCGCCGCGGGCGTAGTTGCCGCGGGCGCGGTCCCGGGCGCGGGGCGCTCTCTCGCCTCGTCCTTCACCTTCGGCGGCGCGGGGCGCTCCGGCGGCTTCGTCCCGACGCGGACGATCTGGTGCTCGCCGCGGTACGCCGTGTGCCAGGACTCGCTCCGCAGCACGTTGCCGTCGCGGTCGTAGACGGTCCGCTTCACCGTCACCGCGCGCGCCGGCTGGCCCTCGCTCTCGACGACGCGCCGCCCCGCCGGGAGCGCCGGGTCGAGCACCGTCCGCGTCGGTGGCGGCGCCGTCTCGCGCAGCTCGCCGGGCTGGCTGACGACGCGACGGCCGGTCTCCGCGCCCCAGAGGCCGACGGAGATCCCGTCGCCGTGAGCAACGGCGCGAACCAGGATCCACTTCGGCGTGTCGTTGACGAACTTGAGGTCGAGGTCGGGGAAGTTGACGGTGGCGTCGCGCCCGAGCGGGTAGCGCGAGATGTAGAGCGCGTGCGCCGCCCGCACGGGGATCGGCAGGCCCGCCTCCCACGCGGCGTTGAAGACGGTCGTCGCCACCTGCGAGACGCCGCCGCCGATACCGTCCTCGTACTCGCCGTTGATGATCACCGGCGCCGCGCGGAAGCCGCGCTCCTCCGTCCGCTCGCCCACGCGCTCGTTGAACGAGAACGTCGCGCCCGGTGCGACGAGCGCGCCGTCGAGGAGCGACACCCCGAGCTGGAGGTTGTGGATCCGGTCGCTCGTCCCCGCGTACGCGGTCGTGTACGTCGCGAGGACGTGCGTGATGCCCATGCCCCGCGCGCGTGCCGTCGTCAGCGACGGCTGCGCCTCGCGCACGGCGACCTCGGCGACGCGCCGCTGCGGCCGCGTCGCCGCCCCCAGGAGCGCCTGCGCCGTGGCCTCGCGGTCGAGCTCCACGCCCGGCACGGCCGGGACGACCCGCACCGTCCCGTCGCCGTTCGAGGCGAAGCCTGCGTCGCGCGCCGGCTTCGACACGACCTCTGCGAGCCGGTCGAAGTACGCCTCCGCGCGCGGCCCGCCGATCGACAGCTCGCGCACGCCGTTCTTCGGGAGCGCGAGCAGCTCCGCGACGCGCCACCGCGGCAGCCGCCACCGCGTCGGCCCGAGCGCGAGCCGGACGGGCGCCGACAGCGCGACCTCGGCCTGCTTCGCGGCCGGTGCGAGGTCGGCGGCGGTCACGACGGGACGCTCGACCTTCACCGGGAGCCCGACCGGGGCGCGGGAGAACGACGCGAGCGCGCGGACGATCACCGCCTCCGCCGCCGCGCGGTTGAGCGACCGACCCGTCCGCGCGGGCACGACGCGGGGACGCAGGCCGTCGAGGACGAGCGCCGCCTCGCGGGGGCGCTGCGCCACCTCAGCCGCGATCCGCTCGACGGTGTACGTGAGCGCCGCGTCGTAGACCCGCGTCGGCGGCGCGACCGCCGCGCCGAAGAAGCGCGTGTGCAGCCGGCGGTAGCCGCGGACGGGGCCGAACCCCTCCCCCTGCCGCGCGGCGGCCGCGACGGCGGCCGCCCAGTCGACCTTCACCCCGAGCTGCGCCGGCGTCACGTCCCACCGCTGCGTCCCCGCGGTGAACGACACCGGCGTCCCGGCGAGCGCCTCGGCGCGCCGCTCGAGCAGTGCCTGCGCCTCCGCGGGGGCGAGCCCTCCGACCTCGACGCCCGCGACGACGACGCCGTCGGCGAGGCGCGCGGGCGAGCCGGCGAAGGCGAAGCCGATCAGGACCGCGAGCGCGCCCAGCAGGGCGGCTGCGACGAGCGCGGCCCGCCCGGCGAGCCCGAGCCTTGCGGCGGTGCTGCGGGGGACGCGCGCATGGGACGATGGCGCCTGCGCGGACAAGCCGTCCAGTGTAGCCTCGGCTCCCGCCGATTCACGTGCCGCGGAGGCGATTCGTGCGGCGGTAGAACGGCGGCGCGCGCCGCGGATCGCTAGTCGCCGCGCGGCAGGAAGAGCTCCTTCGCGATCACGAGCCGCTGGATCTGCGAAGTGCCCTCGTAGATCTGGAACAGCTTCGCGTCGCGCATGAGCTTCTCGACCGGGTACTCCTTGATGTAGCCGTACCCGCCGAACACCTGCACCGCGTCCGTCGTCACCTTCATCGCCGTGTCCGCGGCGAACCGCTTCGCGAAGGAGGAGTAGAGCGTGGCGCGGCGCCCGTAGCCCTGGTCGATCATCCACGCCGCCTGCCATGTGAGCAGGCGCGCCGCCTCGATCTCCGCCGCCATGTCCGCGATCAGGAAGTTGACGCCCTGGTGCATCGCGATCGGGACGTCGAAGGTGACGCGCTCGACCGCGTACGCCTTCGCGTGGTCGAACGCGGCCTGCGCGACGCCGACCGCGCCCGCCGCCGTCCCCGGCCGCGTGAAGTCGAGCGTCTGCATCGCGATCTTGAACCCGTCACCCTCCTCGCCGAGCCGGTCCTCCGCGGGGACGACGACGTCCGTCAGCGCGAAGGCGGAGGTGTCGGTGGCGCGCTGCCCCATCTTGTCGAGGTGCTTCTCGATCTGGACGCCGTCGGCGTCCATCGGGACGACGAACGCGGAGAGCCCCTTGTGGCCGCTCGACGAGTCCGTCTTCGCGAAGACGACCGTCCACGCCGCCTGCCCCGCGTTCGTGATGAAGGTCTTCGAGCCGTTCAGGACGTACTCGTCGCCTCGCCGCTGCGCGGTCGTCTTGATCCGCGCGACGTCCGAGCCCGCGTCGGGCTCCGTGAGGCCGAACGAGCAGAGGAGCGGCTCGTCGAGGAGCGGCGCGATCCACCGCCGCTTCTGCTCCTCCGTGCCGGCGATCAGCACCGGCGCCGCGCCGAGCGTGTTCGCGACGATCGAGACGGCGATCCCCGCGCAGCCCCAGGAGAGCTCCTCGCCGATCAGCATCCCCTCGAACGCGGGCAGCCCCAGCCCGCCGTACTCCTCCGGGACGTGCGGGTTCATCAGGCCGAGCTCGTGTGCCTTCGCGATCACGTCCGCCGGGTGCGTCGAGTGCTCGTCGTACTCCGCCGCGACCGGGCGGATCTCCTTCTCGGCGAACTCGCGCGCGAGCGCGCGAAGCTCCCGCTGCTCCTCCGTGAGGGCGAACGAGATGCCGCCCGCGACCGCCTGCTCCGTCGACGTGTCCACGCCTGCTCCCGCCTTGATTGACTGTTCAGTCAAAGACTATCGCGCGCCGTACTCCCGGCGAAACCGGAGCACGCGCGCGACCGCCTCGTCGAGCTCGCCGCGGCGCGCGAGCGGCACGAGCGCGTCGACGGCGCGTGCGGCGTGGTCCGGGTGCGTGTAGAGCAGGAGATCCGCGCCCGCGCGCGCGGCGCGCGTCGGCCAGTACGCCGGCGGGCGCGAGACGACGTTGAGGGAATCGGTGATCGTGACGCCGGCGAACCCGGTCGAGCGGATCAGCCGGTACGTCGCGGGCTCGAGCGACGCGCGGAGGCTCCCGAGCGTCCGGTAGAAGGCGTGGCTCGTCATCACGCACGGCGCGCCCGCGCGCACCGCGGCGCGGAACCCCGCGAGCTCGTGCGGCCGCACGACGCCGTCCACGCGCGGCCGGTCGTCCGTCGAGACGGCGGTCGAGCCGAGCCCGGGGAAGTGCTTCACGCACGCCGCGACCCCGGCGTCGGCGAGCCCGCGCGCGAACGCGACGCCGAACGCCTGCGTGCGGAAGTGGCGCGAGCCGAGCGGCCCGTCGGGCGTGTCGAGCACGGGCGCGAGGTCGACGCGGACGCCCGCGCGGCGCAGCGCGCGCCCGGTGTCGCGCCCGGCTGCGCGCGCCTCGGCCGCGGTCGAGTACGCGGAGGCCGGCCTGGCCGGCGGCAGCTCCGCGAAGCCGCGGACGGCGCCGCCCTCCTGGTCGACGAAGACGAGCGCGCCGCGCGGCCGCGGCAGGTGGCGGGTCGACCGCGTCACGAAGACGTTGCGGACGCCGGGCGGCGCCGGCAGCCCCGAGACGACGACCGCGGCCGCCTTCTCGCGCGGCGTCATCCGCGCGACCTCGGCCTCGACCGACGTGCCTCCGAGCAGCGCCAGCGTCAACTCGAGCAGCGCCGCGACGACCATCGGGGTCGAGGGTAGCCGGAGGACTAGACTGCCGCTCGTGGACTTCGAGCTGACCGGCGAGCAGCGGATGATCCAGGACACCGTCCGCGAGTTCGTGGACGAGCGCGTCCTCCCGGTGGCGAACGAGAACGACGTCCACCACCGGCTCGACATGTCGCTGATCGAGGGGATGGCGGAGCTCGGGATCCTCGGGATCGTCGTCCCGGAGGAGTACGGCGGCGCGGGGCTCGACTTCGTCTCGGAGGCCCTCGCCTGCGAGGAGATCGAGCGCGGCGAGGCGGCGCTGCGCACGCTCGTCTCGGTCCACGTCGGGCTCAACTCGCTCTCGCTGCTGCGCTACGCGAGCGAGGAGCTGAAGCAGCGGTACCTCGTCCCGCAGGCGCGCGGCGAGAAGCTCGCCTGCTTCGGGCTGACGGAGCCCGGCGCCGGCTCGGACGTCGCCGCGATGCGCACGACGGCGCGGCGCGAGGGCGACGTCTACGTCCTCAACGGCCAGAAGAACTGGATCTCCTACGCGACCGTCGCCGACCACCAGCTCGTCTTCGCGAAGACCGACCCCGCTGCGAAGCACAAGGGCATCTCCGCCTTCGTCGTCGAGCGCGGCTGGGACGGCGTCTCCACGCGGGAGACCGAGAACAAGCTCGGCGTCTGGGCCGGGTCGACCGGCGAGCTCTTCTTCGAGAACGTCGAGGTGCCGGTCGAGAACCGCGTCGGCGAGGAGGGGCAGGGATTCGAGATCGCGATGTACAGCCTCGACCAGGGCCGCTTCACCGTCGCCGCCGGCGCGTGCGGCGTCATCCGCGCGTGCCTCGAGCGCTCCGCCGCCTACGCGCGGGAGCGCGAGACGTTCGGCCAGGAGATCGGCCGCTACCAGTTCGTCCAGGACATGCTCGCGAAGATGGTCCTCGGCTACGAGACGTCGAAGCTCCTCGTGATGCAGGCCGCGTGGATGAAGAACGAGGGCAAGCGGAACACGCGCGAGACGTCGCTCGCGAAGTGGCACGCCACCGAGTCGGCGTTCGAGGCGGCGCACCTCGCGATCCAGGTGCACGGCTCCTACGGGTACTCGGCCGAGTACGGGATCGAGCGCTACTTCCGCAACGCGCGCGCGCCGATCATCTACGAGGGCACGACGCAGATCCACAAGATGATGCAGGCCGAGCACGCGCTCGGGTACCGGCGCCTGAACGGCCACACCGGCGAGATGGCGCCGCTCGTCTCGTGGCGCCCCGCGGGCGAGGCGGCGCCGCGGGGCGCCACGAGA
>Ga0247713_1000369_pt1 | contig 29046 bp, 32 predicted proteins | sample 21E_NmetaG_FD_189936 | JGI IMG/M metagenome (GOLD analysis project Ga0247713, IMG submission 189936) | Soil microbial communities from hillslope of Landscape Evolution Observatory, University of Arizona, Oracle, AZ, United States - 2-1-E_N | ecosystem: Engineered > Artificial ecosystem >...
GCGCTTGTCCGCTCCCGTGGCGGCGGCCGGGGCGGGGACCGTCAGCAGCGCGGCGCAGGCCAGCGTCGTGACGAGCGCCCGGCGTCGCAACGGCGGAGCGTCAGCCGCCGGCCATCGCGGGCAGGATCACGAGCACGTCGGCCCCGCCGACCGGCGTCTCGAGGCCGTCGAGCACGCGCACGTCCTCGTCGTTGAGGTAGACGTTGACGTAGCGGTTGAGATCGCCGCCGTCCGAGAACAGCTGCGACTGCGTCGCGGGGTGCTCGTCGGCGAGCGCGCGCAGCACGTCGCCGACGTTGTCGCCGGCGGCGTCGACCTCCTTGGCGCCGCCGACGGACGGGCGCAGGACCGGTGGGATGCGTACGGTGGCCATGAAACGCGGCAGCCTAGCCCGCGGCGGCGCAGAACGCCTCGTAGTCCGGAAAGACGCCCATCTCCTCCTCGGAGATCTCCTCCGGCGGTCGCGAGCAGATCGCGCATTCGGGATCGCGGCGGACCTTCAGCTCGGTGAACGTCGCGCCGAGCGCCTCGTAGAGCAGGAGGCGGCCGATGAGCGGCTCGCCGCTGCCGGTGACGAGCTTGATGACCTCGGTCGCCTGCAGCAGCCCCATCGTGCCGGGCAGCACGCCGAGCACGCCGTTGGCGCCGCAGCTCGGAGCCAGCTCGGCGGGCGGCGGGACGGGGTACAGGCAGCGGTAGCACGGCCCGTCGTAGGGCGCGAACACCGACAGCTGCCCGTCGAAGCCGAGGATCGAGGCGCTGACGACGGGGATTCGCAGCCGCACGCTGGCGTCGTTGAGCAGGTAGCGCGTCGGGAAGTTGTCGACGCCGTCGACGATGAGGTCGTAGCCCTCGATGATCTCCATGATGTTCGAGGCGTCCAGGCGCGTCTGGTACTTCACGACGTCGACGTCGGGGTTGAGCTCCTTCATCGCCTGCTCGGCGGAGTCGACCTTCGGCACGCCGATGCGGTCGGTCGTGTGGATGACCTGGCGCTGGAGGTTCGACAGGTCGACGACGTCGTCGTCGACGATGCCGATCGTGCCGATGCCGGCCGCCGCCAGGTACAGCGCGGCGGGCGAGCCGAGGCCGCCGGCGCCGAGCAGCAGCACCTTGGCGTCGAGCAGCTTCTGCTGGCCCTCGGCCCCGATCTCGGGCACGAGCATGTGGCGGCTGTAGCGCTCGCGCTGCTCGGGCGTCAGCGTGCGCGGCACGTGGACGTCGTAGCCGCGATCCTTCCACAGCGTGAAGCCGCCCGTCATCGACTCGACGTTCTCGTAGCCGAGCTGCTCGAGCGTCTTGGCGGCGAGCGCCGAGCGGTTGCCCGAGGCGCAGTACAGGACGACGTGCTGCGAGCGGTCCGGGACGGCACCCTCGATGCGCGACTCGAGGTAGCCGCGCGGCACGTGCGTGGCGCCGGGGATCACGCCGCGAGCGACCTCCTCGCTCTCGCGCACGTCGACGATCGCGATCGAGCCGTTGCCGTTTGACTGCGCGAGGGCGGCGTGGACCTCGCTCGGGTCGACCTGCGAGATCTGGCTCTTGATCTGGCGGATGAACTCCGCGCCGGAGGGGCTCACACGAATCTCCTCAAAGGTGGTCGGACTTTCCTACTTCAGAAAGTGTAGCGGCCCTCACGCCGCCAGCATGAAGGACACGAAGAAGCCGGCCGCCGTCGCGAACGCGTTCAGCGGCCGCCCGTGCTCGAACGCCTCGGGCATCAGCGTGTCCGCCAGCGAGGCGAGGACCGCCCCGCCGGCGAACCCCAGCGCGACGGCCAGCACGGAGTCGTCGAGGCCGCCGGCGAGCGCGCGGCCGACGACGACCGACACGGCGAGCACGACCGCGCACGTGATCCACGTCCCCATGACGGTGCGCGCCGTGCGGTCCTCGCCGCGCATCGCGACCGCGCCGACGAGCGCCTCGGGGAAGTTCGACGCGAAGATCGCCACGAGCAGCGACAGCGAGGCGCCACCGACGAGCGACACCCCGAGCGCGAGGTTCTCCGGGATGCCGTCGAGCGTCACGGCGGCGAGCAGCGCCCATCCGACACCGGTGCGCGCGCCCTGTGCCACGACGTCGCGCTGGTGCGGCCCGGGATCGCCGGCGACGTAGCGGTCGAGGGCCGCGTCGGCGGCCACGAACGTCGCCGCGCCGGCGAGCAGCCCGAGACCGGCGCGGGCCGCGCCGCCGAGCTTGAAGGCCTCCTCGAAGAGCTCGAACGCGAGCGCCGAGATCAGCGCGCCGCTCGCGAAGGCGAGCAGCACCCCGGTGATGCGCTCGGGCGGCGAGAACCGCGTCCCGATCGCCGCGCCGATGACGAGCGCGCTCGACGCGGCGAGCCCGTACAGCAGCGCGGTCAGCACGCGACCTGCCCTACCCGTGGGCGTCTGGGACCTCACCCGGCGCGCGCTGCCGGGTCCGCGGCCGCGCGCCACTACGCTGCGTGGCATGCCGGCCCGCCTGCGCCTCGCGCTGTTCCTCACCGGAGCTCTCGCGCTCGCCGCGATCGCCGGCGTGCTGCTGTTCGCGGTCGGCGACCGCACCGCGCGCGGCGTCGGCTTCTCGGGCGCCGTGCGCCCGCCGGGGATCGCGCCGGCCGAGTTCGGCCTGCGCGACGAGGCCGGCGACGTCGTGCGGCTGCGCGACCTGCGCGGCACGCCCACCGTCGTGACGTTCCTCTACACGACCTGCCGCGACACGTGCCCGCTGACCGCCCAGCAGATCCGCGCGGCGCTCGACCAGCTCGGCCACGACGTGCCGGTCGTCGCGGTGAGCGTCGACCCCGCCAACGACAGCCCGCGGCGCGCCCGCGCCTTCAACCTCGAGCAGCGGCTGCACGGCCGGATGCGCTGGGTGCTCGGCACGGAGGCCCAGCTGCAGCGGATCTGGCGCGCCTACGGCGTGGCCCCGCAGACCGCCGAGGCCGAGCACACGGCGTCGACCGTCGTCCTCGACGGCCAGGGCCGCCAGCGCGTCGGCTTCCCGGCGAACCACCTCACGCCCGAGGCGCTCGCGCACGACATCGCCGTGCTGGAGCGCGAGCGCGAGCGCTAGGCCCGGCCTGCCGGCGGCGCGTCGCCCGGCGGCTCGTCGTCCTTGCGGCGGCGGTCTCGAATCGCCTGCATCGCGACGAGGCCGAGCGCCACCAGGACCGGCAGCGCGTACAGGACGTTGACGAGCCAGTGGCCCGTGTGTGCGAGGGGTGCGGTCATCGTTGGTACATGACGGTAGCTTGGCGGGCGTGCGTGCCCCGATCGACACGCTGACCGCACCGCCGTTCCCGGCCGGGCTGAAGTGGGTCAACGTCGCGATGCTGCGCATGGACAAGCAGCTCGGACGGCCCGTGCTGCTCGAGTTCTGGGACTTCTGCCGCGCCAACTCGCTGCGCACGCTGCCGTACGTGCGCGCGTGGCACGAGCGCTACGCCGAGGCCGGCCTGCGCGTCGTGTCCGCGCACGCCGGCGGCTATCCCCCGTCGCGCGATCCCGACCAGGTGCGCGCCGCCGTCGCGCGCCTGGGCATCGAGCACCCCGTCGCGCTCGACGCGGAGTTCGCGCTGTGGCGCGAGTACGGCAACGAGGGATGGCCCGCGCGCTACCTCTTCGACCGCGAGCTGCGCCTGCACTCCTACCACTACGGCGAGGGGGCCTACGACGAGACCGAGTCCGAGATCTGCGAGCTGCTCGGGATCGAGTGCACGCCGCTGGAGCCGCTGCGCCCAGAGGATGCCCCCGGAGCGCTGCTCGTCGTCCCCACGCCCGAGCAGGTCGGCCCCTGGTCGGGGCCCTACGAGGCCGGCGCGGTGTGGGCGGTGCTCGAGCCGAACGCCGCCGGCGGCGAGCCGGCGGCGGCGCCGCAGATCGTCGCCAACGGCGTGACGGTCGCCGTGCCGCACGCCGGCTGCTACCTGCTCGTCGAGCACGACCGCCACACCGCCGGCGTGCTCGAGCTCGAGGTCGGCGGCGACGTCGTCTGCCACGCCGTGCAGTTCACGGCCGGGCTGGCGGCCTGAGCACGCTGTCGGGCACGTCGGTCAGCAGGCGCTCGAGCCGCGGCGGACCGTCGCCGTCCAGCGCGATCGCCCCGCCCGGCCAGTACGGGCTCGACCGCCGCGGGCCGGGCTCGACGAAGGCGGTCTCGTAGACCCAGCTGCCGGCGTTGTGCAGCTGCGTCGCCGCACCCGTGCGCCACTCCAGCGGCTCGTCGCCGGCGAGCATGCCGGCCCGGTGGGTGTGGCCGAAGAGCAGGTGCGCCGGCGCGAGGCCCAGGCGCCGCGCGGTCTCGCCCATCGCCGCCAGGCCGGTGCGGCGCAGGTCGCCGACGCCGACCTGGGACTGAAACGGGCCCAGCCCGGCCCGGTTGACGCCCGCGACCGCGAGCCGCAGCGCGCCGGCCAGCGCGAGGCCGCGCAGCCGCGACCGCCGCCCGCCGGCGGCCATCCTGCGCCAGGCGGCGACCGACGAGCGCCGCCCGATCGGCGCGCGCCCGCCGCCGGCGCGCTGGGCGCTGGCGTGGCCGATCGCGTAGACCGGCGCGAGCACCGCCTCGTAGTCCTCGGGCCTCGCCGGGTCGGGCACCCGGCCGACGAGCCGCGCGACCGCGCCGACGGCCAGGCGCTCGAGCGTCGGGATCGGGACGTGCGCGTCGAGGTAGTGGCCGTGCGTCGCGTAGACGTCGTCGCGAAGCCACAGGCCGGGGTAGGCGACCTCGACCGACGCCGGCGCGAGCCAGCCCGCCAGCCGCCCGGCGATCCACGACGCCCGCTCCGCGGGGACCCGCTGCTCGAGCGCCAGCGGAGCGGGGACGTCGCGGCGCCCGCGCCAGTCCAGCCAGCCGGCGACGATCGCGTGGTCGTGGTTGCCCGGCACGAGCACGACCTCGGCGCGCGAGCCGAGGGCGTCGCCGATCGCGCGCATCACCGGCTCGGCTGCGGCCAGCGCGTCGCGGGCCGGCCCGTGGCGCAGCTCGAGGACGTCGCCGAGCAGCACGAGCCGCTCGACCCCCTCGAGGCGCGCGAGCAGCGCCGCCAGCGCCTGCGGCCGCGTGAGGACGTCGGCGCGCGCGTGCGTGCCGAGGTGCAGGTCCGAGACGACGAGCGTGCGCAGCGCGCTACGCCGTGGCGGCGAGGTCCTCGCGGATGCGCTTGGGCAGCATAAAGCGCACGTCCTCGCGGACGACGTCGAACTCGGAGACGTCGTGCACGCCGCGATCGGTGAAGAACGCGACGAGCCGGCGCACGAGCTCCTCGGGCGCGCTCGCGCCCGACGAGATGCCCACCACGCGCTTGTCCTGCAGCCAGCCTTCCTCCACCTGCGTCTCGTTGTCGATCAGGTAGGAGTCGGCGCCGTAGTCGCGCGCGACCTCGACGAGCCGCTGCGAGTTCGACGAGTTCTGCGAGCCGATGACGAGCACGAGGTCGCATTCGGCGGCCATCTGCTTGACGGCCGCCTGGCGGTTCGTCGTCGCGTAGCAGATGTCGTCGGTGCGAGGGCCGACGATCGCTGGGAAGCGCTCGCGCAGGCGGGCGATGATCACGCGCGTCTCGTCGACCGACAGCGTCGTCTGGGAGATGAAGGCGACCTTCTCGGGGTCCTCGACGTCGAGCGCGTCGACGTCGGCCTCGGTCTCGACGAGGACGATCGACTCGGGCGCCTCGCCCATCGTGCCCTCGACCTCCTCGTGGCCGCTGTGGCCGATGAGCACGATCGTGTAGCCGTCGGCGGCGAACTTCTTGGCCTCGACGTGCACCTTCGTCACGAGCGGGCACGTCGCGTCGATCGTCGACAGGGAGCGCGCCGCCGCCTGCGCGTGGACGGCGGGCGACACGCCGTGGGCCGAGAAGACCGTCGTCGCGCCGGCCGGGATGCTGTCGTCGATCTCGTCGACGAAGACCGCGCCGCGCGCGCGCAGCTGCTCGACGACGTGCTTGTTGTGGACGATCTCCTTGCGCACGTAGACGGGCGCGCCGTAGAGCTCGAGCGCGCGCTCGACCGTCTGCACCGCGCGGTCGACGCCCGCGCAGTAGCCGCGCGGGGCGGCCAGCAGCAACTTTTCGACGACGAATGAGATAGTCGAAGTGTAGGCAGCGCTCAATCCTGGGGAGGATCACGTGGCACGTAGACCGCAGCGGGCAGCGCAGTGCACGATGCTGGCCGTCCTGGCGCTCGCGCTCGCGCTGCCGGCGCCCGCGCTCTCGCAGAGCGCGCGCCCGACCGTCACCACCGGCGGCACCGCCGGCCTCACGCCGTCGTCGGTCACCGTGCTCGGCAGGGTCGACCCCAACGGCGCGCAGACGACGTACTTCTTCCAGTACGGCCCGACGCCGCTCTACGGTGCTGCGACCCCGGAGCTCGTCGCGGGCTCGGGGACGGCCGCGATCAACGTCGTCGCAGGCCTCGCTGGGCTCGCCCCGGCCACGAGGTACCACTACCGGCTCGTCGCGCGCAACCGGCACGGGCTCGTGATGGGCGCCGACCGGACGTTCCGGACGCGCAACCAGCCACTCGGGCTGACGCTCGCCGCGACGCCCAACCCGGTGGCGCTCGACCGCCCGACGATCCTGGCCGGGACGCTCAGCGGGACGGGCAACGCCGGCCGGCCGATCGTCCTGCAGGCCAATCCGTTCCCGTACACGCAGGGATTCGTGACGATCGCGAACCCGCAGCTGACCAACGCGCAGGGCGCCTTCGCGTTTCCGCTGCTGTCGGTCCCGCGCAACTCCCAGTTCCGCGTGCTGATCCCCGACCGGCCGCAGGTAGCCAGCCCGATCGTCCTCGTCAGCGTCGCCGTGCGCGTGAGCACGAACGTCAGCTCGCGCAGGGTTCGGCCCGGCGGGCGCGTGCGCTTCTTCGGCCGCGTGACGCCCGCGCGCCCCGGCGCGCGCATGGCGATCCAGCGGCTGCGCGGCAGGCGCTGGGTCACCGTCGCCGGGATGCTCACGCGCCGGGCGAGCTCGCGCCACTCGCGCTACGGCAAGACGATCCGGATCCGCCGCGGCGGTCGCTACCGGGTCTTCGTCGAGGTCGTCGACGGCAGCTTCGTCTCCAGCGCCGGCAGGACGGTGACGATCAGCCGCCGCCGCTAGCGGCGGCGCAGGTCGCGCAGCAGCTCGAGGACCGCCTCGCCGACCGCGTCGAGGCTGCGCTCGGAGACCTTGTCGAGGTTGTCGGCCAGCGTGTCGCGCGGCGGGTAGTCGAAGTCGATGATGTCGATCGCCGGGATGCCGCGCTGGGTGAACGGCGTGTGGTCGTCGAGGATCTGCCCCGTCGTGGCGTCCGGGAACAGCGCGCCGACGCCGACCCTCCGCGCCGCCGCCCGCAGCCGCTGCCACAGCTCGCGGTCCGAGCCCGCCTCGCGCGGGAAGCTCAGCCCCCGCTTCTCGGCGACGTAGTCGAGCAGGACCATGCTGTGCACCGAGCTGCCGTGGCGCTTGGCGTAGGCGGTCGAGCCGCGCAGGCCGCAGGCCAGGAACGGCTGGCAGCCGGCCGGCTCCTCCTCGCCGTCGAAGAGCGCGAACCGCACCGCGCGCTGCCCGCGCACCCGCGGCGCGCGCTTCAGCGCACGCGCGATCCAGACGACGGCGGCCGTGCCGGCGGCGCCGTCGTTGGCGCCGACGAAGCCCTCGGGCGTCGCCTCGACGTCGTAGTGCGCTGCGACGAGGATCGCCGGGTTGCGGCCGGGGATCGAGCCGACGACGTTGCGCAGCCCCGGATGCCCGGCGATCGGCTCCAGGCGCCCGCGCGGCAGCATGCCGCGCAGCCGGACGGCGAGGCGCCGCAACGCCGGCGAGCCCGCCGGCCGCCATCCGTAGCGGCGCACCTGCTCGCGCAGCAGCGCGAACGCGCGCGTGCCGTCGAAGCGGTCCACGGTCGCCCGCGGAGCGAGCGCGGCGGGCGCGGGCGCGGGCGCCGGAGCGATGATCGCCGACGTCCGCGCGGGCGTCGTGCGCTCGTCGTCGCCGCTCAGCGCGCCCGGCAGCGGGAAGCTCTGCGACGCCCAGACGATCAGCGCGGCGCCCAGCAGCACCTGCACGCCGAGGGCGATCGCCAGCGGTCGCACGCCGCGGTCAGTCATCGCGCCGCGGCTCGCTCGAGAGGTGCCGGATCATCGCGTGCTAGAGGGTACGGGCGCTGGGCTAGTCTGGCGGCGATGACCTCGAGCCACCTCGACCGGCTGACAGCGATCGACGCGTCGTTCCTGCACCAGGAGGGCCCGAGCTCGCACATGCACATCGGCGCGCTCGTGCGCGTCGAGGGGCCGCCGCCGGCCTACGAGGAGTTCCTCGACTCGATCCGGATGCGCCTGCACCTCGTTCCGCGCTACCGGCAGCGGCTCGTCTTCCCGCCCGCATCCAGCGGCCGCCCGCTGTGGGCCGACGACACCGACTTCAACCTCGAGTACCACGTCCGCCACACGGCGCTGCCGAGCCCCGGCAGCGACGAGCAGCTGCACAACCTCCTGGCGCGCGTCTTCTCCCAGCAGCTCGACCGCTCGAAGCCGCTGTGGGAGCTGTGGCTCATCGAGGGGCTCGCCGACGGGGGCTTCGCGCTGCTGTCCAAGACGCACCACGCGATGATCGACGGCATCGCGGGCGTCGACCTCGGGACCGTGCTGTTCGATCTCGGGCCCGAGCCGGCGCCGCCGCCCGAGGGGCTGGCGCCGTGGACGCCCGACCCCGAGCCGAACCCCGTCGAGCTGCTCACCGCTGGCGTCGCCGGCATCACGAAGGCGACGCTGTCGGTCGCCGCGAGGGCGCTCGGCGCCCTCGCGCGGCCCGAGCGCACGCTCGAGCAGGCGCGCGTCGCCGTCGAGGGGCTCGGCGAGATCGCCTGGGCGGGGCTCAACCCGGCGCCGCCGTCGCCGCTGAACGCCCCGATCGGCCCGCACCGGCGCTTCGCGGCCGTCGGCTGCGAGCTGCGCGACTTCAAGACCGTCAAGAACGTCTTCGGCGGGACGGTCAACGACGTCGTGCTCGCGGTCGTCGCCGGCTCGCTGCGCCACTGGTTGCAGTCGCGCGGGGTGCGCACCGCGGGCCTGGAGCTGCGCGCGCTCGTGCCGGTCTCGGTGCGCGTCGCCGACGAGCGCAACGGCACGGGCAACCGGCTGGCGGTCATGCGCGCGCCGCTGCCGGTCTACGTCGAGGATCCCGTGCAGCGGCTGAGCGTCGTGCGCGCGGCGATGGACGACCTGAAGGAGTCCAAGCAGGCCGTGGGCGCCGAGGTCCTGACGAGCATGCAGCAGTTCGCGCCGCCGACGATCCTCGCGCAGGCGTCGCGGCTGAACTTCTCGACGCGGCTGTTCAACCTCCTCGTCACGAACGTCCCCGGGCCGCAGTTCCCGCTCTACGTGCTCGGCCGCGAGATGACGTCGGTGTTCCCGATCGCGTTCCTGCCCGAGGACCACGCGCTCGCGATCGCGATCATGTCCTACAACGGCCAGATGAACTTCGGCCTGCTCGGCGACCTGGACGCGATGCCCGACCTCGACGCCTTCGGCCAGGCGATCGAGGCGTCGCTCGCCGAGCTCGTGTCGCTCGCCCGCCGCGAGCAGCGGGCGACGGCGAGCGTCTGAGCGCGGCGCTCAGCGCCCGGCGCGGAACGACAGGTCCGGCCGCGGGGGCACCGCCTCGCGGTTGCCTGCGCCGTCGATCGCGATCGAGTAGAAGCGGTAGCGCGAGCCGGGCTTGACGCGCAGGCGCATGCGCGTCGAGCGCGTCGTCCTGATGCGCCGGTAGGCGCGCCGGTTCGCCGAGCGATAGATCTCGTAGCGGGCGATCCCCGACGCGATGAGCCCCGACGGCGCGGCGTCGCGGCCGCGCCAGCGCAGCGTCACCGTGCGGGCGCGGCGCACGCTGCGCGGACCCCGCAGCCGCGAGCTCGGCGGGCGGCGGTCGATCCTGCGCGCCGTCCCGACGGCCTGGCCGGCGTTGACGACGCCCCAGCCGAGCTCCGGGCCCCAGGCGCTGCCGGCGGCGCGCGTCGCCGTCTGCTTGAGCAGGCGGATGACGTCGGCGGCGTCGAGGTCGCGGTTGACGTCGCGCACGAGCGCGGCGGTCGCGGCCACCATCGGCGCCGCCATCGACGTGCCCTGCAGGTAGGCCCAGCGCCGGTCCCCCTGGAACTCCGCACGGCAGCCGCAGCCGGTCTGCGGAAGGAGCGCCGCGCCGCCGGTCTCGAGCTCGGTCGGGTTGCCGGGGAAGGCGGCGAACAGGCCGGGCGGCCCGACGCCGTCGCCGAAGGAGCCCGGCGCCGCGAGCGAGATCTGCGAGCCGCGGCCGGCGAACGCGGCTCGCGCGCCGGCGAGGTTCGCGGCCGTCACCGTCAGGCCGCGGCCGGCGGTGATGTCGGGGCCCGTCCCGGTGGGCTGCAGGAGGTTCGCCGGGTCGCCCTGCTCCTCGACGGGCGCGTCGGCCGCCGCAGCGACGAGCACGATGTCGCGGGCGACCGCGTAGTCGATCGCGTCGACGAGCGCGCGCGACGGCGGGCCGCCGCCCGCGGCGCCGAAGCTCATGTTGATCGCGTCGGCGCGCGCGTCGGCGGCCTGCACGATCGAGCGTGCGACGGAGCCCTCGCTGAGGTCGGTCTTGATGACGAGCAGCCGGCAGTCCAGGCCGACGCCGACGATCCCGACGCCGTTGTCGCCGGCGGCACAGGCCAGCGACGCGACGTGCGTGCCGTGGCCGTTCTCGTCGACGGTCGCCGGCCCGTGGCTCGGGATCGCGTCGTTGTCGATCGCGTCGCGGATCTTGCCCGCGAGGTCGGGGTGCGCGCCGTCGGCGCCGGTGTCGATGACGGCGACGGTCGCGCCGGCGCCGCGCACGGCGTCCCACGCCGCCGGCAGCCCGAGGCGCGGGATCCACCACTGCAGGATCGTGCCCGGCGGCGCGCCGGGCGACAGCTCGGGCGTGACGAGCGCCGGATCGTTGGGGACGACGCGCAGCCGGTAGCGGCGCTCGGGCCGCACGGACAGCACGCCGTCGCGGCGGCGCAGCTGGCGGGCCAGCGCCGCAAGCGCGACGCCGGCGCGCGGGCGCACGGACACGAGGCCGATCTGCGGCACCTGGGCGCCGTCGCGAACCATCCCTCCGGACGACAGCAGCGCCGCCGCGGCGGCGCGCATCTCGCCGCGCGAGCCCTGGCGGTCGAGCGTGACCAGCAGCCGCCCGGTCGTCTCGGCGGCCGATGCGGCGGCCGGCGCGAGGAGCGCGGCGGCCAGCGCGGCGAGCAGCAGGACCGCAGGCAGCGAGGTCGGCCGGCGCGAGGGCATCACGTGCATAACGCGCGGAGCGGCCGTTCGTAGCGCTTCGCAGACCGAACGTCGCGCGCGCCTGGCGCTCCGGCGGCCTAGAACCCCAGTGCGAACTTGGCGTCCTCGCTCATCTTCTCCGGCGACCACGGCGGCTCGAAGACCATCGAGCTCTCGACGGACTCCACGCCCTCCAGCGGCAGGACGAACTCCTCGATCTGCTCGCTGACCTGCGGGCCGATCGGGCACGCGGGCGTGGTCAGCGTGAACGTGACGTGGACGTTGCCGCCGTCCTGCTCGATGCCGTAGATGAGCCCGAGCTCGACGAAGTCCAGCCCGAGCTCTGGGTCGATCACGTTGGTGAGCGCCTCTTCGATCTCCTCGCGCGTTGCCATGAGGCAAGTCTAGCCTGCGTCCCCGGCCGCCCGTGCGCCGCGCCAGGCGAGCGCCGTCCGGCGCTCGCCACGCTGCCGTAGCCTTCAGCGTCGTGGCACTGCTGCTCGTGATCGTCTTCATCGTCGTGCCGATCGCAGAGCTCTACGTGCTCCTGCAGGTCGGACAGGCGATCGGCGTGCTGCCGACGATCGCGCTGCTGATCGGCGCCTCCGTGGCCGGCTCGTGGCTCATGCGCTCGCAGGGACGCGCGACGTGGGTGCGCTTCCATCACGTGCTCGGCGAGGGGCGGGTTCCCGGGCGCGAGGTCATCGACGGCGTGCTGATCATCTTCGGCGGGGCGCTGCTCGTGACGCCGGGCTTCCTGACCGACGTCCTCGGGCTCGTGCTCCTGCTGCCGCCGACGCGCGCGCTCGTGCGCGGGGTGCTCGTCCGGCGCTTCGGTGCACGCCTGGCCGAGAGCGCGCGAAGCGGCGCGCAGCTGCGCTTCGGGCGCGTCTTCGGCACCGGCGGCGCGCGTCCGCGTCCGAACCCGTACGGCGACGACACGGTCGACGGCACGGCGACCGAGGTGCGCGAGCGCCGCGGCGAGCTGCCGTGAGCGTCGCGCCCGAGCAGGACGCGCCGCGCCCGGGCCCGGCGCCGGACGCCGCGTTCCTGGACGCCGTCACGTTCGCCTTCGGCGACCCGGTCGCCGGCCTCTACGGCCATGCCCGGATCGGGCTCGGCGCCGACGGTGCCGGCGGCTTCGCGATGCTGTTCGCCGGCACGGACGTCGCGGGAGCGTCGATGCAGTCCGGCGTCGAGGTCGGCGACGAGTCCCGCGGCTCGTGGGAGGGCGTCCGGGCCGCGGGACTGCAGACCCGCGTGGAGCAGCCGCTGTCGGCCTGGGCGCTGCGCTACGAGGGCCGCGACGCCGGCTTCGACCTGCGCTTCGAGGCGCGCTCCACGCCGGCGGTGCTGCCGGCCGACTCCGCCCTCGCGCGCGCAGCCGGCCTGCAGGGCTACGACCAGCTCTGCGGCGTGGAGGGCACGGTCCGCGCCGGGGCGGCCGAGCGCACGGTGCGGTGCCTCGGACAGCGCGGGCGGATCTGGGGGGCCCCGGACCTCGAGCGCCTCGAGCTGCTGCGCACGCTGGCGGCGTGGCTCGGCGACGACCGGGCGGTGATGCTGAGCGCCGCCCGTCCCGTCCGCGGCCGCGGCCGCGCACGCGGCGAGGACGTCGTCGCCGGCTGGATCGTCGAGGACGGAGAGCCGCAGGCCGTCGAGGAGCCGCGGCTGTCGACGACCTACGACGGCGAGCTTCGCCAGCAGCGCGCCGGACTCGAGCTGTGGGTCGGCGAGGACAGCGAGCTCGCCCGCCGCGGCACCGGCATCGTGCTGTGCGGGACGACGCTCGACTTCGGCGACCTGCGGCTGGCGACCGCGTTCTTCGGCTGGCGAATGGAGGACCGCGAGGGCGTCGGGCACTACGACGTGCTGCGCCGCATCGACGGCGGCGGCTCGCGCGCCAAGCGGTGATCCGCGCCGTCGTCAGCGACTTCGGCGGGGTGCTCACGACGCCGATCGCCGGCTCGTTCAGGGCCTTCACCGACCACTGCGGCATCGAGCTGGACGACCTCGCGCGGGCGTTCGCGGCGATCGTCGAGCGCGACGGCGCGCACCCGCTCTTCGAGCTCGAGTGCGGGCGCATGACCGAGGAGCAGTTCGTGCGGGCGCTCGAGGCGGCGCTGCGCGCGCAACTCGGCCGCGACGTCTCGTTCGCCGACTTCAGCGAGCTGCTGTGGGCGAGGCTCGGCCCCAACGAGCCGGTGATCGAGCTCATGGCGACGCTGCGCCGCGAGGGCTATCGCATGGCGCTGCTGACGAACAACGTGCGCGAGTGGGAGCCGCGCTGGCGCGCGATGCTGCCCGTCGACGAGATCTTCGAGGTCGTCGTCGACAGCGCCTTCGTCGGCATGCGCAAGCCCGACCCGGCGATCTACGAGCTGACGGTCCAGCTCCTCGGCGTGCCCGCGCAGCAGTGCCTGTTCGTCGACGACGTCGAGGGAAACTGCGACGCCGCGCGCGAGGCGGGCATGAACGCCGTCCACTTCCGCTCGGCCGAGCAGGCGATCGCCGAGGTCCGCGCCGCGCTCGGCGCGGAGGATCAGTTGTCGGAGCCCAGCCGGTCCCAGAGGTAGAGCTCGACGCACTCCGTCGCAAGCTCCATGCAACGGTCGCGCGACAGATGCGGCAGCACCGTCTGCAGCGCCTGCTCTTCGGCGACCCCGGCGTCGAACGCCTCCTCGCCGCGGAAACCGGCCGCGATCTTCAGCGCCTCGCGGCGGTTGTCGCCGAGGCTCGAGAAGACGTTCACGAGGAACTCGCGGTTGGCGATCGGCTGCCCGACCTCCAGCGAGGCGTGCCACGCGGCGAGCATCGACAGGTCGTGCTCGTCGAGGTCGTGCACCGCCTTCGCGTAGTGGGAGGCCAGCTCGCCCTCGGGGATCTCGTCCACCCACGCGCGGACGAGCTCACCCAGCAGCTGACGTCGAGCCTCCCGGCCAACGGACTCGGCGATCACCCGGATCGCGTCCTGCGGTTCGATGAAGCACAGCGGCATACCGGCTCCCTGAGGCTGAGGTACGGGAAGGACGCGCTGCACGCTAGGGCTGCGATCGGACGTGATGCATGTCGGCGCCCGCGAGCGGTCACCTCGTCGCCGTCAGCAGCTCCTCGCAGGCCTGCTCGCAGCGGCGGCAGGCCTCGGCGCACACGCGGCAGTGCTCCATCCCGCCCTCCGCGTGCTGCTCGCACTCCTCGGCGCACGACCTGCAGCACTGGGCGCACGCCTCGAGGAGCGGGCGCGTGACGTTCGCGTCGTACTCCGTCTGGCGACTGACGACGCGTCCCGTCGCGGCGCAGATGTCGGCGCAGTCGAGGTCTAGGCGGATGCACTTGACGAGCTGCGCGACGTCGTCCTCGCTCAGGCAGTCGTCGGCGCAGGCGGTGCACGCCTGCGCGCAGTCGTAGCAGGCCTCGATGCAGCGGACGAGGGCCTCCTTGTCGACGTTGAAGTCGCGCGGGTACGTCTCGAGCATCTGATCGGCGTAGGACACGGGCTGCTCCTCGGGGTCGTCGTCTGACGGTCGCGGCGGCGCATACCCCGCCGTCCCGGAGGGTCACACCAGCGGTCACCCGGCCGACGCCCGCATGGGGCGCTCGCGGGGCCCAGATGGGTGCCGGCACCCAGTTCGGCGAGCACGTGCCCGGCTAGTACCATCCCGATGACGACGATCGCGTTCAGCGGCAGATCACCCGAGCGGCGGGCCGGCGCGGCTGCGCCGCCGCGGCCTGCGCCCTCGCCCTTCCAGCGCCGGCGGGACGTCGTCTGCGTCTTTCAGCGCGACCCCGACCTGCTCGCCGGGCTCGACGCGGACACGGTCGAGCTCCTGCGGCGCCGCGCCGTCGCGGCACGGCTCCGGGTCGAGCCCGGCTCGTGGAAGCCGCCCACCGCGGAGGAGCGCAGCGGCGCCTCGCTCGGGCTGCTCGTCGTCGAGGGCGCGTTCATCCGCACGATCGAGGTGCAGGGGCGGCGCTGCCACGAGCTCGTCGGGGCCGGCGATGTGCTGCGTCCGTGGGACGACGTCGCCAGCTCGGTGGCGCAGGCGCCTTCCTGGCGGGCGCTCGAGCCGGCGTCGCTGGCGGTCCTCGACGAGCGCTTCGCCGCCGTCGCCGCCCGCTGGCCGAGCGTCATGGCGGCGCTGCTCGAGCGCGGCGTGCAGCGCTCGCGCCGGCTCGCGATCAACCTCGCGCTCGTCGCCGAACGACGCGCCGACGTGCGGATGCTCATGCTCCTGTGGCACCTCGCCGACCGCTGGGGCCGCGTGACCGGCGACGGCCTGCACCTGCCGCTGCGGCTGACGCACGAGATCCTCGGCGACCTTGCGAGCGTGCGCCGGCCGACGGCCTCCAGCGCGCTGAACGCGCTGGCGCGCGACGGCGAGGTCGTCCGCCGCGACGACGGCAGCTGGCTGCTGACCGGCTCGCCGCCGGCGCGCGCGGGACGCCCGGCCGCGCGCTCAGCGCCGGCGGCGCCCACGGCGTAGCCGCCGGCGACCGCCGCGGGCCCGGGCGAAGACGACGAGCGTCAGCAGCCCGATGGCAGCCGCGACGAGCCGCTGCGGCGACGGCCGCGCCATCGCGGGGATCCTGCCGGTCGCACGCCGCGCGCCGGCGTGCGGCTCGACCCGCGCCACCGGCATCGGCACCGGCTGCGGCTCGCTCGGCACGTCCTCGGCCGGCGGGGCCGGATCGGCGCGCGGCAGCGCACGCAGCCGCCCCGGCCAGGCGCTGCGCTCGCCGACGAGGCTGATGAGCGCTGGGACCAGCAGCGTCCGCACGACGAAGGCGTCGATGAGCAACCCGGCGAACATCGCGAACGCCAGCTCGCGGAACGGCCTCAGCGGCACGAGCGCGAGCATCGCGAAGCTCAGCGACAGGACGAGCCCCGCGATCGTGATCGCGCTCTGGGCGCGGCTTCCGGCGACCGCGATCGCCTCGCGCAGCGGACGCTCTCTGGCCTCCTGCCATATCCGCCCCGTCAGGAAGACGTTGTAGTCCGAGCCGAGCGGCACGAGCAGCACCGCTGCCGCGAACGGCACGAAGTAGGTGATCTCGTCGTACTCGAGGAGGCCGTCGAAGACGTAGACGGTCGCCCCGAGCGCCGCCGTGAGCGCCAGCACGCTCGTCGCGACGAGATACAGCGGCGCGACGAGCGAGCGCAGGAACAGCGCGAGGATGACGAGCACCACGAGCAGCACGGTCGGCGCGACGCGGCCGACGTCGCCGCGCGCGTCGCTGACGGTCTCGGCGGCCAGCGCGGTGTCGCCCGCGATGCTCACGCGGGCGCCGCCCAGGCCGCTTGCGGCAAGCAGCTGCGGCAGGTCGCGTCGCAGCAGCGTCAGGTGCCGGATCGCCGAGGCTCCGAGCGGGTCGCGGTCGAAGATCACGAGCATCCTGGCCGCGTTGCCGTCGCGTGCGTAGACCGCCCCGAGGAAGCGATCGGTCGGCTGCTGGGCCGGGCCGACGACCTGCGCGACCGCGCGACGCTCGGCGATCCTGCGCTGCAGCTCGACGAGCGCCTCGCGCCGGCCGGCGATCCCCGGGCCCTCGACGAGCACCATGGTCGGCGACAGGATGCCGGGCGCGAAGCCGCGCGCCGCCGAGGCGTAGGCCATCCGCGCCTCGGCGTCCTCGGGCAGGCCGCGGATCAGCGTCTGGCCGAGCTCGAGGTTCGCGAGGCCCGACGCGGCGCCGAGCAGCGCCAGCGTCGTGGCGCCGGCGACGAGGATCGGCCGCCGGGCGGCGAGCGTCACGGCCCGCGCCCGCTTCGCCCCGCGCCGTGCGTCCGCGGGCTTCTCCTCGGCGGCCTCCTCGGGGGAGATCTCGTGGCCCGGGCGGCTGGGCCACAGCAGCGCCGAGCCGAACAGCGCGAGGCATGCCGGGATGAACGTCAGCGCGACCGCCAGGCCGACGACGACCGCCAGCGCCATCCCGGGCCCGAACGCCTGGAAGAACCCGAGCTTCGCGACGACGAGCGACGCGCTGCCGGCGGCGACGATCAGCCCGGCGGTGAACACGATGCCCTGCATCTCGGTGGTCGCCCTCTCCGCGGCACGGCGCGCGTCCTGGCCGTCGGCGAGCCGCTGGCGGAAGCGCGACAGGAAGAAGATCGCGTAGTCGGTGACGACGCCGAACAGCAGCACGACGACGACCGGCTCCACCTCGGCGGGCACCGACACCCCGGCCGCCTTTCCGATCCCGGCGATCGCCCGCATCGCGATCAGATAGGAGAGCGCGATCGCGGCCAGCGTCATCACCGGCGCCAGCACCGCGCGGAAGTGCAGCCCGACGACGAGCACGACGAGCAGCAGCGTCGCGAGCTCGACGAACGGCAGGCTGTCCTGCACCGCCTGCGCCTGGGCCGTTCGGGCGGGCACCGCGCCGGTCACGCCGACGGCGTGGTCCTCGCGCGCCTCGATCCGCGACTGCAGCCGCTCGGTGTAGGTCTCGCGGGCCTGGCGGTTGCGGGCCGGGTCGAAGACGAGGTACGTCAGCGCGGTCGTCGATCGCTCGCGCGCGAACGGCGCCGCGCCGACCGCGTTGGTCAGCGGCAGCGCCGCCACGATCCCGATCAGCGACGGATCCTCCCGGCGCGTGATCGACACCGCGCGGGCGACGACGCGCGCCTGCTCCTCCGCCGACAGCCCGCCCGGGTCTCGCTGGACGACGATCGTGCGCGTCAGCAGCGGAAACCCGAAGAGCTCCGCCGCGCGCTCCTCGGCCTCGATCGCGGCCGCGTCGTTGGGAACGAGGTCGCCGAGCGCCCCGGTCTGCGCCTCCTGGATCGTCGGCAGCAGCAGCGTTGCGGCGACCGCGGCGGCGATCCACGCGACGGGCAGGACATAGCGCAGCCGCACGACGAGTCGTGCGAAGCGCGACGACGTCACGTCCGTCGGCGCGCCAGCGACGTGAACAGCAGCACGGCGAGCGGCACGATCGGGATGACCGCGATCGACACGCCCAGCAGCAGGCTGAGGTTGGCCACGCTGTCGCGGCTCGCGCGGCCGCTGGCGATCGCGCTCTCGCCCGCCCGGACGATCCGCGTGGACGGCTCGTTGAGCCGCTCGCCGACGAACGGCAGGTCGGTCAGCGTCCCGATCGTCTGCCCCGACGATCGCACGGCCTGGCCGACGTCGACCATCGTGTCGCTGAGCTCCCGCAGGCCCTGGACCTCCTGCGCGGTGCGGACGCCGATGAACACCCAGGCCCCCGCCCAGGCCGCGAAGGCGGCGATGACGGCCGCCGAGACGCGGGTGCTCATGCGACGCCGCCAGCCGCCGCGACGGCCGGCCCGCCCGCTCGGGGGAACACTGTGCGACGCACGCTGGCCCTCTACCCCGATCGGCGCGATCGTCGCACCCGACATGGCGACGCCGCCATCCGCAGCGACACGCCCGTGCGGTTCGCGCAGCGTGCGCACGTCCACGCGCTGCGGCCCGACGACGACGGCGTCCCACGCCTGCGCGCGCTCGCGCCGACGCTCGACGCGCTCGTCGGGCTTGGGTTCGAGCAGGTCCGCCGCGACGCGGCGACCCGCCCGTCGCTCGCCGTCCGGCTGCTCGAGCTGCGCGGATCTGCGCCAGTCGGCTGCGCCGGCGCACCCGTGCCGCGAGATCGACCGCCAGGCAGAGCTCATCGCAGACCAGGCCGGCGAGCTGGCGTCACGCTGCGAGCGGCGCACGCTCGCCCCGAAGATGAGGCCGCGCCCCCATGGCGCAGCGCCGCGGGCGCGCGATCGTGCGCGCGATGGGTAGAAGCCGCGATGTGCGCGTCTCCCGGTCGCGGCGGTCGCTGAGCTGGCGCGTGTTCCTGGTGAACGCGGCGGTGCTCGTCGGCGTCTCCACGTTCTACGTCTTCAGCCCCGCGACGATCAGCTCGCCGGTCGCGACGTGGGAGGGGCTCGTGCTCGTCGCGGCGATCACCGTCACGCTGTTCGTCAACCTCGTGCTGCTCGAGCGCGCGTTCGCCCCGCTCGACGAGCTGCGCCGACTCATGCAGAGCGTCGACCCGCTGGAGCCCGGTCGCCGCATCGAGCTGCGTCACGCCGATGCCGACGTCGCGACGCTCGCCGACGCCTTCAACGCGATGCTCGACCGCCTGGAGACCGAGCGGCGCGAGAGCGCGCGCCGCGCGCTCGCTGCGCAGGAGGAGGAGCGACAGCGGGTCGCGCGGGACCTGCACGACGAGCTCGGCCAGCTGCTGACCGGGGTGCTGCTGCTGATCGGCGAGGCCACGAAGGCGCCGCCCGAGCGCTCCGCCGAGGCGCTCGAGGAGGCGCGCGAGGCGGCGCGCACGGCGATCGACGCGGTCAGGCGCATCGTCCGCGACCTGCGCCCGGAGGCCCTCGACGACCTCGGCCTGCCGAGCGCGATGGCGTCGCTGGCGACGGCGTTCGAGCGCCAGACGGGGATCGCGCTCGAGCGGCGGATCCCGTCGCAGCTCGCCGAGCTGTCGCCCGAGCAGCAGCTCGTGGTCTATCGCGTGGCACAGGAGGCGCTGACGAACATCGCGCGACACGCCGACGCGCGACACGCGCAACTGCTCGTCGAACGGCCCGACGGCCACGTGCGCGTGCGCGTCGTCGACGACGGCCGCGGGATCGACGCGCCGCCGCCGGAGCACGGCGGGATCCGCGGCATGCGCGAGCGCGCGCTGCTGGTGCGCGGCCGCGTCGACGTGCGCTCGCAGCCCGGCGGCGGCACCCACGTCGTGCTGTCGATCCCGCTGGAGGAGCGATGACCACACCGCTGAAGACGCGGGTCGTGATCGCCGACGATCACACGATCGTGCGCCGCGGGCTGCACTCCTTGCTGGCGGGCGAGCCGGACTTCGAGATCGTCGGACAGGCGCGCGACGGCGTCGAGGCCGTCCAGCAGGTCCTCGAGACGGAGGCGGACCTCGCCGTGCTCGACATCTCGATGCCGCGCAAGACCGGCCTCGCTGCCGCGCGCGAGATCAACCAGCGCCGCCCCGACACGCGCGTGCTGATGCTCTCGATGCACGACAACGAGCAGTACTTCTTCGAGGCCCTCAGGGCCGGGGCGTCGGGCTACGTGCTCAAGTCGGCCGCCGATCGCGATCTCGTCGAGGCCTGTCGCTCGACGATGCGCGGCGAGCCGGTGATCTTCGGCGGCGCCGTCGAGGCACTCGTGCGCGACTACCTCGACCGCGTGCGCCGCGGCGAGGACGCCCGCGAGGATCCCCTCACGCCGCGCGAGCTGGAGGTCGTCAAGCTCATCGCCGAGGCCTACACGAACGAGCAGATCGCCGAGCAGCTCGTCATCAGCCCGAAGACGGTCGAGCGCCACCGCGCGAACATCCTCGACAAGCTCGCGATGCGCGACCGCGTCGAGCTCACGCGCTACGCGATCCGGCGCGGCCTCATCGAGCCCTGACGCGCGCGGACGGGACACGGCCCGTGCCGCCGCCGCGCGAGGACGGCGGCACGCGCGGAGTCGGGGACTGCCGTCGGCGCCTACCCGTCGTCTCGCCGGAGCGTCTCCTTCGCCTTGTCGGCCACATCGCCGACCTTCTGCTTGACGCTGCTGGAGGCCTGATCGACCTGGCCCTCGCGCTGCATCGACTTGTCGCCGGTCAGATCTCCGGCCGCCTCCTTCGCGCGTCCCTTGGTCTCCTCTGCCTTCTCGCTCATCGATGTCTCCTTTCCGTGTGGCGTGCCGGGACGGATTCCCGGGCGACGGCGGCCGGCACCTGGGGTCCGCACCCCATCTCGGTCCGGTGGCACTCGCATGCCGGCGGCGGGCCACCCGCGCGCGGCGGACGAGGATGGGGTCCCGACCCCAGGTTGCGCGAGCGCCCGCCGGGCATTCATTCACCACGAAGCGCTGCGCGCCAAGCGGCCGTCGCAGCCACAGACCAAGGAGGCACAATGGGCATTGGAGTTTCGATCTTCCTCATCGCAATCGGCGCGATCCTGCTGTGGGCGGTGACCGCGACCGTCGCCGGCGTGAGCATCAACACGATCGGCGTGATCCTCATCGTCGTCGGCGCCATCGGACTGATCGCCGCGCTGATCGCCACAAGCCGGGCGCGGCCGGACGGCCGCCCCGTCGACCCCTACGTGTGACGCAACCCCACCAACGATAAGGAGATACGAACATGGGCATTCTCGGTTGGATCGTGCTGGGCCTCATCGCGGGCGCCATCGCCAAGGCGGTGCACAAGGGCAACGAGCCCGGCGGCGTCCTCGGCACGATGGTCGTCGGCATCCTCGGCGCCATCCTCGGCGGGCTGATCGCATCGGCCGTCGGAATCGGCTCGATCAGCAGCTTCTTCAGCCTCGGCACGTGGCTGATCGCCATCGGTGGCGCGCTGCTGCTGCTCGTCGCCTACAACGCGGTCACCACCCGCACCGGCGGCGGCCGCACCGCCGCGGGCGTCTGACGCAGGACCGCCGAATCACCGCTCGCGGGGCCGCACGGCCCCGCGAGCGTCGCGCTTGCGGGCCGACGTGCGTCGGCCGCGCGCGCGGCACATCGCTCACGCGATGAGCTCGCGCAGCGCCCGAGCGAGCTCGGCGGGCGCCGCCAGCAGCAGCGGCTCGTCGTCACCCGTCGTGGCGACGCGCTCGAACGACAGGCCCGCCTCGCGGCACAGCAGCGACCCCGCCGCCAGGTCCCACGGCGACGGATACCGGCCGTGGAAGACGGCGTCGAAGCGGCCGGCCGCCGCCCACGCCAGGTCGAGTGTGGCCGATCCGTAGCTGCGCAGGTGGCCGGCGCTCGCGGCCAGCCGGCGCACGCGCTCCTCCTGGGCCGGCGTGTGCGCCGAGAACTCGCCCCCGACCGTCGACACGCCGAGGTCGGTCGCGTCCGATCCGCCCAGCACGACGCCGTCGAGCGTCGCGCCGCGCCCGCGCGCGGCGACGAACCACTCGTCGCGCAGCGGATCGTGGACGACCCCGGCGAGCGACCCGTCGGCGTCCTCGCAGGCCACGCTCACGCCCCAGTGCGGGATCCGCTTGAGGAAGTTGATCGTCCCGTCGAGCGGATCGACGACCCAGCGCAGGCCGGTGCGCGACGCCGTCTCCGCGCGCTCCTCGGCGAGGACGCCGTCGCCCGGCCGCTCGCGTGCGAGCAGCTCGCGGACGACGTCCTCGGCGGCCAGGTCGCTGGCGCTCACGAGGTCCGTCGGCCCCGACTTCGTCCGCACGTCGCGCGGGGGCTCACTGAAGTGCTCTCGCAGCAGCGTCCCCGCGCGGCGCGCGCATTCGCAGGCCAGCGAGACGAGCTCGCCGACGTCCGGGTGGCGAGCGGCGGCATCTGACATGGGCAACCGCTACCCGTCCGCGCCCGTCGGCTGACGGCCCGGTCGGGCGCGATCGCCGCGCTTGACTTCAGATACCACCGGTATCAGACTACCGCCGGTATCCGAAAGGGGGAGCAGGCGGACATGACGGCGAAGCGCCTCACGCGCGCCGAGCGGACGGAGGTCACGCGCAGCGAGCTGCTCGACGCCGCCGAGCGGCTGTTCTTCCTGCGCGGCTATCACGCCACGACGCTCGATCAGGTCGTCGAGGAGGCCGGCTACACGAAGGGCGCCGTCTACTCGACGTACGGCAGCAAGGCCGGGTTGTTCCTCGCCCTCTTCGACCGGGTCGTCGACCGGCGCGTGGCCGAGATCCGGGCGCTGATGGCGCCACACGAGAGCGCCGAGGACCGGCTGAAGGCGCTCGCGCGCCAGCCCGACGACGACCGCAACGCGCAGTTCCTGCTGCTGTCGATCGAGTTCTGGGTGCACGCCGCGCGCGAGCCGCAGCTGCTCGTCGCGTTCGCCGAGCGCTACCGTCGGCTGCGCGGCCAGCTCGCCGAGCTCGCGCCGGAGTCGACGCCGCTCGGCCGCGAGCGGTGGGCGCTCGTGACGCTCGCGCTCTCCAACGGCCTGGCGCTGGAGCGGGTCGTCGACCCCGACGGCGTTCCCGGCGACGTCATGGCGAGCGTGCAGGCGCACATCTCGCGACCGAGCCCGGAGGTGACCCGATGACACGCGCCCGCGCCGGAGCGGTCGCCGTCGCAGCGGTCGTCCTCGTCCTCACCGCCGTCGGGCCGACGTCCAGCTCCTCGCGCGACGGTGGGTCGCCTGCATCCGAGACCGGCGGGCTGACCGCGCACGCGTCGGCGGCGCAGGCGCGGCCGTTCCGCGAGCGCTGGATCGCGCGCGGCCGGCATCGCATCTACGCACGCGAATATCCGGGCGCGGGGCCGCCGATCGTGCTCATGCACGGATTCCCCGACGACCTGACGCTCTACGAGCGGCTCGTCGCGCACCTGCGCGGCCGCCACGTCGTGGCGTTCGACTTCCTGGGCTGGGGACGGTCCGACAAGCCCCGCCGCCACGACTACACCTTCGACGCGCTGCAGGACGACCTCGACGCGGTCATCCGCACGCTGCGGCTGCGCCGCCCGGTGCTCGTGGCCCACGACTCCTCCGGCCCGCCGGCCATCAACTGGGCCCTGGACCACCCGCACGAGGTCGGCGCGCTGGGTCTGCTCAACACGTTCTACGGGCTCTCCCCCACCCTCCGCCCGCCCGAGGCGATCGCGATCTTCGGCGACCTGCTCGAGTTCAGGGGCGCGACGATGACCGGCAGCCGCACGAGCTTCAGCTTCGAGCGCCTGAGCCGCGCGCTGGCCCGCGACCGGCGGATGATGCGCTGGCTGCACCGCTGGCAGGTCGGCGGCTTCATCCGCGACCGCCACGTGCGCCGCGAGTTCCTGCCGAGGCTGTGGCGCGGGTTCGGCGGCGAGCCGAGCTCGATCCCCGCCTTCCTGGAGCTCAACCGCGACCTCGCGACGGCGGTCGTAAGCAACACGGGCAGGGCGGCGGAGCTGCGATCGCTGCGGCGCCCCGTGCGGATCGTCTTCGGGGCGGCCGACCCGACGCTCAACGCGGGCGTCGCACGCCACTTCCGCGAGCTGATGCCCGACGCCGAGCTGTTTCTCATCAGGCGGGCGCGCCACTACGTGCAGCTCGACGAGCCGCAGCGCGTCGCGCGCCTGCTGCGATCGATCCCGGTGCCGTGATGGGAGCACCGCGATGAGCCTGCGGCGAAGGTCGGCGCTCGCGCTGTCGTGCGCGCTGGGGTGCCTGCCGGCGGCCGTGCCCGCGCCCGCCTCCGCGGCCGTCTCGATCACGCGGTTCAGCGTCACCCCGAGCACGACGCAGGCCGGCGCGCACGCCGCTCTGACGGTCGGCGTGGCGTTCGGCGCGGCGCCCGCCTCCGACGACGTCAGGGACGTGACGCTGCGCCTGGCGCCCGGCCTGATCGCCGACCCACTCGCCGCGGCGCGCTGCGCGGCGGCGGACTTCTCCGCCGACCGCTGTGATCCCGGCTCGCGCGTCGGCTCCGTCCGCGTCCGCGTGGCGACGTTCCTCGGCAGCCTCGACGCAGCCGGCGACGTCCACAGCCTCGCGCCGGCCGCCGGGGAGCTGGCGCGGTTCGGCGTCTGGCTGCGACCGACGCCACAGCTCGCGCGGCAGCGGCTGACGATCGCCGCGCGGCTCGCGCGCGACGAGGGCAACGGCGTCGAGGTCGTGCTGCGAGACGTGCCGCGCACCGTCGACGCGATCGCCGGCGTCAGCGAGCTTCCGATCCGCCTCGAGGCGGTGACGCTCACGCTCGAGCCGGCCGTCGGCGGCCGGCCGTTCGTGCGGAACCCGACGTCCTGCGCCCCGGCGGTCTCTCGCGTGACCGCCGGCTCCTGGCAGGAGCCCGATGCCGTCTCCTCGCAGGTCAGCGCGTTCACGCCGACGCGCTGCGACGAGCAGCCGTTCGCTGCCCGGCTCGCCATGTCGATCGGCGCCGCCGGCCGCACCGCCGAGGGCACCGGCCCGCCGCTCGCGATCGCGCTGAGCACGCCGCCGCGGCAGGCCGGTCTGCGGCGGCTCGAGCTCTCCCTTCCACCGCACGTCGGCCCGAGCCTCGCGGTGGCCACCCGCGCCTGCCTGCCCGAGGCCCTCGCCGCCGGCGGCTGCTCGCCGCAGTCGCGGATCGGCACGGCGAGCGCGACGAGCCCGTTCCTGCCGACGCCGCTGAGCGGCTCCGTGCTGCTGGCCGTCGACCCGAACGGCCTGCCGGGGCTCGTCGTCGCGTTCGGCGGGCCGCCGGCGCTGCAGCTCGAGGGCACCGCCCGCGTCGTGAGGTCGCGCATCCGGGTGGCGTTCGACGCGCTCCCCGATCTGCCGCTGACGCGGCTCACGCTGCGCATCGCCGGCGGCCGCGAGGGGCTGCTGCGCGCGAAGCGCGACCTCTGCCCCCGGCGCGGCACGGTCGCCGCCACCGCCGTGCTGACGTCGCACGGCGGCCAGTCGCTGACGTTCGGGCAGCGCGTGGTCAGCGGTTGCCCGCGCGCCGGAGGCCGCCGCCGCTGACGCGCCGGCGGCGGGATCGCAGGCCAGCGCGGTGGCGAGCGCGTCGGAGACCTCGACCTCTCGCGGGGCGCCGAGCAGGAACTTCCCGCGCATCCGCGTGACGGTCGTGCGCCAGGTGTAGCCGTTGACGGTCGCGGCGACCGGAAAGCGCCTGGCACCCTCGCCGACGGCGGCGACCTGCTCGTCGTCGAGCACGATCGCGGCCGCCGGGCCGCGCGCGACGAGCGTCGCGGTGAGTCGGCACGAGCCCATGGCGGTGGATCCTGCCAGCGCGGGCGAGCGGCCGCGACCCCTACGCTCGACCGATGCAGCGGATGCGCGTCCTCGTGCCGGTCGTCCTCGCGCTGCTCGCCGGCGCCGCGGCCGGCTGCGGCGGAGGCGGCGGCGATGCGTCCGGGCCGGATCGCGCCATCACGCGCGAGACGCCGGCGGCGACGGCCGCCGCCGGGGCCGACCGCTACGTCGCGCTCGGGGACTCGTTCTCGTCGGGCAGCGGGACCGGCGACGCGGGCATCGATCGCCCCTGTGGGCGCAGCCGCTACGCGTACCCGGCGCTCGTGGCGCGCCGCCGCGACCTGCGGCTCGCGTTCGAGGCCTGTGCCGGCGCCACGACCGCCGACGTGCTCGCGACGCAGACGGCGCGGCTCGACCGCGCGACGCGCTGGGTGACGATCACGATCGGCGCCAACGACATCCGCGCCTACGACGTCATCGCGACCTGCGTCCTGGGCGCACCCGCGGGGCAGTGCGAGCGGAAGGTCAGGCGGGCGCGCGCCGACATCCGCGCACGGCTGCCCCGAAGCCTCGACGCCGTGCTGCGCGCGATCACGACCCGCGCGCCGAACGCGACGGTGATCGTGCTCGGCTATCCGCGGCTGTTCGCCGCCAGGGACTGCGCCGCGCGGGCGCCGCTGTCGCGCGCCACGGCGGCGAGCCTCAACGATGCCGCCGGCCTGCTGCGCGACACGCTGCGCTCCCGCGCGCGCGCGGCCGGGCCCGCCGTCCGCTTCCGCGACGCCATCCGCGCGTTCGCAGGCCACGAGCTGTGCTCGCGCGATCCGTGGCTCAGCGGCCCGGACGACCCGTCAGGCGGCAGCTTCCACCCCAATCGCGCCGGCCACGGCAGCGGCTACGCGCGCCTCGTGCTCAGCGCGATCCGGTAGCGCCGGCGGCGGGCGCGGCCGACCCGTCGATCAGGCGAGGTCGAAGCGGTCGAGGCTCATGACCTTGTCCCATGCCGCGACGAAGTCGCGCACGAACTTCTCGTTGGAGTCGTCGCTGGCGTAGACCTCGCACAGCGCTCGCAGCTGGGAGTTGGAGCCGAAGACGAGGTCGACCGCGGTGGCGGTCCACCGCAGCTCGCCCGTCCGGCGATCGCGACCCTCGTACACGTGCGCGTCCGAGGCCGACGCCGTCCACTCCGTGCCCATGTCGAGCAGGTTCACGAAGAAGTCGTTCGTCAGCGTCTCGGGCCGGTCGGTGAAGACGCCGCGTGCCGATCGCCCGTGGTTCGCGCCCAGGGCACGCATGCCGCCGACGAGGACCGTCATCTGGGGAGCCGTCAGCGTCAGCACGTTGGCTCGGTCCAGCAGCAGCTGCTCCGGCGGCAGCTCCGCCTCGGCTCCGAGGTAGTTGCGGAACCCGTCGGCGGCCGGTTCGAGCGCGGCGAAGGAGTCCGCGTCCGTCTGCTCCTGCGAGGCGTCCGTGCGCCCCGGCGCGAACGGAACCGTGACGTCGTGCCCGGCGTCCTTCGCCGCCTGCTCGACGGCCGCGCAGCCTCCCAGCACGATCACGTCCGCCAGCGAGACCCGCGTTCCGTTGCGCTGCGAGCGGTTGAAGTCCTGCTGTACCTCCTCGAGGGTCCGCAGCGCCTCGGCCAGCTCGGTCGGCTCGTTGACGTCCCAGTCGCGTTGCGGCGCGAGGCGGATGCGTGCCCCGTTCGCCCCGCCTCGCTTGTCGGTGCCGCGGAAGCTCGCCGCCGACGCCCAGGCCGTCGAGACCAGGCGCGAGACCGAGAGCCCGGACGCGAGGATCCTCCCCTTGAGGGCGGCGATGTCCTCGTCGCCGACCAGATCGTGGTCGACCGGCGGGACGGGGTCCTGCCACAGCTGCGGCTCCGGGACCCACGGCCCGAGGTAGCGCGAGACCGGTCCCATGTCGCGGTGCAGCAGCTTGTACCACGCCTTGGCGAACGCCTCGGCGAACTCCTCCGGGTTCTCGCGGAAGCGCTTGGCGATCGGCGCGTACGTCGAATCCTCCTTCAGCGAGAGGTCGGTCGTCAGCATCATCGGGGCGTGCCGCTTCGACGGATCGTGCGCATCCGGCACGGTGTCGTGGGCCGACGGATCCTTCGGCGTCCACTGCTTGGCCCCGGCAGGGCTCGTCGTCAGCTCCCAGTCGTGCTCGAGCAGGTTCTCGAGGAACCCGCTGTCCCACCTCGTGGGCTCGCTCGTCCAAGCGCCCTCCAGGCCGCTGGTGAGCGTGTCGGGGCCCTTGCCGCTGCCCGCCGTGTTCCTCCACCCCAGGCCCTGCTCCTCGAGCGGGGCAGCCTCGGGCTCCGGACCGACGTGCTCGGGATCGACCGCGCCGTGCGTCTTGCCGAACGTGTGGCCGCCGGCGATGAGGGCGAACGTCTCCTCGTCGTTCATCGCCATGCGCGCGAAGGTCTCGCGGATGTCCCTCGCGGCGGCGAGCGGATCGGGGTTGCCGTTGGGTCCCTCCGGGTTGACGTAGATGAGGCCCATCTGCACGGCGCCGAACGGCTTGGCGAGCTCGCGGTCGCCGCTGTATCGCTCGTCGCCGAGCCACGTGTCCTCCGGGCCCCAGATGATCTCGTCGGGCTCCCAGATGTCCTCTCGCCCGAAGCCGAACCCGAACGTCTCGAAGCCCATCGACTCCATCGCGACGTTGCCGGTGAAGACCAGCAGGTCCGCCCACGAGATCTTGCGGCCGTACTTCTGCTTGATCGGCCACAGCAGCCGGCGCGCCTTGTCGAGGTTCGCGTTGTCGGGCCAGCTGTTGAGCGGGGCGAAGCGCTGCGCACCCGTCCCGCCGCCGCCGCGGCCGTCCGCGATGCGGTACGTCCCGGCGGCATGCCATGTCATCCGGATGAAGAGCGGCCCGTAGTGCCCGTAGTCGGCCGGCCACCAGTCCTGTGACGTCGTCATCAGCTCGACGAGGTCGCGCTTCAGCGCGTCGAGGTCGAGGGTCGCGAACTCCGCCGCGTAGTCGAAGTCCTCGTCCATCGGATTGGAGAGGGACGAGTGCTGGTGCAGTACCGACAGGTCCAGCTGATTCGGCCACCAGTCCTGGTTCGTCCTCGGCCGAGTCCGCGCGGGCGTCGGTGAGGGGAGTGCGGGGTTCTCGCTTTCGCTGCCGTTGTCGGACACGTCGGTGCTTCTCCTTCCT
>Ga0247713_1000370_pt1 | contig 29022 bp, 40 predicted proteins | sample 21E_NmetaG_FD_189936 | JGI IMG/M metagenome (GOLD analysis project Ga0247713, IMG submission 189936) | Soil microbial communities from hillslope of Landscape Evolution Observatory, University of Arizona, Oracle, AZ, United States - 2-1-E_N | ecosystem: Engineered > Artificial ecosystem >...
CGTACCGGAAGGTGCGGCTGGATCACCTCCTTTCTAAGGAGCATTGCTCCTAGTTGAAGCCACTGATCGTGCGTACCGGCAACGGCACGCCCAGGCACATTGTTCAGCTCTGAGGGAGCGAACTAAAGGGGACGGCTACGGCCGTCCTTTTTCTTTTGCGGCGCGCCGCGTCGCTACGAGCAGGCTTTGACCGCTTCTTGCATCTGGGGAGGGATGTCGCCGCGCGCCGCCGCGTCGATCATCTCCTGCACCGCGTCGAGCGAGATGTTTTCTTCGAGCCGATCGGCCGCGCACGTGCAGGTGCTCTCGTTCGCGCCGGTCGCTTCCCGGCACGCGGCGATCAGCTCGTCCCGCGCCTGCTCCTTTGCGCCCTCGATGAGGCCGCATCCGCCCAGGGTAAGGCCGGCCGTGAAGACGACGACGACAAATCGCACGCTCACTTCTTCCCCTTTCGCCGCGTTCGTGGAGGCCGCGGTAGCGCGACGTCGGCAGCGGGACGCGAATGCAGGCCATTCATTTCGCGCAGCAACGACGTCGAACAATCGCGATGCCAATGCTGGTGGTAGGAGTCCCCGCCGGGTTCGGCAACGCGAACGAGGATGTGCTCGCGCCCGACGTCGATCTCTGAGTGACACCCGGGGCAGCGGTAGAGCTTCTTCGCGACCGACACCGACAGCACCACCGAGTTGCCGTCGAAGTCCCTGCCCTTGAGGCTGAGTCGTCTGGTCGGGAGATCTGTCAGCTCTTCCACCCAACGAGATTAGCCGCAGCGACTACGGGGCCATGCTATTTGCGGACCATCACTGCAAAATCGCCGAAGAGATCGCCGTAGAGGAGGTCTGCTACCGCCCCCTTCGGGACCGAGAGAACGGCGGCCGGCGCCGACTCCGGTGTAAACGGCGGAGCGATCCGCTCGAGCCGAACGTCGTCGAGAAGATGTTGCAGACGCTCATCCGTCTTGACTTCATCGCCCCACCGAACCCACAAGTCGAGACGGGTTCCGGGGGCCGCGTCCTCCGGCAGACCACGAAGCGCCGGAAGGGCGACCGCATAGGTGCGGCGACCGGGATCGATCGGTGCCGCCGAAGAGGTCATGGGCGTGGATGGGGCCGAGGTGGCGGGAGCGGCAGCACGCCCGACGCCCTCGGTCGACGACCCGCCGCCGGCCCACAAAAAGGTGAGGACCACCGCCGGCGCGAGCCCGGCGACAAGCAGGTTCCGCGCCCGCGCTGGGATGAACGAGAGAAACCGCGGCCTGGTCGAGCCGGCCTGCTCGGTCGACGCCCACGGACGCTCGAACCGCACCCCCGCGGCGGCTCCGGGACGACGACCGGCAGGGGACTCGCCGCGCCACTCGTTCATCTGCGGGGCGCCGATTCACGCGGAAGAACCAGCTTCTGACCGACGAAGATGAGGTTTGGATCGCGGCCGATGACGCTCCGGTTGGCACGGTGGATGCGGGGCCAATAGCGCGCGATGCGGCGGATGTCGTTGGTGTCGAGCACCCGACGGGCAATGTCCCAGAGTGTGTCGCCGTCGACGACGGTGTACGTCCGCCCCGTGCGCGGAAAGAGGCGTTGTTCGGGTGCCCGGTGATCGCCGTGGACCGCGGGGTGGATGCGATGCGGGCCGGATTGCACCCTGGTTCCCGAGCGGCGGTCGCCCGCGGTCGTGTCGTCCACGTGAAGGCCGGTTTCGGGCACCGGCGCGGGGGAGTGCCTCACGTCTTCACGCAGGCCGGCGGTGGATCGCGGGGTCCGTTCCGCCCGGTCCCACGGTGGCTCCGCAACAGTCGACCGGGGCGTCGGGGTCCGTCTTCCTCCGGCCGAAGCGCCCCCGCCTCCAAGCACGGCGAGCAACACGAGCGGCACCGCCCGCAGCCCGCGCCCGCGTGGGACCCGGATACGTACCCGTCGCCGCCGGACCATCCCTTCGACGCTCACGACTGACGCCCCTTTCGGCCAAAGTCTTACATTTGCCTATGTTTGCTTGACTATACCTACGCTCTCGGCGTTATGATGTCAAGCGCATGCGGAGCATTTGCCACCGAATCAGGTCTGTGGAAGCATCTCGACATCGCGTGCTCGGGGGCGGAGCGCAGTGGACGGTCTAGACAACGTGTTGTCCACGCTGGGAGTGGCGTTTGACGCCGCGATTGCCCGCGACGAGGAAGTTGCCGCTGCGGATCTCGCGATCAGTCTTCGTCAGGACCGCAATCTGCGGGATCGGCTGCTCCGAGAGGGTCCGTGGCGGCTCGTCTTAGGCGACACGCAGTCACCCGCCGTCGACCTGGTCGGCGCCGATTTTGTGGGTGCCGGACCGTTCCTAGTTCCTCTCGCCCGCGCCGTTGCCGCAAAGGCTGCGGAAGGAGTGGCGGCACGCCCCTCTCCCGTGACTCTCCACGAGGTCCTCCGCGGTTTGGCGCGCGCAAGAAGTGCGGTGGCGGTAAGCGATGGCGGCCATGAGTGGAGCGGGTTCGCTACGTTGTGTGGGCGGGACTATCTCGCGCTCGAGTCGCGGGGTGGAGACGTCCTCGTGCCGCTCACCGTAATCGCATGGCTTCGTTTGAGTAGGGCGGCCGATGTCACCTGGTAGGCCGTCACGCCCGGTCGCGCGGGTTCAGCGGGTGCGCTCTTGCCCACTCCTGTGTCTCTTGGTGAAGCCGCTCGATATACGTCTCGAGCTGTTGGCGGTCGACGCGCCACACGCCTCTTCCGCCGAGCTTGATCGCCGGCAAGCTCCCCGAGCGAACCAGCGCATATACCTGCGGAACGCTCACCTTGAGGTAGGTAGACACGTCCTCAAGCGTGAGAAAACGCGGCTCTATATCCGAGTTGGGCATTTACGAAGAGTAGCACCGGAACCACCCCGTTACTTGGATTCGTCCTCGTTTGCGTTTGTTTGACGCCGCCCGAAAAGGAGATCCCGTGGACGTACCGAGTGCCCGGCGGATCGCTCGTCCCACATGGATCAACACCCGGACCGTGCTCGGGATCATGCTGTTTGCCGCCGCCGTCGTCGCGGGCGGCCGTTTCCTGGAGGCCGCCAACACCACCACGCCCGCGTGGGTGGCCGCGCGCGACCTGGCGCCCGGCGATGTGGTCGGGTCCGAGGACCTTCGGATCGTCGACGTCAACCTGCCGGCAGATGTCGGCGCCCACTACGTCACCGGCGCGACCTCGCTTTCCGGCTCGGTAGTGACCCGCCCGGTAGCGGCAGGATCGCTTCTCCCGACGTCGGCGGTGACGCTCGAGGCGAATACGGGGCCCGGTCGCCTGTTGACGGTGCCGGTGGCCCCGGAGCATGCGGTTGGTGGAGGCCTGCGGCCTGGTGACCTGGTCGACATCTTCGCGACCGCCTCCGATGGAGACGGGTGCACGACGCTCGTTGCCGCAGAGCTGGAGGTGGTCGACGTCGTCGCGGCGGGCGGGCTCGTCCTCGAGGAAGAGGCGGTCGCGGGAATCACCGTCGCAGTCGCGCCCTCCGAGGTCGGTGCGATCGCGAACGCGATCCGTACCAAGGAGATCGATGTTGCACGTGTGACCGTGCCCGGGACGCCGGTGGGCTCCACAACCGTCTGCGAGCAGGACACGAGATGATCGCAGCCCTTCGAGTTGTCACACTTGCCGGTGATGCCGATCGCGAGGCGGAGGTAGCGCCGAGGCTGTCGCGGGCGGGCCTCGAGGTCCTGATGCGGTGCATGGACCGTATCGAGCTGCTGGGAGCACTTCGGGGCGGAGGACTTGACGCAGTCGTGGCGGTGGGCGCGCCGCCGTGGCTGGATGCGCAAGCAGTCGAAGAAGCCGCCCACGCGGGTGTGCGTATGGTGGGGATCGTCTCGCATCCGCTGGAGGCCGATCGTCTTGCAGCCTTCGGTGCCGCGCTGTTGCCGAGTGACGCGACCGTCGAGGAAATCGTGGATCGCTGCACGCGGAGCGAGGTCGTCGTCCCTCCGCCCCCGCCGAATGCCCCGCCCTCGCCCGCCGGCCGCGTGATAGCCGTGTGGGGGCCAAAGGGGTCGCCGGGAAGGTCGACCACTGCCCTGGAGCTGGCGTTCGAGCTTGCCCGTTCCGAGTCGTCGACCCTCCTTGTCGACGCCGACACGTACGGCGGCGACCTGCTTCAGATGCTGGGTATCGTCGAGGAGGTTCCAACGATCCTGTGGGCGGCGCGCCTCGCAGCGCGCCGCGAGCTCGACAGCGCGCGGCTCATGCTCGAGTTGAGGCGCGCGGGGACAGGCCCCGTCCTGCTTCCGGGCATTCCGCGCCCGCAGCTGTGGGCGGACATCAGTGAATTCGGGTGGCGCAGTCTGCTCGACGTGGCACGCTCTTCGTTCCGGTCGACGGTTTGCGATCTTGGTTTTTCACTCGAGAGCGACCATCAAGCGGGCGCGCCGGCCGGGCCTGAGCGAAATCTCGTGACCGTCGAGACGCTGCGCGCCGCCGATCATGTGATCGCGGTCTGTCGGGCGGACGCGACCGGCATCAAGGCGTTCTTGTGGGCGTTCGAGGAGCTCCGGCAACTGGTCCCGGTTGAGCGCGTCACGATTGTCGCGAACCGGGTTCATCCCGGTGACGAGCGTGAGGTCGGAGATCTGCTCAAGTCGCACGCTGGAAAGCGCCCCTCGGCGTATGTCCCCAATCGTCCGGCCGATGTTCGGCGCGCGCTTGCCGCGGGTGAGTCGGTGGGTGATGCCGTCCCGGGCTCCGATATCAGGACTGCGATCAGAGGCGTGGCGGCCGCAGTCGGTGGAGCGGTTCGTCCCACCGGCTTCCTTTCCCGTCTCGGAGGCCGGGCGTGACGATGTTCGCGGTCGACATCGTTGAGAAAGAGGTGCGCGAGCTCGTCCGGCGCGACGCGGTGGATCCTGCACGTGATGGCGCGCCGGCAGTCGCGCGGCTGGTCGATCGCGTGCTTGCCGACTACAACACCCGCGTCGAACGTTCGAGTCTGCCGCGAATCTCCGACCTGGCCGAGGTCCGCAAGACCGTGATCGACCGGGTGGCGGGTTACGGGCCCCTGCAGACCTTGATGGACGACGCAGAAGTGGAGGAGATCTGGATCAACGGCCCCGGCCGTGTCTTTTGCGCTCGCCGCGGACGTCACATTCTGACGAACGTGGCTCTCGACGACGGCGAGATCCGCGACTTGATCGAGCGGATGCTTCGAACCAGCGGTCGCCGTCTTGACTTGTCGTCGCCGTTTGTGGATGCGGTACTGCTCGACGGGTCGCGGCTGCACGTTGTCATCCCCGACATCACACGCGAACACTGGTCGGTGAACATTCGCAAGTTCATCCTGCGGGCAAATCGACTCGAGGAGTTGGTACGCCTCGGCGCGCTCGATCAGCGAACCGCGGCCTTTCTGCAGGCGGCGGTCCGGGCGGGGCTCAACCTTGTCGTGTCGGGGGGAACCCAAACCGGGAAAACGACCCTTCTCAACTGTCTTGCGGCCGAGATTCCTCCGACCGAGCGCGTGGTGACGTGTGAAGAAGTGTTCGAACTGCAGATCTCCCTCCCGGACGTCGTATCGATGCAAACGCGGCAGACAAATCTGGAAGGCCGCGGCGAAATCGACCTCAGACGCTTGATCGTCGAAGCCTTGCGCATGCGTCCCGACCGGATAATCGTCGGCGAGGTGCGGCAGCGAGAAGCTCTGGATCTGCTGGTCGCTCTGAATTCGGGTTTGCCGGGGATGACTTCGATCCACGCCAACAGTGCGCATGAGGCAGTGGCAAAGCTGACGACCCTGCCCCTCCTTGCAGGTGAGAACGTGACGCATGCATTTGTCGTCCCGACCGTCGCCGCCTGCGTCGACCTCGTCGTCCATCTCGCACGTAGGGCGGGACACCGGTTCGTCGTTCAAGTTCTCGGGCTCACCGGGCGCATCGAGGGAGATCGGATCGAGACCACGTCGTTGTTCGAACGGTCCGAGGGACGGCTGCGGTGGACCGGCCAGCAGCCGCCGCAACGCGCGCGCTTTGCCGCGGCCGACATCAGCCTCAGCGAGTTGCTCACGTGAACGTGCTCGTGGCGACCGTCGGCGCCGCGGGGCTGGTGCTTCTCTACTCGGGTCTGACGCGCCCCCCTCCACCCGGCTCCGGTAGGTTCGGTCGCGCGCTCGAGCGCCTGGTCCATGCAGCCGGAAGCCATCGCTTGACGGTTCGGCGCCTCGTTCTGATCGTGGCCGCGGGGGCATGTTTGGGGTTCATCTTCGGGGCGGGGGCGTCGTCTTCCGCGACGATAGGAGCCGCGTTCGGAGTTGCCGGAGCCGCGCTTCCGGTCATGTGGGTGCGCGGACGCGGGTTGCGGAGACGCCGCCTGCATCGAGAGGCGTGGCCGGACGCCCTCGCCACGCTTATTGCCGGCGTCCGCGCCGGTGTGTCGCTGCCGGAGGCGGTTGCCGCGCTTGCCGTGCGCGGTCCTGCCGACCTTCGTGACGGGTTCCGGGCGTTCGAGTCCTCGTACCGGGCATCCGGATCGTTCGCGGTCGCTCTCGCTCGGCTCCGCAGTGCGCTTGCCGATCCTGTCGCCGACCGTGTCGTGGCGGCGTTGACTCTTGTGGAGCAGGTAGGAGGGACCGACCTGGTGAGGGTTCTTCGCACGACCGCCGACTTCGTCCGGGAGGACGTGCGCGTACGAAAGGAGATCGAGGCGCGCTGGTCGTGGACCGTGGTTGCAGCGAAGCTTGCCGCGTCTGCGCCGTGGATCGTCTTATTCCTGATGTCGACGAAACCGGAAGCGGCTCGGGCTTACGACACGTCCGCGGGCGCAGCAGTCATCTTCGGAGGGGCGGTGGCGACGATCGTCGGTTATCGCCTCATGTTGCGAGCCGCGCGCCTGCCCGAAGAGAGGCGCCTCCGGTGACCGAACTCGTGGTCGTTGTCGTCGCCGGCACCGGGATCGCGGTCGCGGCATCGGGCGTGCCCATCTTTCGCAACGATCACCTGCGTCGCCGAGTCGAGCCTTATCTTGCGGGCTTGCACGGCCGCCCGAGCCTCCTTCTGGCGCGACCTCGATCCGGTTCGCGCCCCGCGCGCTGGCTCGAAGAGCGGTGGCCGGCCGTGATGAGACCACTGAGCGATCGGCTCGAGGCCGCCGGCGTGGATGCAACGCCTGGTGAGTTCCGCATTGAGCAAATCGGATGGGGATTGCTCGCGGCGTCGACCCTGGTCGGCCTCTCGATCATGGGGGTGTCGGGCGGGATCGCGGTCGATCTGCGCGGGTTGCCGCTGCTCGCGGTCACCGCCTTCGTAGCCGGCTTCCTTGCCCGGGACTGGTGGCTCACGCGCCAGACCGCGGCACGACGGGCCGTCACCGCAGAGGAGCTTCCCGTTGCTCTCGACTTGATCACGCTCGCGATCATGTCGGGCGAATCGATACCCGCGGCTTTTGCGCGCGTCGCCGACGTCCTCGGAGGAGGCATGGGCGGAGAACTGCGTCGAACGGTGGCCGACGTACGCGCGGGCGCGCCTCTTGTCGACGCGCTTGAAGCTATGAAAAATCGCCTTCCCGACTATTCGGTCGTGCGCTTTGTCGACGCCGTCTGCACCGGAATCGAGCGAGGCGCGCCTCTTGCGGACGTCCTGCGCAATCAAGCCGACGATGCGCGCGAGGCGCGGCGCCGGACGCTGCTCGAGATGGGGGGACGGCGTGAGATCCTCATGCTTCTTCCAGTTGTGTTCCTGATACTTCCGGTCGTTGTCGCAATTGCGCTCCTTCCCGGACTCGTGAGCCTGGATCTGTTGGTGCCGTGATGACGTCAACCCACTCGTCCGTCGTTTTCGTTGCGGAGTGATTGGAGGTGGGTGTTATGAGAGTGCATGAATTCGATGAACGCGGAGACGTGCCCGGCTGGGTTCTTATCGTGCTGATGACGAGCGCGCTGGTGATCGGGATCTGGTCGGTTGCGGGGCCAAAGCTCCAAAGCATTGTGGAGAATGCGCTGAGTGCCGTGTGCGGGCCCTTGCCGTGCTGAGGCAGCGGGGGTCGGCTCCGGTGGAGACGATCTTCGCCTTTGTGTTCGTGATGACTCTCGCGCTCGGCGCTATTCAGATTGCGTTTTCTTTGTATGCACGAAATATCGTCATGACCTCGACGCACGAAGCCGCGCGCGCGGCCGTCGAACGCGGAAGAACCGAGGCGGAAGTGCATGCGATCGTGCGACGAGTGCTCGGGCAGGGGGCGGGAGGAGTCTTCCGCGCCACCCGGGTGGAGGTCGTCCGGCACGTCGAGGGAACTCGTCTCGTCGTTAGCGTCGCGGTCGCGGGGACGATCCGAAGCCTGGGGCCGTTCCCGGCGTCGCTCCCGGTGACCGCGCGCGCCGGTGCTGCCGGAGAGGCGGCGGTTCCGTGACCCGGGAACGCGGTCAGGCGCTCCTCGAGACGATCCTGCTCGGGCTTCTACTGATGATTCCCCTCGTGTGGTTGCTCTCGATTCTGGCGGATGTTCATCGCAGCGCGCTGGCGACTACGGCGGCGGTTCGCAATGCCGGTGCCGACGCGGCCAGAGAGACGTCGGTGACGGCCGCGAGCCGGGCGATCGACGACGCCGTCTCCCGTGCCCTTGCGGATCATGGGATTGCGACGTCGGGTGCGCGGGTGAGGTGGTCGGCGCCGCCCGCGCTTCGGCGCGGCGGCGCGGTCGAGGTAGAGGTTTCGCTTCCGGTTTCGGTGCTGCAGGCCCCCTTCTTGGGACGCATCGCCGGTCCCGCGATCTGGGTCAATGCTCGACATGTGACCCGGATCGATCTCTTCCGGAGCCGCGACGGATGACGCGCGAGCATGGACAGGCGACGGTGTTCGTGCTCGGCATGAGCCTTGTCTGTTTTGCGGTGGCAGGAGTGGCCGTAGATGGGACCCGAGCATTCATCCTGCGCCGCACCCTTCAAAACGCCGCCGATGCGAGCGCCCTGGCGGGTGCTTCCGAGCTTGACCGACATGCTCTCTATGCCGACGGCAGGGTCGTGCTGGATCAGGCGAAAGCCCGCGGTGCGGCCGCTCGCTGGCTAACCGAGCGCGGGATCGTTGCCGATGTTGCCATTGACGTGACGGGGAATCAGGTACGCGTGCTTGTGCGGGACCGAGTAAACGCGACCTTTCTCACGTTGGTCGGAATCGACGTCCTTCCGGTGGGTGCCGAGGCACGTGCGGCGCCGGTGGCCGGCGCGCCGGAATGACCGAACTGCCGGCCCGGAGTGATTTGGGGCGAATTGCCACCCAACCCCGCTGCCGCGCGGCTAGGGTACGGAACGGTCTCCACCCAGAGCTTCGACAAGGAGGATGCAGTTGAACAAGAAAGAGTTGATCGAGTCGGTCGCGGCACAGACCGGCGAGACCAAGCGCGCGGTCACCGGGGTGCTCGATGCCGCGCTGACGCAGATCCAAAAGAGCGTGAAGAAGGGCGAGCGGGTCTCGCTCCCGGGCTTCGGCACCTTCGAGCGTCGTCAGCGGTCGGCGAGGACGGCGCGCAACCCGCAGACCGGCGAACCGGTCAAGATCAAGGCATCGAAGGTTCCCGCGTTCAAGGCGGGATCCGCGTTCAAAGAGTTCGTGAACGGAGCGCGCGGCAAGAAGTAGTCGTACGCCCCGGTGGGTGCGATCCCACCGGGGCGCGTGGCCGGCGCGGTTATCGTCTGCCCGATGAAGAGATCTATGGGGGGCGGTGCCGCGCGCGGCCCCGTCGCTCACGGGCGCCAGCGCAGGACCATCAGGATCATGCAGGGCGTGCTCGTCCTGTGCGGCGTTGCGCTGCTCGTCTATGCCGGGGTCGCGGTGGCAAGAGTGCTGTCCTACGAAGAGGGCACAACGATCGACGCGGGCGTCCGGCCCGGGGTGATGCAGCCGGTCACGTTGGCCGTCGGGGCTGCGATCGCATTGGTCGTTGCCGCGGCCCTCGGGGGACGCGGAGGTGTGAGGCTTCCGACGCCGGCGCGCCTCGACGAGCTCGCCGGGAGGGCGGAACGCGCCGCGGTCGAGCGAGCCGAGGCGCTCGCAACTGCTCCGAAGAACGATCGTGACGGCTCCGATGTGACGGCGCAGGGGACTCGTGCAGACTGAGGCGGCCTCACCCATCCTGTCGACGTGCGCGTCGGGCGGCGGCTGCAGTGTGTGGTCCGGCGTCCTCGGCGCGGCTTAAAAACTCGTCGAGATCGTCGGCGGTATCGATGTCGAGCGTGAGCGCCGGCAGCGACAGGATCGTCGCCCGGAGCTCGAGCGCGTCGGCCGCACCCATGTGTGCACCCAAACTGTGGACCCCGAATTGTGGGTCGAGGACGTCGGGAGGCGAGAGGTACAAGACGTTCGTTCCCCCGGCGTCGCTGGGGACGAGGACGACATCGCTCGTCGCACCGGTGTCGAGCACGTCTCTCAGGTCTTGCGGGCGCGCGAGCGGAAGATCGGCGGCGACGACCATCACCGACAGTGCGCCGGCGCGCGCCGCCGCGGCGACGGCGTCCGCAACGGCGCGGTTCAGTCCTTCCCCGGCGTCGTGAACCGTCTCGAGCCCCCGTTCGGCGCCGCGCCGAAGGATATCGTCGTCGTCGCTGACGACCCACCACGTCAGAAAGTCGCAACCGGCGACCAGCGCGAGCGCGTCTTCGTAGAGCGCCTCCGCCACCGCGATGCGCCCGGCCGAGCCCAGAGGTCCGTCGAGCCGCGACTTTGCCCGGCGTGGGGATTTCACCGGTAAGACACCTGCGTCCATCGCCTTGGAGATACCATGCGAGGACTCTCCGGCGCGCCGTCGACGTCGCCCGGTCGCGGAAGGCCGAGCGGAAGGAACACATGGCAGGTAATAACGACCGGAAGCACTGGAAGCACCTCTACGAAGAGATTGTCGCGACGGAAATCTGCTGTTCGTGCTCGGCGTGCATAGTGGCGTGCCCGCACAAGGTCCTCGAGCTACAGGATTGGGACCCGGTCCAAAAGGACGGCAATTCACCGTTCGACAATTGCATTCACGGCGAAGAGGGGTGCTCCCTGTGCGCGATGGCCTGCCTGCGCCTCGACCCCCACGTCGACCTCATCGAGAAGGTGGTCTACGGGGAACGGCGCCGCGACGATCAGGCCGAGGGTGCATACCGTTTCAAGACCCTCGCCCGCGCGACCGACGAGCGGATCGTTGCGAAGGGGCAGGACGGCGGCGCGGTGAGCGCGCTCCTAGCGTGGGGGCTCGATACCGGCGAGCTCGACGGCGCGGTCCTGGCGGCTCCGAGCGAGCGCGTCCCGTGGCTGGATGAGCCGCACGTCGTGACCACCTCCGAGGAGCTGCTTGCGACCGCCGGCTCCCGCTACACCTACTGTGCCACGCCGCTCGGGCTCAAGAAAGCGGCCGAGAGGAAACTCAAGTCGATCGCGATGGTGGGCGTGTCGTGCGAATCGACCGCGGTCCGACAGCTTGCCGCGAGCGGAATCAAGCGCTGGACGCGCCCGGTGAAGCTCGTGGTCGGCCTGATGTGCTGTGAGACGTTCGACTACGAGGCGTTCATGGTCGGAAAGGTCGAGCAGGAGCTTCAGATCCCCCTTCGAGACATCACCAAGGTGAACGTGAAGGGAAAGGTCATCGTGACCCTGAACGACGGCAACGACGTCGACATCCCGCTCAAGGAGGCGCGGCCCTACGCCAACGAGTGGTGCCACCACTGTCCCGACTTCGCCGCCGAGCATGCAGATCTGTCGTGCGGGGGGCTCGGCATGGAAGGGTGGACGATGGTCCTGGTGCGATCGGAGAGGGGCGAGGATTACCTGAACCGTGCGGTCGAGGCGGGCGTCCTCGAGCTTCGGCCGGCCGAGGAGGAGCCGAAGGCGCTCGAGGTGATGGACAGGCTCGCGAAGAAGCAGCGGGCGCGGGTTAAGCCCGACGATCCCCATGCGGCCGCCGCCTACGCCACGACCCAGGCGCTCGAGGCCGCCCGGGAGGCCGAGGCAGAGAAGGCGGCGGAAAAAGCAGCGGCGGGGTGACGCGCGCATTCGGGCGCGGCGTCTTGGTCGCGCTCTTCGTCGTCTCGATGCTCCCGGTGCAAAACGCGCGCGCCGCTCGTCCGTGCAAGCAGCGAGATCCTTCGTTCGCGTACGACACCGAAACCGCGTCGTTCTCGGTCGCACTCGACCTGCGGGGCTGCGCGTGGCTCCGCAGCAACCGACACCTGATGCTTCACGGAACCCTGGAGCGAGACGGCGGGGTCGGATCGGCCGGAACCGCGGTCGCCGCGTCGTGCCCTCGCCGAAGCGTCTGCAGGATCACGTTGTCGCTCGAGCATCTCGCGGTCGAGGCGGCCCGTTACCGGGCGGAGATCGTCTACGTCTGGAACAAGAAGCGCGTGGTGCTGTCCGCAAGCAAAGCGTGTGTGTCGGCGGGCGCGGCCGGGAACTGCGCGGACGTGCCCTAATCGACCGTTTCGAAGTGGCGCACGAGCGGCGCCTGCCGGAACAAGGTGGTCAGCTCCACGAGCGCCGCCGCATACTCCGGCGTCGCCACGGCGCGAGAGATGTCCTCCATCGTGTCCCATCGCGAAATCGCCACGACTTCCACCAACTCTCCCGAATGCTCCTCCACGCCGAGCAGCATGTCGATCCCGTGACAACCCCGGAACGCGGCAAACGCCGGAGCCACGTGTTTGCGGAACAACTGCCTTCCGTGCTCGACGTCGTCGGGGTGCACACTTGTGTCGAAGATTCGAACGATCATGAGTGGCCTTTCGTCACACGCTCCACGCCCCTCGGTTGAACATGCCCGCCAGTTGCGGGTTCAACGTAAGACACCGTTCGTTGCGGACATAGTTGGCCGCGACGATCTCTCCGAGGCCCGGATACTTCTGAATGATCCGGACTTTCTCGTCGTCGACCTCGATCACGTTGTAGGAGGGCCGGGTGTAGCCACGCACGCGGTAAGACGACGCCGTACCAGAGTTGACGAGCAGCATCTCGCCGAACTGCCACACGTTGGGGACGTGTTTGTGCCCGGACAACACCAAATCCACCTCGAGCTCGCTTACGAGGGCAAGCACGTCTCCCGCGTCCCACACGATGTTGCGCTCTCGTCCGGTTCCCGGCAGCGGGACGAGGTGATGGTGGAGAACGAAAATTCGGTAGTCGTCGGGATACTCGTAGAACGACTTGCGGATCCAGTCGTACCTGAAGTGGCCGACCTCCCCTTCGGCTAGATCGGGCTTGGAGGAGTTCACCGCGACGATCGTCGCGTTTCTCGCTCCACGTTCGCTGCCGTCGCCGTCACGGAAAGGAATCCGCAGGACCCGCTCGGATTTGCCAAACGCATCTCGGAAGTGCAGAAACCCGACGTTCATGAGGTCGTGATTTCCGGGGATGACGACCATCTCGAGGTCGCCCAGGCGGTCTAGGTATTTCTTCGCCTGACGAAATTGAGGAGCGTAGCCCTCTGCGGTCAAATCGCCGGCGACCACGACGACATCCGGATCGAGATCGAGGATTTCGTCGAGCGCATGATCGAGTAGCTCCGCGTCGAAGTAAGGATGACCGCAGTGGATGTCGGAGATCTGCGCGACGACCAACCGGTTTCCCTTCACCGGCGACATCATAGAAGGCAGCCGCCGGCGCGCTCGTAACCGCGCCACCTGTGTGAAACAATCCCGATGCATCTTGTCGTCGGGGGGAGAACATGGAACCGGCTTATCTGCTGGCGAAGGCGCTGCTCAAGCCGTGGCTCGCAACCTGGTTTCGGTGGCACATCGAGGGCCTCGAGAACATCCCGACCGCGGGCCCCGTCATCATCGCGTTCAACCACATCGCCTACCTCGATCCCCTCGCCGCGGCTTACGTGGTCGAGCTGCGGGGTCGCCGCGCGCGCTTTCTCGCCAAGAGCGAGCTGTTTGCCGACCGTCGCATCTCGTGGATCCTCCGTGGCGCAAAACAGATCGAGGTTCGCCGAGGGTCACGCGATGCGCCGGTGGCGCTCGATCATGCGGTCGAGGCCCTGCATCGGGGCGAGGTAGTCGTGGTCTTCCCGGAGGGCACCATCACCGAGGATCCAGACCTCAAGTTGTCGGCGCCCAAATCGGGCACCGCTCGCATGGCAATCGCGTCGGGGTCGCCGGTGTTACCGAGCGGCCTGTGGGGAACACACAACATCTGGCCCAAGGGATATGCACGCCACTGGTGGCCGCCGAAGCAGGACATCATCGTGCGTATCGGAGAACCTTTCCACGCAACCGGCGACCCCCACAACGTGGAAGATGTTGCGCGGGTCGGTCATCGGATCATCGACGAGATCTCGGTTGCGGTCGCCGGTCTTCGTCCTGCGATCCCCGATCGACGCCGACAAAAGGCGCACACCAAGAGGCGCGGGGGGAGGTCTGCGGCGTGAGCAGGGTAGCGGTCGTCGGAGCGGGATCGTGGGGGACTGCGATCGCGACGATGGTGGCCAAGAAGGGAGAGCACGAGGCAGTCCTGTGGGCCCGGCGGCCGGAAGTGGCCGAGACGATCACGCTGTTTCACGAGAACCCGCAGTACCTGCCGGACGTCGAGCTTCCCGAATCTCTCGTTGCCACGAACGACCTGGAGGAGGCGCTGGCCGGAGCCGAGGTCGTTGTCATGGGAGTTCCGTCGCACGGTTTCCGCAAGGTGCTCGCGGAGGTCGCTCCCATCAGCGGCGCCCGCCCTTGCTACGTGAGCCTGACGAAGGGCCTAGAGGTCGACACCAAGAAGCGAATGACGGAGGTCATTCGTGAAGAGGTCGACGGCATCAGGGATGAATGTGTGGCGCTCATGACCGGGCCGAACCTCGCCGCGGAGGTCGCCCGCGGCTATCCGGCTGCATCCACGGTCGCATGTATCGACGATGCGTCCGCGATCAGGCTCCAAGAGATGCTGAGTGCGCCAACGTTTCGCGTCTACACGAACAACGACGTCGTCGGCTGCGAGATCGGCGGCGCTTTCAAGAACGTCATCGCGATCGCGGCCGGGGTGGCCGATGGGATGAACTTTGGCGACAACACGAAGGCGACGGTCATGACTCGCGGACTCGCCGAGATGGCTCGGTTTTCCGTCAAGTTCGGCGCCAAACCGCTCACCTTTCTCGGCCTCGCCGGAGTCGGTGACCTCATCGCAACCTGCGCAAGCCCCCGATCGCGCAATCACCACGTCGGCATAGAGCTCGGAAAAGGGAGGAATATCGACGACATCATCGGCGAGATGAACATGGTGGCCGAAGGTGTCAAGTCCTGCAAGCCGATTTACGAACTTGGCCAGGAAGCGGGCGTGTATATGCCGATCACCGAGAACGTCGTCCGGATATGCCACGAAGGTGCAAGCGCTGCCGACATCGTCCAGGATCTCCTGGCGCGGGAGATCCGAGCGGAATTCGACGGGGTGGAGGAGTTTCTACACGTCCGGTGACGCCGGCCCTTAAAGGTGAACGACGGGACAGGTCAGCGTGCGCGTGATTCCCTCGACCGCTTGGATCTTCGCGACGACGAGCTTTCCCAGATCGTCGACGTTACCGGCGCTCGCCCTGACGATGACGTCGTAAGGACCGGTCACGTCTTCGGCCGCGTCGACGCCGTCGATCTCCCGGACCTCTTTGGCGACCTGTGCCGCCTTGCCCACTTCGGTCTGGATCAGGATGTACGCCATGACCTGTGCCACGCTGCCCCTCCCTCGGTCGACGGTGACGTGCTCTCTCCACGGGGGTGCCGTAGGAGGTGCGGCGAGCATACCCATCCGCGTGCTCGGTCGCAGGAAGCCCTCTTTCCGGGAAGGCATTAGGTAGGCTCATTCGTCGCACCGGAGTTCGTTCATCGGACAGGAGAAGCCACAACATGCCCGCAGGCGATCTGGCCGGGATCGACCCCGGCGCGATCCTTCGAAATCCCACCGTCTCCGAACTCGTGGAGCATGCGATCAGGCGCGGAGAGGGATTGCTGGCGGCCGGCGGCGCCCTCGTGACGGAGACGGGAGCACGCACCGGTCGCTCGCCGAACGATCGTTTTTTCGTCTCGCACGGTGAATCGAAAGAACAAATCGCGTGGGGCGAAGTGAATGTGCCGGTCGAGCCACAGGTCTTCGATCGGCTGCTGGACAAGGCGCGCGCGTATCTGGACGGCCGTGAGGTCTTCGTGATCGACGGGTACATCGGGGCCGATCCCGCGCATGCCATCAAGCTCCGCGTTGTATGCGAGCTGGCATGGCATGCGCTGTTCGGTCTGCAGCTCTTTCGCCGCCCCCACCGCGATGAGCTCGACGATTTCGAACCACAATTCACCGTCGTATCGGCCCCCGGCCTGCGAGCCGTTCCGGACCGCGACGACACCAACTCCGAAGCCTTCATCGGAATCGACCTCGAGCGAAGGCAGGTTCTGATCTGCGGGACGCACTACGCCGGCGAGATGAAGAAGTCGATGTTCACGTCGGCGAACTACCTGATGCCGCAACGGGGCGTCCTCCCGATGCACTGCTCGGCAAACGTCGGCGACGGCGGCGACGTCGCTCTTTTCTTCGGCCTGTCCGGCACCGGCAAGACGACGCTCTCCGCCGACCCCGATCGGCGGCTGATAGGAGACGACGAGCACGGCTGGTCCGACGACGGAATCTTCAACTTCGAGGGCGGCTGCTATGCAAAATGCATCAATCTGTCGCAGGAGAAGGAGCCGCAGATCTGGTCGGCGATCAGGTTCGGCTCCGTCGTCGAGAACGTCGTCACCGACCCCGACACCCGCATCATCGACTACGCGGATGCTTCGCTGACCGAGAACACCCGCGTCGCGTACCCGCTCGAGTACATTCCCCGGTTCGTGCCGGAGGGGCGAGGCGGTCATGCGAACACGATCATCTTCCTGGCCGCCGATGCGTTCGGGGTCTTGCCTCCTATCTCGCGGCTGGGACCGGAGGGTGCGATGTACCACTTCCTCTCTGGATTTACCGCAAAGCTTGCGGGGACGGAGGCCGGAATCGACGAGCCGCAGGCGACCTTCTCCACCTGTTTCGGCGCGCCGTTTCTTCCGCTCAGCCCGGAGCGGTATGCGACCATGCTCGGCGAACGGATCGAACGGCACGGGTCGCGGGTCTTCCTCGTGAACACGGGGTGGACCGGCGGACCGTACGGCATCGGCCGGCGGATGGATCTTCCGCATACACGTGCGATGGTGAAGGCGGCGACCTCCGGCGCACTCGATCACGTTGCGACTCGTCGGCATCCCATATTCAATCTCGATGTGCCGGTGGAGTGTCCCGGTGTGCCGAGGGAAATCCTCGATCCGCAGGCGACGTGGGAGGACAGGGAGGCATACGAGATCCAGGCGAGAGAATTGGCCCGCATGTTCGCGGAGAACTTCGAGGAGTTCGTCGACCTTGTTCCACCCGAAGTCGCCAAGATGGGGCCCGCGGCGGACTGACCTATCTGGCGGTCTCTACGTCGAAGAAGAGGCGGACCTCGGTGTGGTATTCGGTGATCACGCCGTCTTCCACCACCGCGCTGCTGTGAATCACGTCACACTTGGTGATGTGACGGATAGTCCGAGATGCCTCGCGGATCGCTTCGTGAGCCGCTTGACCCCAGCCGTCGGCGGAAACACCCGTTAGGTCGATGGTGTTGATCACAGCCATTCCGAAACCCCCCTACAGACGATGACGAAATTTCGAACCGCGACGGTATCCGACATCGGCGAAGAGGCGCTGATCGCCCGGGTCGTCGAGCGCATCGGTTCGCCGCCTTCCGGCGACATCTGGACGGGCGACGACGCCGCCTTCGTGTCTGCGCCGGCGCGGCTTTTACTCACGACCGACATGTTGGTCGAGGGCGTCGACTTCGACCTTCGCTATTCCTCGGGCGCAGACGTCGGCTTCAAGGCAATGGCGGCGAATGCCTCGGATATCGCCGGGATGTGCGGCCGGCCGCTGCACGCGCTCTGCGCGGTGGCTCTGCGCGGTGATTTGGCCATGTCGTGGGTGGAGGATCTCCTCGACGGGCTCGTCGCGGGGGCGGCGCGGTGGGGAATCGCGCTGGTCGGCGGAGATGTCGGGGGCGGCCGGGAGATCTCGGTGACGGTGACGGTGACCGGCGACGCGTTTGGGGCCCGCCCCGTTCTTCGCAGCGGCGCACGTCCCGGAGACGCGCTGTGCGTGACCGGATGTCTCGGAGGCGCGCGCGCGGGGCTCGCCGCACTCCGTGGGAATCTCACCGGCGGGCGACTGGACGTTTTAAGAGCGCTTCAATTGCGCGGCAACGCGCGTGTCGCCGAGGCGGCAGCGCTCGCGGAACTCCGGCTTCACGCGATGCTCGATCTGTCGGACGGGCTCGCGACCGACCTCGATCGCCTGCTGGAGGCAAGCGGCGCCGGGTGCCTCGTAGATCCCGGGAGCGTTCCCGTTTGTCCCGGCATCGAGGAAGCCGGTGGCTTGTCTCCGGTCGAGACGGCCATCTTGGGGGGAGAGGACTTCGAGCTTTTGTTTGCGCTACCGGAGGAGCGCGTTTCGGCGGCGATCGATGCGGTCGCGCACGTCGGCACCCCGGTCACCCGAATCGGGACCGTGATCGGCGGCTCGTCGCGAACGATCGGGAGGACGCCTCTCGAAGAGTGGAGGAGGAAGGCATGGCGCCATCTGAAGTACTGAGCGACGTGGGGCTCATGCCGGTTCAGAATGTCCCGCGCGCCCTCACGATCGCCGGCTCCGACTCCGGCGGCGGGGCCGGCATCCAGGCCGATCTCAAGACCTTTTTTGCACTGGGCTGTCACGGAATGAGCGCGATTACGGCGCTGACCGCGCAGAACACAACGGGCGTGACCGGGATTCATGCCGTCCCCGCCGATTTCGTAGCGGAGCAGATCGACGCCGTCGCAACCGACATCGGGGTGGACGCCGCCAAGACCGGAATGTTGGCATCGAGCGACATCATCGAGGCCGTTGCGGATTCGATTCGGGCGAACAACATCACGAACCTCGTCATCGACCCGGTGTTCGTGGCCAAAAGCCGGGATTGGCTTCTGGAGGAGAGCGCGGTCGGAACCTTGAAGCACCGCCTCTTTCCGCTGGCGACGCTCGTCACGCCGAACCTGTTCGAAGCCGCGGGGCTGACCGGTCGCGACGAAGCGAACGACCTTGCGGAAATGCGCACGCAGGCAGAGGCGATCGTAGAAGCGGGCGCCCGGGCGGTACTCGTGAAGGGCGGTCACCTAGGGGGGGACGTCGCAGTGGATCTCTTCTTCGACGGCGACCACTTCGTCGAGGTGGCGGGTCCGCGGTTCCAGACCTCGGACACCCACGGGACCGGCTGCACGCTGGCGGCGGCGATCACGGCATCACTTGCACACGGCGCGCCGCTCACGTCGGCCGTCGAGGCGGGTAAGGAGTTCGTCTCGGGGGCGATAGCGCGCGCCCTTCGGCTCGGCAAGGGCTACGGTCCGGTCAACCCGGGGTGGCGGGGGGCGCCGTGACCGAGTCGTGCGCGGCATCTCGTTCGGCACGCACATCCTCGAAGCCGGTATCTTCCGCACGCGCGCGGAGATCGAGATAGACCACGAGCGACACCGCGGCGAGGAACGGGAGGAGCAGGGCGTCGGTCACGAGTTGACCGGCGGTTATCGCCCCCAGCCTCTGCTCGGGCGGCAGGCCGAGGAACAGCTGGGTCACGGAGATCTTGAGCATCTGGATCGCTATCGCGACCGCCAGGAGCACGCCGGCGACGCGCAACCGTGATCCCTTGAGGAGCCCCCAGCCCCGGCTCAGCCCCTGCTGAAGGTTGTTCTTCTCGAGCGCGATGGCAAACACGACGACCGGGGGCCCGTACAAAAGCGGCAGTGCGAGGAACAGGAGCCCGCTAACGGGGAGGAGAAGCGCCACCAGGCAGAGGGCGATGACCGCGGCGAACAATCCCGCGGAGAACAGGTCCCGCCGGGAACCCCGGGACGTCGCGAAGGATCGTCGAAACGACGAATCTCGGCCGACGACGCGGTCGGCAAGGAGCGGCCCGGACGCGCCGACGGCCACACTCCACAGCGTTACGTAGGCGACGACCGGGACGAAGAAGGCAAGTCCTACCTTCAAATCGGGGGATCCCTCAACGTTGTCGGCGATCCGGGAGGCACCGATTTCGACCGCCAAGACGACCGCCGACACGACCAGGAAGAACGGCGCGAGGTTCCGGATCGATCGTCGGTAAAGCCGCCCCGCCCCCGCGAGCGCGCCCGAGAATCCAACCGGAGCGGCAAACTCGATTCCGGGCCTCGTCCCATCAGGCGCGCTCGGATCGGACGGTTGGCGGTTCACTCCCGAAGGTTAATCGCGCATGCGTCGCTTTGCGATCCAGCCGAGGACGAGGAGCCCCGCGAGTGCACCGGCGCCGACTGCCAGCTTGCGTCCGACCTCGCCCGCCTCTACCTTGGCGCGGTCGACGAGCTCATCGACTTTGCGTGCAAGTTCGTCGCGTGTCGCCTCGATCTCCGCCATGGTTTGTTGTGGCGTAGAACCCATCGCTTGTGCCTCCGATCAGTTGCTCCTGCGGCCAATGGATTTGGCGAATTCAACGTCTTCTTTGATTGTCTGCTTTGTCATCTCCGCCGAAATGGGGGTCGAAAGCTTCCGTTTTGCAAACAATCCGGCCGCGGCGGCGATAAGCAGCAAGATACCGGCGGTGGCGAGGTCGGCCGCCCACGTCACCAGTAAGAGATCGAGCGCGTCGCGAATCGCCAACAGGAAGAAGAGGAGCGAGAACAACCCGAGGAAGGCAACGATTCCGAGGGTCACCGCCCCCTTCACCTTCGCCGCCACCGATTTTCCCAATTCCTGCTTGGCGAGCTCGATCTCCTTGCGGACGAGCGTGGAGATATCCTCGGTGACCTCCTTCATGAGGGCCCCTGCGCTCTTTCCGTCCGACACTTCGAACCGCCTCGACGTCTCAGTGGGTTCGTCCACGTCCGCTCCTCTCAGGTTTCCGACGAAGATCCTCGGATCTGGCGGCGCTCGGCAAGCACCGCATTCAGCTCTGCGGCCAGCAAGATGATCTGGGCAAGAAGATACGAGGCTACGAGCAAACCGGCGGCGGTGGCGAACGCCCCGAACGTGGCGCTCCGGCCCCGGGCTCCCGTGTCGAGGTAAGCGGCGCCGAACTGTTTGAGAACCTCGAACGCGGCCGCGCCCGCCACCGCCCCGGGCAGCACGTCACGCCACCCCTGTGCCTTCGCGGTGAGGAACTTGAACGCACCGAGAAAGATCGCGGTGTTGATCCCGAGCGATGCGATCACGAGAACGATCTTCCCGATCACCGCCGGAACGAGTCGGACCGCGGTGCCGAGGCCGACCGTCACCAGTGCCGTGAGGCCGAGGAGCGCCAACCACTTGAGTGACACGATCCGCTTTGCAACGAAAGAACGCTCCTGCTCGACGCGATTGATGCGGTTGAGCGCATGACCGAGCGCCACGATTCCGCCCGACCCCGCGTAGAGCGCCAGGAGAACGCCGACGAGCACCAGGGCGCCTCGCCGCTGCTGCATCGTCCCGATGGAGGCGGGCGTGAGGATCTCGTTCAAGAGCGGCACGCTTTCCAGGCCGGTCCTCAGCAGTCGCTCCCGGAACTCCTCGTTGAGGAAGGAGAGGAACCCGATGAGTGCGGCGGAAAAGATAAGAAGCGGAAAGATCGAAAAGAACGTGTAGTAGGTGAGGGCGGCGGCAAGGACGCCGCCGTCGTCCTCCGAGAAGCGGCGGAAGGTGCGCACGGCCACGTCGACGGGACCGTAGCGGGCGCGGGCGCGCTCGAGCTCGAGCTTTGCGCGCGCAACGACGCCGGGTTGTCCCATGTCTCGATGCTTCCCCGCGGGGCCGCGGCGCTAACTGAGGGGCGGCGCGCCTAGATCGCCTTCTTGACCTTGTTCGCCTTGAGGCATTTGGCGCATACGTTCATGCGCCTGACGGTGCCGTTGACGAGAGCGCGCACACGCTGCACGTTCGGGTTCCAGCGCCGGCGCGAGCGCCGGTGCGAGTGCGAGATGTTGTTCCCGAAGCCGGGAGTTTTTCCACAGACGTCACAGACGGAAGCCATACGGCGCAAGAGGATACCAGCGTTTTTCGCCCCCTCCGAATCCGCCCGGCGGGCGAAAGTCGCCTGCGCGGGCTTCCGACTGACTAGGGTGGAGGCGTGACCGATTCCGTAACCGCTCCGCCGCGCGGTCTCGAGTTGTATGCGCCCCGCCGGCGTCAAATCCCGCTCCGGATCACCGGCAAACGGGCAACCGCCCTCGCCAAGTTGGGAATCGAAAGCGTCCAGGACCTCCTGCAGCATTACCCGCGCCTTCACGTCGACCGCAGCACGCTGCGGACGATCCGCGACCTCGGGCGGCTCGCCGCCGGCGGGTTTGCCGGCGAGGTGCAGGTCCACGCGCGGGTGGTGAACGTCGATCGACCCTTCCGCACCCGGAACGGCAAACTGATGGTCAAAGGAAAGATCGCCGACGAGACCGGGGCGATTGCGGTCACCTGGTTCAACCAGGAGTGGGTGGCGCGCGCCCTCGGCGCCGGCGACTGGGCGTTCTTTTACGGGAAGCTCGGGGTCTACCGGGGAACGCTGCAGATGACCGCGCCCCGGTTCGAGCTCGTCCGCACCGGCCGCGAGCCCTTCAACGTCGGCCGCATCGTGCCGATCTACCCGGCATCGGCCGAACTCTCGTCCGATGCATTGCGCCGGATCATGTGGGAGACGCTGCAGTCGGCGGCCGACGTGATCGACCCCCTTCCGCCCGCGATGAGGTCGCGGCTGGGGCTGATGCCGCGGGCGGACGCACTCAAAGCGATCCACTTTCCGGAGAACAAAGACGATGTTCTGCAGGCGCGTCGGCGCATCGTGTTCGATGAGGTCTTCACCCTGCAATTGGGGCTCGTTTTCCGAAAACGTCTGCTCGAGAGGACCGTGCGCGGCGTCGTACACCCCGAACCGCTGCCCGGATCGCTGCCGGAGGCGTTCGTGGCGGCGCTTCCGTTCGACCTGACGTCGGCCCAGAGGCGAGCATGTGCCGAGGTGGCCGGAGACATGACGAAGCCTTACCCGATGCATCGGCTGCTCGAAGGAGAGGTGGGATCGGGAAAGACGGTGGTGGCGCTCTATGCATGTCTCACCGCGATCGACGGTGGGAGCCAGGCTGCGTTCATGGCGCCCACGGAGGTGCTGGCGGAGCAGCACTACCTCACCGTGACGGAGTTGCTCGATCGAGCGTTCGGGAAAGAGGAAGCGCGGGATTTGTTCGCCACGGTTTCGCGCAGGCCGGTCGTCCGCCTGCTGACCGGCTCGACCGGCGCGACTGCGCGCGAGGAGATCCTTGCCGAGATCTCATCGGGGCGGATCGATCTTGTCGTCGGCACCCATGCCCTCATCCAGTCGGTCGTCGAGTTCACGCGGCTGGGAATGGCGGTGGTCGACGAGCAACATCGCTTCGGCGTCCACCAACGGCGAAGCTTGCGCGAGAAGGGGACGAGCGGCGAGCCCGATGTGTTGGTTATGACCGCGACGCCGATTCCGCGGACGCTCGCCGTCACCGTCTACGGCGATCTCGATGTGTCGATTCTCGACGAGCTTCCGCGCGGCCGGAAGCCGATTCAAACGACACTTGCCGCCGGGGAGGAGGCGCGGGCTGCGGCATACGACCTCATCAGGCGCGAGGTTGCGCTGGGGCGACAGGCGTTCGTCGTGTACGCGCTGCGCGACGAATCCGACAAGACCGAGTTGCGGAGCGCCAAGGCAGAGGCGAAGCGACTTGCGGCAGACGTCTTTCCAGATCTGGCGGTAGACCTCGTCCACGGAGACATGAAGAGCGCCGACAAAGAGGCCGTGATGTCCTCGTTCCGTGATGGTTCCACCGACGTTCTGGTGGCGACGACCGTGATCGAGGTGGGCGTGGACGTGCCGAATGCAACGGTCATGCTGGTGGAGGACGCCGAGCGGTTCGGCCTCGCCCAGCTACATCAGTTGCGCGGCCGCATCGGGAGGGACCGGTTCGAGTCCTACTGCATTCTCGCCACCGACCTCGACCTCGCTCGTGCAGACGAGCCCTCGATCGCATTGGCGCGGGAACGGCTCGAAGCGGTGGTTTCGACGTCAGATGGATTCAAGCTGGCGCTTGTCGATCTGAAGCAGCGTGGAGAAGGACAGCTATTCGGTGCCCGGCAGTCCGGCATGCCCCAGTTGAAGATGACACGGGTGCTCGAGCACCAAGACGTGATCAAGCAGGCGCGTGATCTTGCCGAGGAGATCATCACCGCGGATCCCGAGCTGAGGGCGTACGAGCACATGACCCTGGCGCGGGAAATGCGCGACCGATTTGCCGACCACGCGATAGAGGTCGTGCAGTCCGGGTAGTCCCGCGCTAACGTTTAGACATGCGAGTAATTGCCGGCACGGCAAAAGGCCGTCGTCTCAAGTCTCCGGTCACGGGGACTCGCCCGATGACGGATCGAATGAAGGAATCTCTGTTCTCCGCACTCGGCGACGTCGAAGGCGCCGCCGTTCTCGATCTGTACGCGGGTTCCGGCGCCCTCGGTTTGGAAGCGCTGTCGCGCGGTGCCGACCGGGCGTTGTTCGTCGAGAGCAGCCGGGACGCCATCGTGAAGCTAAACGAGAACATCGAGGCGACCGGATTCGGGAAGGTCGCCGAGGTGGTGTGGTCGGACGTGCGTCCGACCCTCGACCGGACTGCCGACGAGCGGGTCAGTCTGATCTTCGTCGACCCTCCCTATACGACCCCATCCCACAAGGTGGTGGAAGACCTCGAAGCGCTGGTTACGAACGGCTTCCTTGCCGACGACGGGCGCATCGTCCTTCATCGCCCCGCCAAGGAGAAGACCCTTCACCCGTTTGGGCTCAAAGTGGCGTGGCAACGGGAGTTCGGCCAGTCGCAGCTCATGATCTTCGAGCACGAGGACGAGGACGACGCTTGAGCTCGACGGCGCTCTGTCCGGGCTCCTTCGATCCACCCACCAACGGTCATGTCGACGTAATCGAACGGTCGGCGCGCTTGTTCGAACGGGTATGTGTCGCGGTGATCGCCAATCCTTCGAAGGATGCCCTGTTCGGCCTCGAGGAGCGCAAGGAGATGCTCCACGAGGTGTTGGCCCATCTCGACAACGTCGACATCGCATCGTTCGACGGGTTGCTCGTCGACTTTGCGCGCGAACGTGGATTGTCGGTGGTCGTCAAGGGCCTGCGCGCCGTGTCGGACTTCGAATACGAGCTCCAGATGGCGCAGATGAATGCGCTTCTCCTTCCGGGACTCGATACGATGTTCGTCACCGCCAAGCCCGGATGGGCGTTTTTGTCGTCGAGCCTCGTGAAGGAGGTCGCCCGCTTCGGGGGCTCGGTTGAAGGCCTGGTCCCCGCTCCGGTGGCGAAGGCGCTGATCGAGCGTCACGGGGAACCTCGGTCGGGTGATTAGCCGCCGAGTGGAAGCATCTGCCTGAAAGGCGCGAAGATTGGCAGCCGCCGACCGGCGTCGGGACGAGAAAGGGATTCACCGTGGACCTGATCGAACGAATTGACGAACTACAAGTGCTGATCGAGGAGGCGAAGACCGTTCCGCTGTCGAGCAGCGTTGTGGTGAACCGCGACGAATTCCTGGAGCTCCTCGCCCAGATCAAAGAAGAAGTTCCGGACGAGATCCGCCAGGCCAGGTGGATGAGTCGTGACCGGGACGAACTTCTCGCCCGCGCCCGCAAGGAGGCGGAACGCATAGTGGCCGAGGCACGGGAGCAGCGCGATCGGCTCCTGTCGCGCACCGAGATCGTCCACGCCGCGGAGCGGGAGGCAGAGCGGATCGTCGACGACGCCAAAGAGCGGTCGGCCAAGATGCGTGCCGAGGCCGAGGACTACATCGACCAAAAGCTTGCCGCGTTCGAGATCCTGCTGAACAAGACCCTCGGAACCGTGGCCAAGGGCCGCAACCAGCTGCGGGGAAACGCGGGTGCCGCGGGGCCGACCACCGGCGTCCCCGAGAGCAGCCTGCCCGAGGGCCCGTTCGACGCCGCGGAGTTGTCCGAGCAGTCGTTGTAGCGGCTGCCATTTTCTGGCAAAAGCGCCTCCTCTGCTATGATCTGTCCTCCGTTCGCGCCTGCCCGCGGTCGGAAAATCATCGGATTCGGCATCGAGTAGGAGTTGCGCGCGTGCACGGTTTCACGTTTTCGGTGGCAGACATCCTGGATCGACCGGGGACGTACCGGGATATCCGGCTGAGCGAGCGCCTTCCCGGAGTGGGAAGCGTCCTTGCGCGCATCAGCGACGACGCGATCATCGCCGAACTGCGGGCCGAGAGCGTCGTCGAGGGAATACTCGTGACGGGCACCTCTCGGGCGTCGGTCGTCCTCAGCTGCGCCCGGTGCCTCAGGGATTTTGAAACCGAGGTGCGCGCCGATCTGTGCGAGTTGTTTGCCGCTCCGGGGCATGAGGTTTCATCCGAAGCCGATGTCTACGAGGTGCGAGGTATCGAGATCGACGTGGAGCCCGCGCTCCGGGATGCGGTGACGCTGTCACTTCCCCTTCGTCCGTTGTGCCGGGACGATTGCAAAGGTATATGCGCCGGTTGTGGCACCGACCTCAACGCCGGCGTTTGTCAGTGCGTCGACGACGACGTAGATCCGCGCTGGGCACAGCTCGATGCCCTGCGCGCGAAGCTGGAAAGGTAGGAGACATGGCCGTACCGAAGCGGCGGAAGACCGGCTCCAAGATGCGCAGCCGGCGTGCTCACTGGAAGACCGAGGCGCCTACCTACGCGTCGTGTCCCCAGTGCCGGCAGCCCAAGTTGCCCCACCGGGTGTGCCCGAACTGTGGCCACTACGCCGGGCGCCAGGCAGTCGAAACCGAATAGCGCGGAGGAAGTGGACGTGCAGGGGCTCGAGATCCTGGGGGTCCCGCCCGAAGGCGGCGATAGGTTCGACGTCGCAGTCACCCACCGGTCGTATGCCTTCGAGCAACCGATCCCGGTCGAGCACAACGAGCGGCTCGAGTTCCTCGGCGACGCGATCCTCGGCGCGGTCGTGACCGACCTCATCTTCTCCTCCTATCCCGATCTGCCGGAAGGTGAGATGGCCCGTCTTCGGGCGTCGGTGGTCAACACGCACGCGCTCGCCGCGATGGCAAGAGCCTTGGGCGTCGGCCTGCATCTGCGGCTCGGCAGGGGCGAGGAGGCTTCCGGCGGTCGAGACAAAGCGTCGTTGTTGGCCGACACGTTCGAGGCCATCGTCGGCGCGGTCTACCTCGAGCGCGGGATAGAGGCGGTGCGCGGTGCTCTCCTCCCCCTGTTCCGCAACCGGATCCGCGACGTCCTCGAGATCGGGGAGCGGTACGACGCCAAGACCGCACTTCAGGAGGTCGCGGTACGGGATCTGGGGGCGGCGCCCGACTACCGGGTCACGTCCACCGGGCCCGACCACGACAAGTGGTTCACCGCGGCCGTTTACGTCGCCGGCGTGATGCGTGGAGAGGGTGAAGGCAGGAGCAAGAAGGAGGCCGAGCAGAACGCAGCGCGGGAGGCACTTGCTCTGATGGACGGGGCCGTGGCGGCCGCAGTTCCCGGCCCCGGCGAGCGGCCGTCGAGGGAAAGGGGACGTGATGCCGGATCTTCCTGAAGTCGAGGTCGTGCGGAGGGACCTCGAGAAGGAGGTCGTCGGCCGCCGGATCAAAGACGTCGAGATCCGGCCGGGAAGCAATGCCATGAAGGTCGTGCCTCGGCATGGGCGGCGCAAGGAGTTCCAGGCCCTGCTGGAGGGGGCGAAGATCGAACGGATCGGGCGCGCCGGTAAATGGCTCATGCTGGAGCTGGACAACGACCACTCGCTGGTGGTCGGCCTCGGCGACTCGGCCTGCCTCCTCAAGACGTCCAGCTCGGACGGAATCGAGCCCCACACCCATGTGGTGCTCGGATGGACGATCGGAGGTCAGCTCCGGTACGTGGACCCGTCACGCCGCGGCGAGGTCTTCGTTGCGCCCACCGCCGAGCTCGACCCCGACGAGTTGCGGGGCCCGGGGCTGGATCCCCTGGATAACCAGCATCCGCCCACGTGGCAGGAGTTTTCGGACATGCTCGAAAAGCGTGAGGAGACCTTGAAGGAGGTTCTCCTCGACGATGGGTTCATCGTGGGCCTCGGCGACGTCTACTCCGATGAAGTGCTGTGGACCGCGGCGCTCCGCTGGGATCGTCCGGGCACGACGCTCGGTTCGCAGGACGTCCGCCGTCTCTACCGGGCGCTCGCGGAGACGCTCCAGGAGGCGGTCAAGGCGCGCGGGACGACGCTCGGAGAAGCGGGCTTTCGCGATCTCCACGGGCATGGAGGAGGATTTCAAACCGAGATCAAGGTCTACGAGCGCGAGGGCGAGCCGTGTCGCCGGTGCCGCCACACGCTCGCCCGCGCCGAGTGCGGCCCGGGACGCTTTACATACTTCTGTCCACAGTGCCAGGCGTGACGGGGCGGCACAAGACGATCGGGAGGACCATTGGAAGATAGGACCCGCGTCCACGTCTTCGTAAACGGGGACTTGCCCGGAGAGGAGTTTTGCCGGGCGATTGCGGAGAAGGCCGACGAACAGGGCGTCACCGGTTGGGTGAAGACGCTGGGTGACGGGCGCGTCGAGGCGGTCCTCGAGGGGCCCCGGGACGAGGTCTACCGCGTGGTGGGGCTGTGCCGTGCCGGGCCGACGGGGGCCACAGTCTCGGGCGTCCAGGTCGACCGCGAGCCCCCTAAGAACGAGAAGGTCTTCAAGATCAGGAAGTAGAGGTTGTCGCGGCTCGGTCCGGCGGGTGGGTCCCTCCGGCCGCGGTCCTCGGCTCGGGGGGCGGGTGCGTCCCTCCGGCCGCGGTCCTCGCTTCGCTTCGCTCGCTGCGGAGGCGGCCTCCGGGACCCACCCGCCGTCCTCGCGACCGCCCGCTTTTTTCGCGTACGGGCTGTCGGGGGCGTGGGTCCGCCGGTGCACAGACGAGAAGCTGCGCTTCGCTGCGGAGGCGGCCTGCGGGACCCACCCGCCCGGCTCGCTGCGGAGGCGGCCTCCGGGACCCACCCGCCGTCCTCGCGAGCCCGCCCCCTCG
>Ga0247713_1000372_pt1 | contig 28889 bp, 23 predicted proteins | sample 21E_NmetaG_FD_189936 | JGI IMG/M metagenome (GOLD analysis project Ga0247713, IMG submission 189936) | Soil microbial communities from hillslope of Landscape Evolution Observatory, University of Arizona, Oracle, AZ, United States - 2-1-E_N | ecosystem: Engineered > Artificial ecosystem >...
CCCATAGGCGCCTGCAGCGTGCCGCCGGCCGGCCCGGTAGCGAGGGAGGCCCGGGGACCGGCGGCGGCACGCTGCAGGCGCCTATGGGGCCGGCGGGGCGGGCGGATCCGGTTGCTCCTCCCTGCGGTGGTGGCTGCTCAGCTCGGCGAGCGCCTGGCGGTCGATGCGGTCCTCGCTCGCGACGGCGATGCGGCACGGTGTGGCGGTGCGCAGCGTCGCCGTGCGGATCCCGCCCTCGAGAAGCGCCCGCTCCCCCACCACCGCGCCGGGGCCCACCTCTGCGACCGTCTCGCCGTCCACCTCGACGGTGAGGATCCCGTCGAGGAGCAGGTAGCGCTCACGACCCGGATGGCCTTGGCGCACGACAACCATGCCCTCCGGGAGCCGCCGCACCTCGGGGCGCTCGCCGCCCCGCATGATCGTGTGCGCAAGCTGGCGCTCGAGCGCCGACTCGGCAACGCTCACGAGGGCGGGCGAGTCGTGCGCTCCCCAGGGGGTGTGCCCGCCGAACGACGTGCGCGCCCAGGTGGTCATGTCCACCACGCTGGTCTTGGCCACGAGCCGGCGTTCGTGGTCGTAGAGCCAGTGACGCGGCATGCTGCTCGCCCCCGCGAGCTTGCCTTCGGCGTGACCGTCCGCGTGCAGCGTGAGCGTCAGCGTCGTCCAGACCGTCGGCGCCGCCCACTGCACGAACGGCTTGAGGGGAACCGGCCGCGGCGCGGGCACGCCGGTCCGACCGCCGTACGTCTGCGTGAGCACGACCCGGTCCTCCCCCACGACGGGGTCGGGCCGCAGCTCCGGGAAGCCGACGGCGGCGAAGGACAGCTCGCGGCCGGCCAACCGCACGCGGGTCACGCCGATGTGGCCGCGGCCCCCCTGCCCATAACCGGTGATCCGCCCGTCCTCGACCGTGATCCACCCGGTGAGCTCGTTGGCGAACCGGAACCGGTCCCCGGCGCGCAGCGCCTCGAGGTCGATGATGCGTTCAGGAGGTGGCTCGTCGTAGTGCAGCAAGCCCCGGTCGAAGGGCAGCGCGGCGAGTCCCGGGAGCATCTCCGAGGGGATCCATGAAACAGAGAGCACCGACGACTCCACCCGCATGGCGGCCTCCTCGCGCACAGGCTCAGGCAGTGCCTCATGATGCGCTCCCCCGGGCATGGGTTCCAGGGGCGGGCCACGACCCTCCGGCCCGCGAGGAGCCGAACTGCCGCCCGCCGGCGCGCCGTCGATAGGATGGCCCCCCATGGGCAGCTCCGGTACCGACACCGACGCCGCCGTCGACCTCGACGGGTTGACCGGCGGGCCGGCGCCGCCCGACCTCGACGACCCGGCCCTCTACCTCAACCGTGAGCTGTCCTGGCTGGAGTTCAACAGCCGGGTGCTGAGCACCGCGATGCGCACGGACGTGCCGCTGCTCGAGCGGGTTCGCTTCCTGTCGATCTTCGCGCGCAACCTCGACGAGTTCTTCATGGTGCGGGTCGCCGGCCTCAAGCGGCAGGTAGTCGCCCACGTCACCGCCCGCACCGCCGACGGGCAGTCCCCCGCCGGGCAGCTCGCCCGCATCGCCGAGCAGGTCACCCCGACGATCACCGCCGCGGCGGCCTGCCTCCACGACGAGCTGCTCCCCGCCCTCCAGCGCCGCGGCGTGGCGCTGCGGTCGATGACCGACCTCGGCGCGGCGCAGCGCTCGGCCGTGGACGCCTACTTCGAGGAGGAGGTCTTCCCCGTCCTCACGCCGCTCGCCGTCGACCCGGGTCACCCGTTCCCCTACATCTCGAACCTCAGCCTGTCGCTCGCGGTGACCGTGCGCGACGTCGCCACCGGCGAGCGCCACTTCGCTCGTCTGAAGGTCCCCGGCGTGCTCCCCCGCCTCGTGCCGCTGATCGGCGAGACGGGGTACGTACCCCTCGAGGACGTCATCGCCGCCCACCTGCCCCGGCTGTTCCCCGGCATGGAGGTGCTCGAATCCTTCGCGTTCCGCGTGACCCGCAACGCCGACCTCGAGATCGAGGAGGAGGAGGCCGAGGACCTCCTCATGGCGGTGGAGGCGGAGCTGCGCAAGCGCCGCCGCGGTGCCGCGGTGCGGCTCGAGGTCGCCGCCGACATGCCCCACCGTGTCCTGCGGCTGCTCCAGGACGAGCTGGACCTCGACGACGTCGACACCTACCACGTCACCGGACTGCTCGCCCCCGGCGACCTCGCGCCCCTGGCGCGCCTCGACCGGCCGGACCTGCGCTACGAGCCCTGGCCGCCCGTCACCCCGCCCCGCCTGGCTGCAGCCCCGCAGCGTTCGAGCGCCGCGCTCTTCGCCGAGATCCGCCGCGGCGACCTCCTCGTGCACCACCCGTACGAGAGCTTCACGAACACCGTCGAGCGCTTCGTCGCCGCCGCCTCCGAAGACCCCGACGTGCTCGCCATCAAGCAGACGCTGTACCGCACGTCGGGGGACTCCCCGATCGTGCAGGCCCTGATCCGCGCCGCCGAGCGCGGCAAGCAGGTCGTCGCCCTCGTCGAGCTGAAGGCCCGGTTCGACGAAGCGGTGAACATCGGCTGGGCGCGGGCCCTCGAGAAGGCCGGGGTGCACGTCGTCTACGGCCTCGTGGGCCTCAAGACCCACGCGAAGACGACGCTCGTCGTGCGCAGGGACGCCGACGGGATCCGCCGCTACGTCCACCTCGGCACGGGCAACTACCACCAGCGGAACGCGCGCAGCTACACCGACCTCGGGCTCTTCACCGCGGACGCCGCACTCGGCGCCGACGTCACCGACCTGTTCAACTACCTCACCGGCTACGCCCGCCAGGACGCCTACCGCGAGCTGCTCGTCGCCCCCGCCTCCCTGCGCGGGCAGCTCATCGCGCTCATCCATCACCAGATCGATGTCGCCACCCCCGAGCGCCCCGGTCTCATCCGCGCGAAGCTCAACGCGCTCGTCGACCCGACCCTCATCGCAGAGCTCTACCGCGCGTCGCAGGCCGGGGTCCGCATCGACCTCGTCGTGCGCGGGATCTGCGGACTGCGGCCGGGCATTCCCGGGGTCAGCGAGACGGTGCGGGTCCGCAGCGTCGTCGGCCGGCTCCTCGAGCACAGCCGCATCCTCCAGTTCGGCGAGGACGGCCTCTGGATCGGGTCGCCCGACTGGATGCCGCGCAACCTCGACCGACGCGTCGAGGCGTTGGCCCCCGTGTGCGACCCCGCACTGCGGGGCGAGCTCGTGGAGATCCTCGACGTCATGCTCGCCGACACCGTCCAGGCCTGGAAGCTGCACGCCGACGGGTCGTGGGAGCGCGTGCGCCCGGACGGCGCCGCGCCGTTCGACGCGCAGGCGCACCTGGCCCGGCGGGCACGGGAGCGCGCGGAGGCCGGCAAGGCCCGCGGCTGACGGGGCAGCCCCGCCCGGCGCATTCGTCGGGGCCGGCCGTCGCGCGGCTACGCTGGCCGGCTCATGGCCGCCGCCACCACCGTGCCTGACCGGCGCATCGTGCGCCGGGGACTCGCCGTGCTCGCGATGGCGGTCCGCCTGCGGCCGAAGCCCTTCGTGCTCGCGGTCCTCGGGGCCGTGCTCTACAGCGGCTGCCTCGTGGGCTCCGCCATCGTGCTCGGGGCGATCACCGACGGGGTCATCGTCCCCGCCTTCGGTGAGGGGCAGGTCGCCCGGGGTTCGGTCGTGGCCGCCGGCGCGGCGATCCTCGCGCTCGGCGTCGGCCGGGCAGCGGGCATCATCCTCCGGCGGATCGCCGCGTCGTACATGCAGTACGGCCTGCAGGCCCTCTTCCGCAAGCGGGTAGCGCACCAGTACCAGCGGCTGCCGCTCGCGTGGCATCGCCGGCACACAACCGGCGAGCTGCTGTCGAACGCGAACGCCGACGTCGAGTCGACGTTCTGGCCGATCGCACCGCTGCCCTTCGCGGTGGGCACCGCGTTCCTGCTCGTCGTCACCGCGGTTGTGCTGATCGCCACCGACCCGTTCCTCGCCGCCGTCGGTTTCGTCGTCGCGCCGGCCATCGCGGCCCTCAACGTCCGCTACAACGCGCTCGTCGCGGAACCGGCCACCCGCGCCCAGCAGCGGCGGGCGGAGGTCTCCTCGGTCGCCCACGAGTCGTTCGACGGAGCGCTCGTCGTGAAGACCCTCGGCCGGGAGGCCGAGGAGACCGAGCGGTTCGCGGCGGCCTCGTCCCGTCTCCGCGACGCGCTCGTCGCGACCGGGCGGCTGCGCGCGGTCTTCGACCCGCTCGTCGAGGCGCTGCCGAACGTCGGCGTCCTGCTCGTCCTGCTCGTCGGGGCCTGGCGGATCGCGGCGGGTGACCTCCAGGCGGGCGATCTCGTCCGCGTCGCCTACCTCTTCACCCTCCTCGCCTTCCCGATCCGCATCATCGGCTTCCTCCTCGGTGAGCTGCCCCGCTCCGTCGTCAGCTGGGACCGGGTGGCGCGCGTCTTGGCGGCCGACGACGAGCTGGCCTACGGGGGCGAGGACGGGACGGGGACCGGCGCCGCCGGCGTCGACCTCGCGTCGGTGTCGTTCGGGCACGGCGGCGCGCCCGCGCTGTCGGACGTGACCCTGCGCGCGGAGCCGGGCAAGACCATCGCCGTCGTCGGTCCCACCGGGTCCGGCAAGTCCACGATCACCTCGCTGCTCGTGCGCCTCGCCGACCCCCACACCGGCGCGGTGCTCGTCGACGACCGCGACGTCCGCCGGCTCGCGCGGGGAGCGCTCTCCTCGCAGGTCGCCGTGGTGTTCCAGGACTCGTTCCTGTTCGACGAGTCGGTGCGGGACAACATCACCCTCGGGGAGGCCTACACCGACGAGGAGGTGCGTGCCGCCGCGGAGCTGGCCCAGGCACACGGCTTCGTCACGGACCTGCCGGACGGCTACGACACCGTGGTCGGCGAACGGGGCGCGTCGCTGTCGGGGGGGCAGCGCCAGCGCATCGCGCTCGCGCGCGCGCTCGTGCGCCGGCCCCGGGTGCTCGTCCTCGACGACGCCACGTCGAGCGTCGACACGCGGACCGAGCGGGCGATCCTCGAGGGGCTCCGCGACGCTGCGCTGCCCTCCACGGTCATCGTCGTCGCCTCCCGGAGCGCGACGGTCGCCCTCGCCGACGAGGTCGTCTTCCTCGACCGGGGCACGGTCCGCGCCCGGGGCCGCCACGCCGACTTGCTCGCCCGCGAGCCGGCCTACGCCCGGTTCCTCGCCCTCGCCGACCAGGGCGGCCTCCGGTGACCGCCACGGACGCGCCCACTCGCAGGCCCGGGGGCGCGTGGGAGGTCCTGCGGCGTGGCCTGCGTCTCTCGCCGGAGTTCCGTGCCGGCCTGCCCCTCACGCTGGCGCTCGCGGTCGTCGCGACCGCAGGCCGCGTGGTCGTGCCCATCGCGATCCAGCTGACGATCGACCGCGGGGTGCTCGCGCCAGACGGCGCGGATCTGCGGCAGGTCGCCGTGCTCACCGTCGCGGCCCTGGCCGCCGTCGCGCTCACCGCCGCTGCCGGCTACCTCATGATCGCGCGCCTCGTCCGCCTCACCGAGAGCGCCCTGTCGAACCTGCGGGTGCGCGCGTTCCGCCACATCCACGACCTGTCGGCGCTCCACCATGCCGCCGAGCACCGGGGGTCGCTCGTCGCGCGCGTCACGGCCGACGTCGACGAGATCAGCCGCTTCATGCAGTGGGGCGGGATCGTCCTCGTCGTCAACGTCGGTCAGCTCGCCTTCGCCACCGCCGTCATGGCGGTCTACAGCTGGCAGCTGACGCTCGTCGTCCTGCTCACGTTCTTCCCGCTCGCCTTCGTGCTGCGCTGGTTCCAGGGACGGCTCGGGCACGCGTACGATCTCGTGCGCACGCGCGTGGGCGAGATGCTCACCACCATCGGCGAGAGCGTCGTCGGCGCTCCCGTCGTCCGGGCGTACGGCATCGAGGAGCGGACGAACGCACGCATCGTCGACGCGGTCGACCGCCAGTTCGACGCCGTCTACCGCGCGCACCGCACCGCGTCGGTCATGTTCTCCAGCGGCGAGGTCTTCGCCGCGCTCGCCACGGCCGCCGCGGTCGTCGTCGGGGTCCTGCTCGGCCCCGGAGGGGGCCTGTCGGCCGGGCGCCTCGTGTCGTTCCTGTTCCTGATCGGCCTGTTCGTCGCACCGGTGCAGGTCGCGACGGAGGTGCTCGACCAGGCGCAGACCGCCATCGCGGGATGGCGGCGCATACTCGGTGTCCTCGACACGCCCGCCGACGTCGCCGACCCCGGGGCGCGTCCTGGGGGTGGCCGCGACATCCCCCCGGGCCCGATCGCGGTGTCCTTCCGTCACGTCTGCTTCCACTACCCCCCACGGCCGTCGGACGCGGGGAAGGGTTCGGCGTCGCCTGAGGTCCTCCACGACATCACGGTCGACCTGCCCGCCCAGTCGCGGATCGCGATCGTCGGGGAGACGGGGTCTGGCAAGACGACCTTCGCGAAGCTCCTCACCCGCCTGATGGACCCCACGAGCGGTGAGATCACCATCAACGGGGTCCCCGTCCGCGAGGCGCCGTTCGCACAGCTGCGCCGTCGCGTCGTGATGGTGCCCCAGGAGGGATTCCTGTTCGATGGGACGGTTGCGGACAACGTGCGCATGGGCCGCCCCGGCCTCAGCGACGACGACGTCCGGCTCGCGTTCCTCGAGCTCGGCCTCGCCGACTGGGTGAGCGGGCTGCCGGCCGGGGTGTCGACCCGCGTCGGCGAGCGGGGCCAGGCCCTGTCCGCCGGGGAGCGCCAGCTCGTCGCCCTCGCGCGGGCGTACGTCGCGAACCCCGAGCTGCTCGTGCTCGACGAGGCCACCTCCGCGGTCGACCCGGCGACCGAGGGGCGCCTCCAGCGGGCCCTCGAGGGACTCACCCGGGGACGGACCGCGGTAGCCATCGCCCACCGGCTGTCGACCGCCCGGGCGGCCGACGAGGTCCTCGTATTCGACCGCGGTCGCATCGTCCAGCGGGGTCCCCACGACGAGCTCGTCTCCCAAGCCGGCGTCTACGCGGCGCTGCACGAGAGCTGGGCCGCCCCCGCCGCACACGGGTAACCTTTTGGTCCGCTGGCTGTTATCCTCCTACTACTGTCCTAGCACGTCCGCCGTACCCCGGACCCCCCCAGGAGGGACGAATGCTCGCTTCCCTGCCGCCTGCCCGCTGGGTGACGCTGCTCGTACTGATGGCACTGGGGGTCGCCGCATGTGCCCCCGGCCAGCCCGACGATCGCGAGGGTGCCCTCCAGGAGGGCGTCACCGAACCTGAGGGCGAAAGGGTCGAGGGCGGCAACGTCATATTCGGCCACGAGCAGGAACCCGCCATCCTCAACCCGGCCCTCACGGAGGGGAACCTCTTCGCGACACAGATCGTGACCCGGCCGATCCTCCTCGGCGCCTACCTCGTCACCCCGGAGTTCGAGTACGTGCCCGAGCTCATCGACGGAGAGGCCGAGACGGAAGGCGGCGAGGACGGCGAGCCGTTCGTCGTGACCTGGAACATCCTCGAGGAGGCGACCTGGAGCGACGGCACGCCGATCACCGCCGACGACTTCGAGTTCACCTACCAGACGGTCATGGACGAGGAGTTCGACATCACCTCCCGCAACGGCTACGACCTCATCACCGAGACCGAGGTCGTCGACGACAAGACCTGGCGCGCGACGTTCGAGGAGCCGTTCGCGCCCTACCGCACGCTCTTCGGCGTCATCCCCGTACTGCCGGCGCACGTCCTCGAGGGCGAGGACTTCAACGAGGTCTGGAACGACGGGATCGTCGACCCCGAGACCGACGAGCCGATCGCCAGCGGCCCGTTCCAGTTCGGCCAGTGGCGGCGCGGCCAGCAGCTCACCATCGAGCGCAACGAGGGCTTCTGGGGCGAGCAGGCCAACCTCGACCGGATCACGTTCCGCTACATCGAGGAGACGCCGACGCTCGTGCAGCAGATCCGCGGCGGGGAGATCAACATCTTCGACCCCCAGCCGCAGGTCGACCTCATCGAGCAGCTCGAGGGCATCGACGGCGTCGAGGTGCAGTCCGACGCCGGCCCGCAGTGGGAGCACATCGACTTCAACCACGACAACCCCGCTCTCGCGAACCAGTACGTCCGTGAGGCGATCATCCGGGGCATCGACCGCGAGGCGATCGTCGAGCAGCTCGTGCAGGGCGTGAACCCCGAGGCCGGCGTGCTGCAGAACGCCATCTTCGTGGAGAACCAGGAGCAGTACGAGCCGCACTGGGACGTCTACGACTACGACCCCGAGGCCGCGATCGAGCTGCTCGAGGAGAACGGCTGCACGCGCGACGGGGACGATGGCGTGTTCACGTGCGACGGTGAGGAGCTGTCCTTCCGCTATGTGTCGACGTCGGGCAACGAGCGCCGGGAGCTGATGTTCGAGATCGTCCAGGCGCAGCTCGCGGAGATCGGCGTCGAGGTGACGGCCGACTTCAGCGAGCCGGCCCAGGCGCTCGGCACCCAGCTGCCCGAGGGCGACTTCGACCTCATCAACTTCGGTTGGGTCGGCAGCCCCGACCCGTTCGGCGGCGACACGATCTTCATGTGCGACGGCGACCTCAACTACATCGGCTACTGCAACGAGGAGGTCACCGAGCTCCTCGAACGCAACACGGGCATCCTCGACGAGGAGGAGCGCTGGGCCGTTTACAACGAGGCCGACGAGCTCATCGCCGCCGACATCCCGCTCATCCCGCTCTTCCAGATCCCGCAGGTGCTGGCCTACGAGGACAACCTCGGCGGCGTCCGCGTCAACGCGACCCAGTGGGGGCCGACGTGGAACGCCTCGGAGTGGTACCTGACGGAGTAGCGATCCCAACCACAGACGCCGCCTCCCCCGGCTACGATCGTGGGGGAGGCGGCTTTTTGCGACCTCCCGCGTCGGCCCCCTGACGAAGGACGTCTGTGGCGACTTATGTCCTGCGGCGGTTGCTGTTCAGCATCCCCGTCCTCTTCCTCGCCAGCGTCATCATCTTCTTCGGGGTCAGCGCGGTCAGCAACCCGCTGTCGATCCTCCAGCAGCAACCGGGCGTCAGCGAGATCACCATCCAGAACATCGCCGAGCGCAAGCACCTCGACGAGCCGATCCCTGTGCAGTACGGCTACTGGGTTCGCGACGCGCTCACCAACCGCTTCGGCACGAACCTCTTCGGCGACCGGGCGATATGGCCCGAGCTGCGCCGGTCGATGTGGTACACGGCACAGCTCGTCGTAGCCGCTGAGATCTTCGCGATCGGCCTCGCGATCGCCATCGGCGTCGTCTCGGCCAAGCGCCAGTACTCGTGGTTCGACAACCTCGCCACCACCGGCAGCTTCGTCGGGTTCTCGATCCCCATCTTCTGGGCGGCGCTCATCCTCCAGGTGATCTTCACGAACCTCTACCGGGCGACCGGGGTGCGCATCTTCTACACGGCGGGACTGAGCTCGGTCGACCCCGGCACCGGCCTCGCGTTCCTCGTCGACCGCCTCCAGCACCTCGCCCTGCCGATCCTCGCGCTGTCCATCACGAGCATCGCCCAGTACAGCCGGTACATGCGCACGTCCATGCTCGAGGTGCTCCACTCCGACTACGTGCGCACCGCCCGCGCGAAGGGCCTGCCGGAGCGCACCGTCACGTCGCGGCACTCCTTGCGCAACGCGCTCATCCCGCTCACCACGGTGATCGGCTGGAACCTCGGCGTCATCTTCGGGGGCACGATCATCATCGAGACGGTGTTCGGCATCCCGGGTATGGGGCGCTACTTCTTCACCGCGCTCAGCATCCGCGACGTCTATCCGCTCATGGCCTGGCTCATGATCACCGCCATCGTCATCATCGTCTTCAACCTCATCACCGACATCGTCTACGGCTACCTCGACCCGAGGATCCGCTATGACTGAGACGTCGACCCGCGACGTACGCGCCGAGGCCCTCGCACGGGAGGGGCTCGAGGTCGTCCCGGTCACCCAGTTGCAGCTGTTCCGGCGGCGGTTCCTGCAGCACAGGCTCGCCATGGCGAGCCTCGTGATCCTCGCGGTCATCTTCCTCGCCGCCTTGAACGCCGAGCGGGTGGCGCCCTACGGGTTCGGAGAGCTCGACCTGCGCAACGCCTCGCAGCCACCGACCTTCGAGAACCTCCATTTCTTCGGCACCGACCGGCTCGGGCGGGACTACTTCAGCCGCGTCCTGCACGGCACCCGCACGTCGGTCATCGTCGCGGGGATCGTCGCGCTCCTCTCGACGGTCATCGGGACGGTGATCGGGGCGGTCGCCGGCTACTTCGGGGGCTGGGTCGACAACCTGCTCATGCGGCTGACCGACCTCGTGCTCGTGGTCCCCGGCCTCGCCGCTCTGCTCGTCCTCGTCGCCTTCCTCGGTCACGGCTCGCCGTACCGCGTCGCGGTCATCCTCGCGACGCTGCTGTGGACGCTCGTCGCCCGCATCGTCCGCGGGTCCTTCCTGTCCTTGCGCGAGAAGGAGTTCGTCGAGGCGGCCAAGGCCTCGGGCGCGCGCGACACACGTATCATCTTCCGCCACATCCTCCCGAACGCGCTCGGGCCGATCATCGTGAACGCGACGCTGACGGTGGCCCTCGCGATCCTCCTCGAGGCGGCCCTGTCCTTCCTCGGCTTCGGGGTACAGCCGCCGAACCCCGCGCTTGGCAAGCTGATCTCCGACGGCCGTGGCACGATGCTCACGCAGTGGTGGTTGGTGACGATGCCCGGCCTCACCATCGTCGTCATCTGCCTGGCCATCAACTTCGTGGGTGACGGCCTGCGCGACGCACTCGACCCGCAGCAGCGGAGGTAGCCATGGCCCAACCGGTGCTCTCCATCCAGGACCTGCAGACCGAGTTCGTCACCGACGACGGGGTCGTCCGGGCCGTGGACCGGGTCAGCTACGACCTCTACCCGGGCGAGACGCTCGGCGTGGTCGGAGAGTCGGGGTCGGGCAAGAGCGTGACGGTCATGAGCGTGCTCGGTCTCGTCCCGCAGCCGCCGGGCCGCATCGTGGGCGGCAGGGTGCTCCTCGAGGGGCGCGACCTCCTCACGCTGTCGGACCGGGAGATGCGGCGCATCCGGGGCAAGGACATCGGGATGATCTTCCAGGACCCGATGACCTCGCTGAACCCCGTGCTGCGGGTGGGCTACCAGATCGTCGAGGCGCTCCAGAGCCACGACCCCGACATCTCCCCCAAGCAGGCCCGGACGCGCGCCGTCGAGCTGCTCGAGATGGTCGGGGTCCCGAACGCCGACGAGCGGTTCGACTCCTACCCCCACGAGTACTCCGGTGGCATGCGCCAGCGCGCGATGATCGCCATGGCCATCGCGAACCGGCCGAAGGTGCTCATCGCCGACGAGCCGACCACCGCGCTCGACGTGACCATCCAGGCCCAGGTCCTCGACGTGCTCGCGGCCGCGCAGCGGGAGACGAACGCCGCCACCGTCCTCATCACCCACGACCTCGGCCTCATCGCCGAGATGGCCGACCGGGTCGTCGTGATGTACGGCGGCAAGGTCGTGGAGGTCGGCAGCGTCCACGCGATCTTCCACGAACCCCGCCACCCCTACACGCTCGGGCTCATGGCGAGCCTGCCCCGGCTCGACATGGACCTCGAACGCCTCTCCCCCATCCCGGGCCAGCCGCCGAGTCTCATCAACCTGCCGCCGGGCTGCGCCTTCCACCCCCGCTGCCGAGTCTACCGAGGGCGCGAGCGGTGCCGCACGGAAGTCCCGCCGCTGTACGAGACGGCGCCGGGTCACCGCTCAGCCTGCCACTTCCACATGGAGGTGGCGGACGAGATCGGGAAGGTCGAGCGTGAGATCGGCGTGGACCTCATGGGGGCCGGCTCGTGAGCGCGCCCTCGGCGCGGCAGCAGGAGGTCCCCGCCGACCTCCACGAGCGCAGCGCCCGCGGGGAGGAGATCCTCCGCGTGGAGGGCCTCGTGAAGCACTTCCCCATCAAGTCGGGGCTTTTCCGCCGACAGGTCGGCACGGTCAAGGCCGTCGACGGGGTGAGCTTCTCGCTCGCGGCGGGAGAGACACTGGGCCTCGTCGGGGAGTCAGGATGCGGCAAGTCCACCACCGGGCGCACGATCATGCGCCTGCTCGACCCGACCGGCGGCAGGGTGTGGTTCAAGGGCCGCGACATCACCGCCTACAGCCGTCGGCAGATGCGCGAGGTGCGCCGGGAGATCCAGATCATCTTCCAGGACCCCTACGCGTCGCTCAACCCCCGCATGACGGTGCGCAACATCATCGCCGAGCCGCTGCGCATCCACGGTCGCTACGACGGTCAGGCGGGCCGCGCACGCGTGGCCGAGCTCCTCGAGCTCGTGGGCCTGAATCCCGAGCACGGCAACCGGTTCCCCCACGAGTTCTCGGGCGGGCAGCGCCAGCGCATCGGCATCGCCCGCGCACTGGCCCTGAACCCCCAGGTGCTCGTCCTCGACGAGCCGGTGAGCGCCCTCGACGTGTCGATCCAGGCCCAGGTCATCAACCTGCTGCAGGAGCTGCAGGCCGAGCTCGGGCTCGCCTACCTGTTCATCGCCCACGACCTGTCCGTCGTCCGCCACATCTCCAACCGGGTCGCGGTCATGTACCTCGGGCGGATCGTGGAGATCGGCGACCGCAACGACATCTACGGCAGGCCGACCCACCCCTACACCCAGGCGCTGCTGTCCGCCGTGCCGATCGCCGACCCCGGTCAGCGGGGGAAGCGCGAGCGCATCGTGCTGACCGGTGACGTGCCGAACCCGACTGACCCGCCGTCGGGGTGCAACTTTCGCACCCGCTGCTTCAAGGGCGACGACCGGTGCGTGCGCGAGGACCCCGAGCTCATCGACCGCTCCGGGCACGGTCACCCGAGCGCCTGTCACTACGCCGAGCTGCGCAAGGTGCTGGGGTGAGATCCGCGGCGGGTCAGCTGTCGCCCGGGTCGACGATCTCCACCGAGACGAGGTCGACGAAGCCCATCGGGTCGTAGACGAGATTCGCGGTGCGGTCGCTCGCGACGGCGGCGTGCCGGTAGGTGAAGAGCGGGACGATCGCCTGGTCCCGGTTGAGGGCGAGGTCGGCCGCCTCCGCGTAGCGCACCTGGCGCTCCCGGGTGTCGAGGGTGGCCCGCGCCTCGTCGAGCAGGGCGTCGACGTCGCCTGCAGCATAACGACCGTGGTTGTGCGCGCCGTCCCCCGAGCCGATGGCCGACGAGTGGAGGATGGGGTAGAGCGCGTTGTCGAGCGTCGGGTAGTCAACCGCCCAACCGAACCGGAACAGGTTCGGCTCGCCCCGGCTCAACGCGGCGAGGTACTCGGGGAATTCCTCGGTGTGCAGCTCGAGGCGGACCCCGACCGCGTGGAGGTCGCGGCGCAGCTGGCGGGCTATGCGCTCGTGGCCGCCGCCACGGTTGAACCACAGCACGAGGTTCGTGATGCCCCGATCGGCGAAGATCGCCGTTGCCGCTTCGGGGTCGTGCCGGCACGCCTGGCACGGCAGCGTGCCGGGTCCAGGGAGGGTCGGGGGAAGCAGGGAGCGCGCGGCGGTCACGTTGCCTTCGAGGACGCCCCCCGCGATCGCGGCCCGGTCGACCGCCAGGCTCAGTGCCCGGCGGACCTCCACGTCGTCGAAGGGGGGTCGCGTGACGTCGACGCCGAGGTAGTAGAGGACCGGGACGTCTCCCCGCAGCAGCCCCGGGCCCGTATAGCCGTCCGGTGACTCCTCGTAGTGCTCGGCGGCGTCGGTGAGGGCGCCCGGGGGCAGCTCGGCGAAGTCGAGCCGGCCCTGCTGGAACGCGAGGTAGGCCGTCTCGGCGTCCATGAACTGGAACACGACCTCGGTGACCGAGGGTCTGGCCACGCGGTTGCGCCAGGCGTCGAACGGCGTCACGCGCAGGAACTGGCCCCGCGCCCAGGGCTCCGAGGCGACGAAGGGGCCGTTGCCGACGGGCTGCCGGCGGAACGCCTCGGGGTCGGCCTGCCAGAGGGTCCGCGGCAGGGGGCCGAGCGCCGGGTGGCCGACGACCGCGGGAAAGTCGGCGTTCGGGCTCGACAGGCGCACCTCGAGGGTGTGCTCGTCGATCGCCGTGACGCCCGCCAGCGCGTCGGCCTCACCGGTGCGCAGGGCCTCGTAGCCCTCGACCTCCCGGAGATGGTAGCCGACCTCGTCCAACCGGACGGCCTGCTCCCAGGCGAACACGAAGTCCCACGCGGTGACCGGTGTGGCCCCGTCGTGGAACATCGCCCGGGGACGCAACCGGAACGTCCACACCCGCCCGTCCTCCGTGGACCAGTCCACGGCCGCGGAGGGTCGCACCTGCAGCTGCTGGGGCTGCTGCCCGCTTGCCGCCCAGGCCGTCAGCGAGTCGAAGAGCGCATCCACGACGGTCAGCGCGGCCGACCCGACCGCTTCGACGGGCACGATGGCGCTCGGCTCGCCGAGTGCATAGCGCAAGGTGCCGCTGTCGGTCGGCGACTCCCCGGCCTCGGGCGTCTGCGCCGGCCTCGGCTCGGTGGTGCCGGTCGCCGTGGGTGATCCGGTGGACTGGCACGCCGCGGCGACGACGCTCAGGCAGACGAGCAGGACGAGCCGTGCGGCGAGGGGGCGCACCCGCCGGCAGAGCCTCAGGCCATCCGCAGGGCGAGCACCACCGTGGTGACGGCGAAGAGCACGCCGGTGATGACCGTGAGACGGTCGAGGTTCTTCTCCACCACCGTCGACCCGGTGGCCCCGCTCATGGCGCCGCCGCCGAACATGTCCGACAGGCCTCCCCCACGTCCCGACTTGAGGAGGATGAACAGGATCAGCACGAGCGACACGAGGACGTGGACGACGATGACGGCACCGGTCAGCACGGGATGATCCTCCGGAGTTGTTCAGGCGCGCCGCGCTTCCGCGACGACCTCATGGTAGCAGCGCGGTCCGTCCGGCCGACGTCGACGAGGTGCGCCCCACAAGAAAGAACCCGACCTGGGGACCGGAGTCGCTCAGGGTGATGAGCGGTCGCGCGGCGCGGACGGTGGCCTCGCGCTGGAGGGGGTCGAGCTCCCAGGAGCGCTGCCCGCCGGTGCGCCACAGCATGCGGGCCGGCGCCGACGGGCCCGTCGCCGCGACGGAGTCCCGCAGCTGCGCCTGGGTCTCCACGCACGGACACGCCCCGCGGTCGGAGGTCGCGCGGAGCGGGGCCACCGCCCCGACGGTCTCGCGAGGTCGGGGGTCGAGCGCTGCGGCCGGGGGCGGAGCGAGTTTCCGGAAGGTCGCGAACGCCGGGGACTCGACCGACTGCGACGGCTGGGCGGTGAGCACGCCGAACGCGAGCATGTCGGCGTCGTGCTCGGCGACGATCCAGCCGGGCAGGGCGAGCGAGGCGGCGGTCGCCGTGGCCAGCACAGCGGCTGCGAGGCCGGTCTCCGCGCGCCGGCGCCACCGGGGCACGACGGGCGCCCGCGCGATCAGCCGCTCGACCCGCAGCCCGATGACCTTCGCGGCCCCCCGCAGGGACCCCGCGCGCCGCGGCGCGGTCACGCGCGCTCCGGCGCCGGCCAGGGCCAGGCGGCGGACGGGCACCGCGGCGCAGATGGCGGTGGGGACGGCCGACGAGCGGCCGCCGTCCCACACCTTGAGGATGCCGGACGCGAGTGCGGCCGGGCGTCCGGTGTGGGCGCTTGCAAGCTCGTCCGCGCTCTCCTCCTGCTCCCGGCGCAGCCAGCGCAGCGCGAAGTGCACGGGAGGCAGGAAGAACGTAAGGTCACGGAACGTGCCGACGGCGAAGCCGAGAAGGGTGTCGCGCCGGCTGATGTGCGCGAGCTCGTGGACGAGCAGGCCCTCGATCTCGGCCTCGTCGAGGGTGTCGAGCAGGTCGGCGTCGACGGCGACGACGGGTCGTCGGACACCGGCGGTGAACGCCCCTCCCGGGCAGCTGTCCAGCACGACCACGCGGGGCACGGGCACGCCCATGCGCCGGGCGTAGCGCCGGACGGTCGCCCGGAGGTCGCCGTGGCCGTCGGGGGGCCGTGACCGTGCGAGCAGGCGCCGGACGGTGAGCAGCCCGGCGGCGCGGCGCAGGAGCAGGGCTCCCGCGACCGTCACGTAGGCGACGACCAGCACGTCGAGTCGCTGCTCGTCGGACATGACCCGCAGGTCCCCGAGCAGGTCGAGGAGCTGGCCGGCGGCTCCCCCCGTCGCGGCAGCGGTCGTGACCCACAGCTGGGGCAGGTACGCCTCGGCGTCGCGCACCGACGCGAGGCCGGCGAGGGCCGCGGTCAGCACCGGAGCGAGGACGAGCAGCCGACGGGCCCGGCTCGTCCGGACGAGGTCACAGCGGACCACGAGAGAGACGAGGGCGAGGGCGGCGAGCGACCCGAGGAGCGCCCGGACGGCGAAGGACTCCGTGACCAGGGAGAGGAGGAAACCGCCCTGGCCGTCCGCCGAGGGTACCGGCGGCACTAGCCCTCCTGTTTCCGCAGGTGGTCGATCCTGTCGCGCAGCGCCTCGAGCGCGGGTGCGTCGGCGCCGTCGTCGATGACCTTGACGAAGTAGCTCATGGCCGGCTCGGGGAAGGAGTCGACCAGCCAGTCGACGACTGAGGTCACCGTCGACTTCGCGTACTCCTCGCGGCTGAGGCTCGGGCGGTAGCGGTGCGCGAGGCCCGAGGTGTCGCGCCGCAGGAGCCCCTTGGATGCGAGCCGCGCCATCGTCGTCATCACGGTGGTGTAGGCGATGTCGCGCTGCTTGGCGAGCTCGGCGTGCACGTCGCGCACCGTCGTCTCACCGAGGTGCCAGACCGTCTCCATCACATCGGTCTCGAGCGGGCCGAGCAACCCGTCGAGCTGGCCTCTGCGGATACCCATGGCGCTTCCCCTGGCTGGTCGCTGACGAGGACCATCGTAGTCGGCCGGTGGGTGGCTGCCCAGCCCCCACACGGGTGGCTACAACCGGTGGTGGCGGCAGATGACCGCGAAGTCCTCCGCGTCGATGCTCGCCCCGCCGACGAGCGCGCCGTCGATGTCCGCGCAGCGCATGAGCTCGGCGACGTTGCCCGGCTTCACGCTGCCCCCGTACTGCACCCGCGCGGTCTCCCCGGCCGCGTGGCCGGCCACCTCCGCGACGGTCTGCCGGACCATCGCGCACATGGCCTGGGCGTCGGCGGGCGTCGCCGTCCGACCGGTGCCGATGGCCCAGATCGGCTCGTACGCGAGCACCATGCCGGCGGCCTGCTCCGCGGTGACCCCGTCGAGGCAGGCGCGCACCTGGCCGACGACGACCTTCTCGGCGTCTCCGGCCTCGCGCTGCTCGAGGCTCTCGCCGACGCAGAGGATGGGAGTCATCCCGTGGGCGAGCACCGCCCGCACCTTGCGCCCGACGATCTCGTCGGTCTCGCCGAACAGGGTGCGCCGTTCGGAGTGACCGCAGATGACGTAGCGGACCCTCAGCCGGGCGAGCATCCGCGGGCTCACCTCCCCGGTGAACGCCCCCTCCGTCTCCCAGTGACAGTTCTGGGCACCGAGGCCGATCGGCAGCCGGTCTCCCTCGGTGAGGGTCTGGAGGCTGCGCAGGACGGTGAAGGGCGGGATCACGACGATCTCGTTGGTCCTGTAGTCGCCCGGCTGGAGGTGGTAGACGAGCTGCTGGACGAGGGCGATGCCCTGGAGATGGTCGAGGTGCATCTTCCAGTTGCCCGCGAGGATGGGGCGCCGGCTCACCGGGCCGCCCCCCCGGGGCGCAGCGCGGCCACGCCGGGCAGGTCGGCACCCTCGAGGAACTCGAGGGAGGCGCCCCCACCGGTCGACAGGTGCGACACCTGGTCGGCCAGACCGAGGCGGCGCAGCGCCGCGGCGCTGTCGCCCCCGCCCACGACGGTGTAGCCGCGGCATGCAGCGACGGCCCGCGCGATCCCCTCGGTGCCGGCGGCGAACGCCTCCCACTCGAACACGCCCATGGGGCCGTTCCACAGGATGGTCTCGGAGGAGCCCACGGCGGCGCTGAAGCGCGAGACGCTGTCGGGCCCGATGTCGAGGCCCATCCAGCCGTCGGGGATGCCGTCGGCGGAGACGCGCCGGTGCTCGGCGTCGGCGTCGAACGACTCCGCCGCGACGACGTCGACGGGCAACAGGATCTCCACCCCCGTGTCCGCCGCCCGGTCGAGGAGGTCGGCGACGACATCAAGGCGGTCGGGCTCGACCCGGCTCGCCCCGACCTCGCAGCCCTTGGCCCTGAGGAACGTGAAGCACATGGCGCCCCCGATGACCAACCTGTCCACGCGGGGCAGGAGGTTGTCGAGGACCCCGAGCTTGTCCGACACCTTCGCACCGCCGATCACGGCGGTGAACGGCGGGGAGGGGTCCTCGAGCAGCCGCGACAGCGCCCGGATCTCTCTGGTGAGAAGGTCACCGGCGACCGCCTGCTCGACCCTGGGCGGCACTCCGACGACGCTCGCGTGCGCCCGGTGGGCGCTCCCGAACGCGTCGTTCACGTAGGCGTCGCCGAGGCCGGCGAGTGCGTCGGCGAACGTGGGGTCGTTCGCTTCCTCCCCGGGTTCGAACCGGAGGTTCTCGAGCAGGAGGACCTGCCCGTCGGCGAGCGCCGCGGCCTGCGCCCGGGCGTCGTCGCCGACGACGTCGCGGGCGACCGCCACCGGCGCCGCGAGCAGCTCGGCCATGCGGTCGGCGACCGGCGCCATCCGCAGGTCGTCGACGACGCGACCCTTCGGCCGGCCGAGGTGGCTCATGAGGATCACCCGGGCGCCGCGCTCGCGCAGGTGGCGGATGGTCGGCAGGGACTCCTCGATGCGCAGCTCGTCGCTGACCTCGCGCCCGTCGAGGGGCACGTTGAGGTCGGCGCGCACGAGCACGCGCTTGCCGGCCGGGTCGAGCGCCTCCAGGTGGGGGACGTCGGCGGTGTCGCCCACGGTCCTACAGTCGCTCGCCGACGTAGGTGGTGAGGTCGACGAGGCGGCACGAGTAGCCCCACTCGTTGTCGTACCAGCCGAGCACCTTGACCATCTGCCCGCTCGCCATGGTGGAGGGGCTGTCGAGGATGCAGCTGTGGGGGTTGCCGACGATGTCGGTCGACACGATCGGGTCGGTCGCGTACTCGATGATGCCCGCCATCGGGCCCTCCGCGGCGGCGCGGAACGCCTCGTTGACCTCCTCGGCGGTCGTCTCACGCCCGAGCACGACGACGAGGTCGGTGATCGAGCCGTCCGGTACGGGCACGCGCAGGGCGAGGCCGTCGAGGCGTCCTTCGAGCTGCGGCAGCGACAGCGCCGCCGCCTTCGCCGCCCCGGTCGTCGTCGGGATGATCGACAGGGCGCCGGCACGGGCGCGTCGGAGGTCCTTGTGCGGCTGATCGTGCGTGCCCTGGTCGTTCGTGTAGGCGTGCACCGTCGTCATGAAGCCCTGCTGGATGCCCCCGAAGTTCTCGTCGAGGACCTTCGACATCGGCACGACGCTGTTGGTCGTGCAGCTCGCGTTCGAGATGACGTCGTGCGCGGCGGGGTCGTAGTCGCCCTCGTTGACGCCCATCACCACGGTGACGTCCTCGTTCTTGGCCGGGGCCGAGATGATGACCTTGCGGGCGCCCGCGTCGAGGTGCTTCGCCGCCTTGTCGCGGGCGGTGAACAGACCCGTCGACTCGATGACGAGGTCGACGCCGAAGTCCTTCCACGGCAGGTCGGCGGGGTCGCGCTCGGACGTTATGGTGATCTCCCGGCCGTCCACCACGATCCGGTCGCCACCCGCCTCCACCGTGCCCTCGAACCGCCCGTGGATGCTGTCGTAGCGCAGCAGGTGCGCCAGCGTGCCGGCGTCGGCGAGGTCGTTCACGGCGACGATCTCGAGATCTGCCGACCGTTCCTTCGCCGCACGGAGGAAGTTGCGCCCGATGCGCCCGAAACCGTTGATGCCCACGCGGATGGCCATGTGTGCTGTCCTGTCTGTCGTCCCTGGCGCTGCCGTCGGCCGGTCACTCTACCCAACGGCGCCCGGCGTCCAATTCCTCGGCCAGGGCCGTCAGCGCGGCGAGGCGCCGATGGACGGTGGTCTTGCCCACCGGCGGGTCGAGGAGGGCGCCGATCTCCGCGAGGCTCGCCTCGGGGCTTGCGAGGCGAGTGAGGGCGATCGCCCGCAGCTCCTCGGGCAGGTCCGGCCACGACACGCTCGCCATCGCCCGCTCGATGGCGGCGGCCTGCCGTGACGAGGCCGCCACCGCGCGCGACAGGTTCGCGCGGTCGGCGTTCGCGCTGCGGTTGGCCTCACCGCGCAGCTGTCGCCGCAGCCGCTGCCCGTCCCAGTGCAGGAACGCGGTGTGCGCCCCCACCCTGGCAAGCACCGCACCGATCGCGGCGCCCGACTTGCACGTCACCCGCCAGCCGTCGTGGTCGCTGGCGCGGGCTCCGCGCCCGCCGCAGGGCACGAGGAGCCGCGCGAGGCCGGCGGCGGCCGCCTCGCCGGGGGCGCGCACCTCCAGATGCGGCGGCCGGCGGGGGTCCGACAGGCTGCCGGCAACCATGAGGGCACCACGCACGTAGGCCGTCTTCCCGGCCGCGGACCGGGTGAGGGCAAGGGCGGCGCCCGCGGCCGGCCGCCCGTCCGGCGCGACGATGCCGAGCCGGGCGAGCAGCGGGGTGACGCCACCGTCGAGGCGCAGCCGGTAGACGGTCGCGGCCCGCAGACCGGTCGGCTGGTGCACCTCCACGGTGGCGTGCGCCGGCCCGAGCGCGTCGAGGCTGGCCCGCAGGCGCCGAGCGACCGCACCGACGTCAGTGGCGACGGTGTACCCGACGCCGGCCCCGCCCCGAATCTCGAGCACACCCCCGAAGCGGAGCATCGCCGAGGCCTCCGCGAGACGGCTGTCGTCGTCGCCGGGCTCGGTGTGCGCGAGCTCCTCGCGCACCTGGTGGGTGAAGCTCACGTCGCCAGCGCGGCCCGGTCGACGAGCGGAGCGAGCGCCGCGGCGAGCCGCTCCGGGTCGTGCCCCCACCCGACGGCGCCGGCGGCGTCACGGGCGACGAGGTCGGCCCGCAGCACCTCGTCGACCCGTGGGTGGGACAGCGCCACCCCCAGGGGGTCGCCCTCACCGGCCCCGACCGGTCCGTCGTGAAGGACGACGGCGCCGAGCCGCAGACCGGGGAGGTGGTCGAGCAGCGCGTCGACGTGGGCCTGCGCGTCGAGCCCCGCCGTCTCGCCCGGCTGGGTGAGGATGTTGCCCACGTACACGACGCGGGCGGCCGTGGTCGTGAGCGCCCTGGCGAGCCCGGGGACGAGGAGGTTGGCGAGCACGCTCGTGAAGAGGCTGCCCGGCCCTAGCACGACGAGGTCGGCGCCGTTCACCGCCGTGGCCGCCTCGCGGGTCACCGGCGGGTCGGCCGGCTCGAGCCACACCCGGTCGATGCGTCCCTGCGCCGCGGCGACCCGCACCTGCCCGTCGACCTCCTCGCCTGCCACCCGCGCTTTGAGCCGCACGGCCTGCGCCGTGGCCGGCAGCACCCTCCCGGCACAGTCGAGCAGCTGCGCCGCACGGTCGAGCGCGGCGACGAAGTCGCCCCCCGCCTGCTCGGCGAGTGCGACGAGCACGAGGTTGCCAAGGGCGTGACCCTCGAGCTGCCCTCGGGCGAAGCGGTGCGCGAGGGCCGCGGCGAGGGGCCGGTTGCGCGCGAGGGTCAGGAGCGCCATCCGCAGGTCGCCGGGGGCGATGATGCCGAGGTCGCGGCGCAGCCGGCCGCTCGAGCCCCCGTCGTCGGCCACCGTCACCACGGCCGTCGGCGCGAGACCGAGACGGCGCAGGGCCTCGAGCGCCCGCGCGAGGCCGTGGCCGCCGCCGATCGCGACGACGCGGGGCAGGCGAGCCGGCATCGGGCCTTACTCCTTCAGACGGTCCCGGTGCTCGACCTGGACCGCGACGTCGAGGGTGCGGATGTGGGCGGCGAGCTCCTCGCCGAGGACAACGGAACGATGCTTGCCGCCGGTGCAGCCGATCGCAACGGTGAGGTAGTGCTTGCCCTCCTTGACGAAGGCCGGGACCATCACGTCGAACAGCTCGTAGAGGCGCTTGAGGAACTCGCCGGTTTCAGGCTGCCCGAGCACATACTCGCGGACCGGCTCGTCGAGACCGCTGTACGGGCGCAGGTCGTCGTGCCAGTGGGGGTTGGGCAGGAACCGCACGTCGAGGACGATGTCGGCGTCGCGGGGAGCGCCGTTCTTGAAGCCGAACGTGACGACGTTGGCGACGAGGCCGGCGCGTGAGCCGCCGCCGAACGCGTCGACGAGGCGCTCACGCAGCTCGTGGACGTTCGTGTCGGTCGTGTCGACCACGAGGTCGGCCTCGGCGCGGAGGTCGGCGAGCAGCGCCCGCTCGCGGGCGATGCCCTCGACGACGCGGTCGCGCCCGGAGAGCGGGTGCGCGCGGCGGGCCGCCTCGAAACGCTTCACGAGCGCCTCGTCGCTCGCCTCCAGGAAGAGGACGCGGGGTGCGAGGTCGCGCTCCCGCAGCGCCGCAAGCGTGTGCCGCAGGTCGCCGAAGAACTGCCGTCCCCGGGCGTCGACGACGAGCGCGACCCGGTCGACGCTCGAACCGGGCGCGGTCGCGAGGTCGACGACCCGCTCGATGAGGGAGGGTGGGAGGTTGTCGATCACGAAGTACCCGAGGTCCTCGAGCACCTTCGCGGCAGTGGTCCGCCCGGCGCCGGACAGCCCGGAGATGATCGCGAGGTGCGGCCGCATCACGCGGCCACCTTCCGGAGGTGGTCGTGGACCGCCCGCGCGAGCGTGAGGGAGATGCCCTCGACCGCGGCGAGGTCTTCGACGCTCGCCTCGCGGACGCGCTTCAGCGAGCCGAAGTGCTCGAGCAAGGCCTTGCGGCGGGCGGGGCCGATACCCGGGATGCCGTCGAACGCCGACGCGGTCATCTCCTTGCCGCGCAGGCTGCGGTGGTAGGCGACCGCGAACCGGTGTGCCTCGTCGCGGATGCGCTGGACGAGGTAGAGCGCCTCGCTCGAGCGGGGGAGGACGACGGGCTCGGACCGGGCGGGCAGGAAGATCTCCTCCATCCGCTTGGCCAGCGCGCACACGTCGACGCCGTCGACGCCAAGCTCGTCGAGGGCCGCCTGCGCGGCCGACAGCTGACCCCTCCCCCCGTCGATGACCACGAGGTTCGGCGGGTAGGCGAACCGGCCGCCGTCGCGCTCGTCGACGGGCCGGGTCGCCTCGGCGAGGTAGTTGCGGAACCGTCGGGAGATCACCTCGTGCATCATCGCGAAGTCGTCCTGGCCCTCGACGCCGCGGATCCTGAACCGGCGGTACTCGGACTTGCGCGGCAGGCCGTCCTCCATGACGACCATCGACGCGACCGAGTTCGTCCCCTGGAGCGTGGAGATGTCGTAGCACTCGATGCGCAGCGGCGCCTCGGCGAGCCCGAGCGCCTCCTGCAGCTCGTGCAGCGCCTGGCTGCGGGCGGTGAAGTCCTTCGCCCGCTTGAGCTTGTGCTGCATGAAGGCCTCCACCGCGTTCTCGCGCACGGTGTCGAGGAACGCGCGCTTCTCCCCCCGCTTCGGCACCCTGATGGCGCACGACCCGCCGCGCAGCTCGGTGAGGAGCTCCTCGAGCGTCGCCCGGTCGGCCGGCTCCACGGGCACGAGCACCTCCCGGGGCACGTCCTCGTCGCGCTCCATCGCCAGCTCGAGGATGAAGCGGCCGACGAGCTCGCCCGCGTCGAGGTCCTCGACCTTGTCGACCGTCCAGCCCTTGCGCCCCACCACCCGACCCTTGCGCACGAAGAACGCCTGGAACGCCGCCTCGAGGTCGTCGTCGTGGTAGTGGACCGCGTCGAAGTCCTCCCGGCGGCCCGTCACCACCGCCTGCTTCTCGAGGACCTTGCGCACGGCCTCGAGCTGGTCGCGGATCCGCGCCGCCGCCTCGAAGTTCAGCTTGGCGGCCTCGCCGGTCATGCGGTCCTGGAGGTCGTCGAGGGTCCCGGCGGTCTCACCCTCGAGGAAGGCGATGAGCCCGTCGACGAGCGTGCGGTGCTGCTCGGGGGTCACCGCGCCGACGCAGGGGGCGGAGCAGCGCCCGATGTGGTGGGCGAGGCTCGGGCGGCCCGTCCGACGGCACCGCTCGAAGACGCCCGGCGAGCAGGTGCGCACCGGGAAGACCCGTAGGAGGAGATCGAGCGTCTCGCGTATGGCGTAGGCGTGCGCGAAAGGCCCGAAGTAGCGGGTGCCGTCCTTGCGGGGGTTGCGGCGCACCATCGCGCGCGGGATCTCGTCCTGCACGGTGATCGCCAGGTACGGGTAGCTCTTGTCGTCGGTGTACCGCACGTTGTACCGGGGCAGGTGCCGCTTGATGAGGTTGTACTCGAGGTGCAGGGCCTCGACCTCGTTCGCCGCCACGATCCACTCCACGCTCGCCGCCACCTCGAGCATCGCCCGTGTACGCTGCGGGATGCCGCCCCACGCCCCGAAGTAGCTCGCAAGGCGCGCGCGCAGGTTCTTCGCCTTGCCGACGTAGACCACCCGTCCGCGCCTGTCGCGCCACAGGTAGCAGCCCGGCTCGGTGGGGACGGTGCCGGGATCGGGGCGGAACGCCAGCGCGGGGTTGGCTGCGGGCATGGGTGCCATTGTCGCATCCCGGAGGGGTCGGGGCCCGCCGGCGCCCACGCGGGCAATCCCGCAAAGGTGATTGTGGCGCCCGTCCAGACGCGCCATGATGCGGGCGTCGGGTTCACCTTCTACGGGCAGGAGATCGGCCATGGGGCTGCTGGCATTCGTCGTCATTGGGTTGGTCATCGGGTTGCTCGTGCGGGCCGTGGCGGCTCTGGCGGCCGATGACGCGTCGGGAACGGTCCTCATGACGGTGGCGGGCATGGTCGGTGGCCTCGCCGGCGGGGTGCTCGGGGCCCTTGCCGTCGGGGTGGACCCCCTCGCGCAGTTCTTCAGTGCGGTGGCGTGGGGGGCTGCCGCGGCCGGCGCCGTCGTGCTCGTCGCCGTCTTCCTCCTCATCAGCGAGCAGGGAGGGGCGTAGGTCCGGCCGCTGCCGCCGCCGGCTCCTTGGAGCCGAGGCCTGTCAGACCAGGCTCGTGAGGAACTTGCCCGTGTAGCTCTGGCCGACCCTCGCGACGTCCTCCGGCGTCCCCTCCGCGACGACGGTGCCGCCTCCCGAGCCGCCTTCGGGGCCGAGGTCGATGACCCAGTCCGCGGTCTTCACCACGTCGAGGTCGTGCTCGATGACGATCACCGTGTTGCCCTTGTCGACGAGCCGGTGGAGCACGGTGAGCAGCTTGTTCACGTCGTCGAAGTGCAGGCCGGTGGTGGGCTCGTCGAGGATGTAGACGGTCTGCCCCGTGGCGCGCTTGCGGAGTTCGCTGGCAAGCTTCACCCGCTGCGCCTCGCCCCCGGACAGGGTCGTCGCGGGCTGGCCGAGGCGCACGTAGCCGAGGCCGACGTCGTGCAGAGTCTGCAGGTGGCGGGTGATCGAGGGGATGTTCGCGAAGAAGGCGAGTGCCTGCTCGACGGACATGTCGAGCACCTCGCTGATGGAGCTGCCCTTGTAGTGGACCTCGAGCGTCTCGCGGTTGTAGCGGGCGCCCTTGCACACCTCGCACGGCACGTAGACGTCGGGCAGGAACTGCATGTCGATCTTCAGCGTCCCCTCCCCCGCGCAGGACTCGCAGCGCCCTCCCTTGACGTTGAAGCTGAACCGTCCGGGCTGGTAGCCGCGCACCTTGGCCTCCTGCGTGGAGGCGAACAGCTTGCGGATGTGGTCGAACACGCCGGTGTAGGTGGCCGGGTTGGAACGCGGCGTCCGCCCGATCGGCGACTGGTCGATGCCGACGACCTTGTCGACGTGGTGCAGGCCGTCGATGCGCCGGTGGCGCCCCGGCACGACCTTGCTCGCGTACACGTGGCGGAGCAGGCCCCGGTGCAGGATGTCGTTCACGAGCGTCGACTTGCCCGACCCCGACACGCCGGTCACCGCGGTGAAGGTCCCGAGCGGGAAGCGCACGTCGAGGCCGCGGAGGTTGTGCTCCTTCGCGCCCCGCACGACGAGCTCGCGACCCGGCGTGGCTGGCCGCCGGCGGTCCGGCACGGCGATCTCGCGCCTGCCCGCGAGGTACGCCCCGGTGTGCGACCGGGGGTTGTCGAGCAGCGACGGGAGGTCCCCGGAATGGACGATCTCCCCGCCGTGCTCCCCGGCGCCCGGGCCGATGTCGACGAGGTGGTCGGCGGCTTCGATCGTCGCGCGGTCGTGCTCGACGACGATGACGGTGTTGCCGAGGTCGCGCAGCCGGATCAGCGTCTCGATCAGGCGCTCGTTGTCCCGCTGGTGCAGACCGATCGACGGCTCGTCGAGCACGTACAGACAGCCGACGAGGCCCGAGCCGATCTGCGTGGCGAGCCGTATGCGCTGCGCCTCCCCACCCGCGAGGGTGCCCGCGGCACGGTCGAGCGTGAGGTAGTCGAGCCCGACGTCGAGGAGGAACTGCAGCCGCGCGCGAACCTCCTTGAGGATCCCGTGGGCGATGAGCGCCTCGCGGTCGGTGAGCTCGAGACGGTCGAAGAACACCTGGGCGTCGCCGACCGACTGGGCGCAGGCCTCGGCGATGTTCTTGCCGCCGACGGTGACCGCGAGCACGAGCGGGCGCAGGCGGGCGCCACCGCAGTCGCTGCACGGCACCTCGCGCATGTACGCCTCGATGCGCTCCTTCGTGTGGTCCGAGTCGGTCTCGGTGTGGCGCCGCAGCAGCTGCGGGATGACCCCCTCGTAGGTCGCCTGGTACTGGCGCTTGCGACCCCACCGGTTCGTGTAGCGGACCTGCACGCGCGTCCGCGCCGGCAGGCCGTAGAGGAGCTTGCGGCGGTCGGCCGCCTTGATCGTGCGCCACGGCGAGCGGGGGTCTATGCCGATGTGCTCGGCGACGGCGCGCAGCAGCTGCTCGTAGTACGTCGACGTGCTCCCGGTCGCCCAGGGCAAGAGCACGCCCTCCTCCAGGGAGAGGTCCGGGTCCCCGACGACGAGCTCGGGGTCGACCTCGAGGCGCGTGCCGAGGCCGTGGCAGGTCTGGCAGGCGCCGTAGGGGGTGTTGAACGAGAAGTTGCGGGGCGCGAGCTGGTCGAACGACAGCCCGCAGTCAGCACAGGCGAGGTGCTCGGAGAAGGTGAGGTACTCGGGCTCTCCCAGCCCGTCGCGCGGGGGGACGACCTCGACCGCGGCGATGCCGTCCGCGAGACCGAGGGCCGTCTCGATCGAGTCGGCCAGCCGCCTCCGGATGCCGGGGCGCGCGACGAGGCGGTCGATGACGACTTCGATGGTGTGCTGCTCGTAGCGGGGCAGCGCCGGCGGGTCGGCGAGGTCGACGACCTGCGGCTGGTTGGGCCCGCTCGTGACGCGCGCACGGGCGAAGCCCCGGCTCGACAGGTCGGCGAGGAGCTTCTCGTAGTGGCCCTTGCGACCCCGGACGACCGGCGCGAGGACCTGGAACCGTGTTCCCTCCGGCAGCCGCTCGACCTGGTCGATGATCTGCTCGGCGGTCTGGCGCTCGATGGGCTTGCGGCACTCCGGGCAGTGGGGCTTGCCGATGCGGGCGTAGAGCAGACGGAGATAGTCGTAGACCTCGGTGATCGTGCCGACGGTCGACCGGGGGTTGCGGCTCGTGGACTTCTGGTCGATGGAGATTGCCGGGGACAGCCCCTCGATGAAGTCGACGTCGGGCTTCTCCATCTGGCCGAGGAACTGGCGGGCGTAGGCCGACAGCGACTCGACGTAGCGACGCTGCCCCTCGGCGTAGATGGTGTCGAAGGCGAGGCTCGACTTCCCCGACCCCGACAGGCCGGTGAAGACCACGAGCGCATCCCGGGGGATCTCGAGGTCGACGTCCTTGAGGTTGTGCTCACGGGCGCCGCGGATGAGCAGCGAGTCGCGGCTCGAGTGGCTGGGCACGACGGCAGGCTCCGCGTCGGGCAGGCAACGGTCTTCGGCCGTGCGGGGAAGGGACCGCGTGGTCCGCACGTGCGTGATTCTACCGGCGGATGCCGGGGCCGGCTCGACGTCGCCGGATGGCCGGCCCGCTGCGACCGAGGTGGACGGCGGCGGCACGGTTGACCGGCACGCGGCGGAGGTAGGACAACCGGATGAGCGAGGAGTACACCGGCCACGTCGATCCGGGCGGGCCCACCGCCCGCCGCGTCGTCGAGGGGGGCGGGGCGCGCGTGGAGATCCGCAAGCTGTCCGTCGGCGGGCTCGACAACAACGCCTACGTCCTGCGGGACACCGACTCGGTCCAGGCGCTGCTCGTCGACGCCGCCGACGAGGCCGACCGACTGCTCGCCGAGCTGCACGGGCTCGAGCTCGTGGGCATCGTGACCACGCACGGCCACCGCGACCACTGGCAGGCCCTCGACGAGGTCGCCGACGCCACCGGCGCGCCCGTGTACCTCCACCCGGGCGACCAGCGCCTCGTGCCCCGCCCCGCGGACCGCGAGCTGCGCGACGGCCTGCGCATCGGCTTCGGCGCCGCTGGTGTGACCGCCGTCCACACCCCGGGCCACACGCCGGGCAGCACCTGCCTGCTGCTCGGGCGCCATCACCTGTTCACCGGCGACACCCTGTTCCCCGGCGGTCCTGGGCGGGTAACGAACCCGGTCGAATTCGAGCAGATCATGCAGAGCCTGGAGCAGCGTCTTTTCACGCTGCCCGACGACACCTGGGTGTATCCCGGCCACGGCGACGACACGACCCTCGGCGCGGAGCGTCCGTCGATCCCGGAGTGGCGCGCACGCGGTTGGTAGCAACTGCGAGGCCGTGGACTTTCGCAGTTTTGAGCCTTGGCGCGTTGCGATGGCCGCGGGGGGCGGCGGGCGTGGCGGTGATGATGTTGTGCCGGGGTTGGGGCCGGTGAGGCCCCGTGGTTAGGCGGCGCGGGCCAG
>Ga0247713_1000373_pt1 | contig 28884 bp, 19 predicted proteins | sample 21E_NmetaG_FD_189936 | JGI IMG/M metagenome (GOLD analysis project Ga0247713, IMG submission 189936) | Soil microbial communities from hillslope of Landscape Evolution Observatory, University of Arizona, Oracle, AZ, United States - 2-1-E_N | ecosystem: Engineered > Artificial ecosystem >...
GCACAGGGATACAACCCGGTGCAGCTCCTCCGCTACTGGACGTTTGTGCGAGCCGCGGGAGGTGGTGCGTTGCGATACAACGCTGCGGGTTTCTCCCAACCGGTGCCCGCAGTGCTCGATCTTCTCCAGGTCAACTGGGTGGTCGCGCCGTCCCATGCTCGGGTGCCGGACGCGCGTCCCGCCGTGACGGACGGTCGGTGGACGCTGTTCCGGCGACGTAACACGGTGCCGCGCGCGTCGCTTCATCCTGGATGGACCGTCGTGAAGTCGCCCGAGCGCGCGCTGCAACATGTCTTGTCGGCAAACCCGCCGCATACGGCGGTGGTCGAGGCCGATGCAGCGGTTTCGCAGATCGCCGGTGCAGCTTCCGAATCGGCCCCATACCGCCGGACCGGCAACGGCGGGGCGCGGGTGAGGGTAGAAGGAGACGCATCGTCGTTGCTCGTAATTCGCAACACGTACGACAGCAATTGGCGAGCGACGATCGACGGCCGTTCCGCCGATGTGTTGCCGGCTCAGTACCTCGCCCAAGGCGTATTCGTTCCACCCGGTCGTCACGTCGTGGAACTCACCTACGATGACCCGACGATCGCCGTGGGCCTCGCCGGGTCGGCTGCTGCACTCGTGTTGCTCGGCATCGCGGCCGCGTGGTCGGGCTCGCCGCGCCGTCGCTATGATCCACGCCGACAACCGGGGAGAGGCTGAGTTCGTGACGCTCGAGTTCGTCTACTGGGTCGTGCTCGCCGCCGGCGTCGCCTTTCTCGCGGTGGCACTCTTATTTGACGGGGAGCTTGCTCGTCTGCCGTTCTCGTTTCCGGGAGCCGAGCTGATTGCCGGACCCGTGTCGTTTGTTGCCGCGGCCGTCTTCGGCGCCACCGGCTTGGTCGGTCTCCTCGTGTACGAGCTGGGAGCCGCATCGATCTTCGTGGCGGTCGGAGGAGCACTAGTCGTGGGCGGTATCAACGCCATTCTGTTCACCTTGGTCAAGCACCGAGAGACGATCGACATGTTCGATCGCGAGAAGCTCGTCGCGATGCGCGGGATCACGACGCTCGGCCTCGGCCCCAATCACGTCGGCCGAGTTTCGGTTCAGTACGCGGGGATGACGCGGTCGTTGAGCGCGACGAGCGATGAGGAGATCAAGGCGGGGGAGGAGATCGTCGTGCTCGACGTACTCGACAACCTCCTTTTCGTGGCGCGCCTGCGGAAAGCGTTCTCCAGGCAGGAGGCAGATGCGTAGCCGAAGGTGAATATGCGGCTATGGGTGTGTGTGCCTGTCGCGGGGATTCGCCTAGACTGCCCCGCCATGGAACCGGTCTACCGGCCCGTCATCGGCGTCGCCCGTTCACTCCTTGCGCTGATGGACTGGCGCGTGGAGACGATTGGAGCTCATCACCTTCCTCCCGCCGGGGGAGCCGTCATCGCGACCAACCATGTCGGCTACCTCGATTTCGTCTTCGTCGGCTACGGAGCGCGGGAGCAGAAGCGTCTCGTGAGGTTTCTCGCAAAGAAAGAAGTGTTCGATCACAAAGTGGCGGGTCCCCTCATGCGAGGCATGAAACACATCCCGGTCGACAGGTTCGGCCAGACGGGGACCGCGCTCGACCTCTCGATTCGGGCACTCCGGCGAGGTGAGGTAATCGGGATGTTTCCGGAGGGAACGATCAGCAGGTCGTTCGTGCCTCGGGAAGGCAAGACGGGCGCCGCCCGCATGGCGATGGGTGCGGGGGTCCCGCTGGTGCCGGGGGCGGTGTGGGGCACGCAACGGATTCTCACGAAGGGCCGGCCGAAGAACTTCGAGCGGCACATACCGATCTCCGTGCAGTTCGATGCGCCGATTCCGTACGAGCCGGACGACGACGCCGGCGTCGTGACGAAACGTCTTATGACGTCGATCGACCAGATGGTCACGGCTCTGCAGGAGAGCTACCCGGTGCGGCCCAAGAGGCCTGAGGATGCGTGGTGGGTACCGGCCCACCTCGGGGGAACGGCCCCGACCGTTGCGGAGGCGGACGACATCGCGGTGCGGGAGCAAGCCGAACGCGCGGCACGACGCGCGCGCGAGGAGCGCGGGTGAGTGTCGACGTATCGTTCGAGCAGGGCCGGGCTCACATAATCCTCAATCGCCCGGACGTCTTGAATGCACTGGATTTCGAGGCGTTCGACGCCCTGGCGGCGGCTTGCAGCGCCATCGTGAATGCACCCGACGTCAAGGTCGTCGTGGTGTCGGGCGCCGGACGCGCCTTCTGCAGCGGAATCGATCTCGGCGCGCTCACGGCTCCCATGGGAGGGGCCGGCACCATGATCGCTCGGGCGCAGGCGGGATTTCGCGCCCTTGCGGGACTCGGGGTGCCGACCGTCGCCGCGATACACGGCTACGCTCTCGGCGCCGGGCTCCAACTCGCGCTCGCGTGCGACCTGAGGGTGATGACGCGCGATGCGGTGGTGGGTCTTCTGGAGCTGAAGTTCGGGATCATCCCCGACCTCGGCGGCACTCAGCGCCTTCCTGCGCTCGTCGGTCCCGCGTCTGCAAAGAAGATGATCTGGTTGCAGGAGAAGATCGACGGGGCGGAGGCTTACCGGCGCGGGCTCGCCGAGTTTTTTACTGAGCCGGAAGAGCTTCAGACGACGGCGACAGAGCTCGCGGCGCAACTTGCGGACGCTCCACCCGATGCGGTGCGAGCGGTAAAGAGACTCATCGACGCGTCCGGAACGTCGACGAACGAGGGACTGGACGCCGAGGCGGCGGAGCAAGCGCCGCTGCTCGATCGGCTGCTGTCGAGCTAAACGAGCATGGTCTACAGGGCTTCGGCTTGTACGTAGCCGGCCCAGGCACTGCAACGAGTGGAGGAGAGCGAAATGGCGGTGGCAGTAGGGGCATTCCCGCGTTCTCGGAGGATCGGGAGACGCGCCGCACGGGTAAGGATGTCGCCGACGAGAGGTTGAACTACCTCGTTGAAGCGCGACTCCGATGACGACCGCCACCGAGATCGACGAGGTGTCCGCGAAAAGTGAAGGCCTTGGATTCGTTCAAGTTCTTGGTGAGTATCGGCTCGGCCGTCGTAGGCGTCCGCCTCGACTACAGGAGGGGCGGTTGTTTCGTCGAATCCCGTCATATGCCCTGTATGCGTTGCCCCCGGCCTACGACAGCCGTAGTAGCGTGTGGTGAGGACCGATGATCTCCATCGGTAGGCTCGCCCGACCGGCCGTGGCATTCGGAGCGCCGCTCCTCCTGGGGACGTCGTTGTCGCTCGCCCCGGTGAGGGCCCAGGGTGTAATCGACTGCCTTCCGCCGGGCGGCGGTCGCGGCCCCTGGGTCACGTTCGGCGGGCCCCGCTTCTCGAACGGATCACCCGACATCAAAGACGTCGCGATCGCGCGCGCCCGCCCCAACCGGGCGGTGGCGACGAACGGTTCCGAGATCGTGGCCTCGACGAACGCGCCGTGCGGGTGGCGCCCCGGCTATCGCGCGCCGGACGCGACCGCGATCCGTGAGATCTATCTGAGCGCAACGGGAGATCGAGGATGGGCGATGCTCGATAGGTCGACGGCGGGACGGAGCGCCCCCGGCGTGGCGGTGAGCGACGACGGGGGGGCCACGTGGCGAAACGCCTCCCAAGGCCTTCCGCCGGCCGGTGATCCCCAGGCCCTGGCCGTGGTGGAGGCGGCCTCCGACGTTGCTTTTCTTCTCGTGGATATCGGTGGGGGAGCCGCCGACCTCGTCTTCGCAACGAACGATGCCGGCCGCTCGTGGTCGCTCCAGTCGGACGTCACGAAGACCAACCCTCAAGCCGGGATCACCGGGTTGGCTGCCGACCCCATCGACCCACGGACGCTGTGGGCGTACGGAGACGGCGGGCTCTATCGCTCCGATGATGCCGGCCGGTCGTTCGTCCGGATCGACGAATTTGCCGGCGAACCCACCGGCCCGATCGACATCGTGCACGTCCCGGGATCCGAAGCCGTGATCACCGTCTTTCGTCCCGCCCGGCGCAACCTGGCGCGCTCCACCGACGCTGGCGAGACGTGGTTTGGCAACTCCGTTCCGGGGACGGCGACCTCGGTTGCGCACGGCCTCGACGAGGGCAGCCTCGTCATATCGGCCGCCGGCAAGATCTGGGGGTACCACGCGGCTTCGTTCTCGTGGATCGATCTGCGACCGCCGCTTTCTGGTCTCCGGGACGTGGAAGGCGGCGTGCGGAACTCGGGCCCCATCTACTTTGCGCATACCGACCGCCGGATCGCGCTCTACACCGGCCCCAGCGGGGATCGTCTCGCGGTCGGGGGAGACGACCTCGATTTCATCGACCTACCCGGGATCGGCTTTCCGAAGGGGGTCGACGTCAAAGACCCCGAGCTGGGTCCGGCGCGGGAGCGGATCCGGTTGGATGTCGGCGAAGAAAAGCGGGTCCGCTACCGCCTCGATCTACCGCGGCGGCCGGTATCGGTCGATCTTTTCTTCCTGGTCGATACCACCGACAGCATGGAGAGGGTGATCAACGACCTCAAGATCACCCTGCGGGACATTGCCGACAGTCTCGCTCGCCGCAATCTCGATGCGCGCTTCGGCCTTGCCGAGGTTCGAACTTTTCCCGACCAGGCGGTTCCAATTCCGGACGAGCGGAACTTCGTCTACAAGCTTCAGGTTCAACTGACGAACGACCCGCGCGAGCTGATCTCGGTTCTGGAACGGCTGACGGCCGATGCCGGCGGGAGGTACGAGGGAAATCTTGCCGCACTCGACCTTCTTGCGACCGGGCGCGAGCTGGAGGTTTCCCCGCCGGGCCCGGTCAACAACGTCCCGGCGGGACAACAGGCCGACTTCAGATCGAGCGACAACACGCTGCGCGTCGTGGTTCATGCGACCAACTCGCGGACGTTCGAGCACCCGAGAGGTGGCCCGGTGATCGGCCTGGGATCGAGCAATCCCCCGGACTCGCCCGGGTGGGGCGAGGTGATCTCGTCGCTGTCGGCGCGCAGCATCAAGCACGTGGGAATTTCGGTCGGAAACAACGACGGCACCGCAGAGGAGCTGGCGAAGATCTCGAGGGGGACGGGATCGGTGGCGGTGACGGATCCGGTCGACTGCGACGGTGACGGCGCGCCCGATGTGCCGCTGGGGGCGCCGCTCGTGTGCGAGCTGTCGAACGGGCGGGTCGCGCGCCCCGGCGGCCTCGCGCTACCGATCGTGAACCTCGTCGACGCCGTCCAGACGCGAACCGATGCCCGACTCGAAGTCGCCAGAGGAGAGGCGGTCGTCGCAAACGTGTCGCCCGCGACCTATTCGGGCGTGGTCGAGCAGTCGGTCAACCTCCTCGACTTCGACGTCGTCTACCGTTGTACTGAGGCCACGCGTGGGGAGCGTGTGAGTGTCCTTCTCCAAGGAGTGATCGGAAACGTCAAGAAGGCGGCCGCAAACGCAACCGTGGTCTGCGCCGAACGTGCCGAGTCCGACCCACCACCTCTCGCGGCCGCGCCCTTCGTCTCGGTTCCGATTGCAGCTTTGGCTCTCCCTCCGGGGGCCCCTCCACCGCCCGCGTACACGGGCCAGGCTCAGGCGCAAGCGCAGTCTCAGGCGCAGGCACAGGCGCAGGGGGCGCTCGCGCGGCAAGAGGAGCAGCGTCCCCAACTGGCTTACGCAGTGCAAGCAAATAAGGAGCCGGTCGAAGAAGAGCAGTTCGCGATGACCGCGTACCGGCCGCGCCCCGATGATTCCGGTGCTCCCGTCTTTCTTTATGCGGCTGCGGGTGCAATGACGCTCGCGTTCGGCGTCGCTACCAGAACAAGAGTACGCGTGCAGGAGGCGCGTCCACCGCGGCGAACCCGATAGGACGACAACACTTCAGGGAGGTAATCGATGAAGAAGCGGCTGTTTGGAATCGTCGCGGCGCTGTCGCTGCTGATGGTCCCCTCGTTCAACGGCGCGACCGCCGGCCCGAGCCAGGGCGGCGTCAGCTCGGACACCGTCGAGTACGTCGGCTACGTGCCCTTCGAGGTAGGAACCGCGACCGGCATCACCGTCAAGGGCAAGTACATGTACCTGACGTCGTGGAAAAACATCTCGATCTACGACATCTCCGACCCAACTTCTCCCCAGATGGTCGGCACTCCCTTCCCCCTCGGGTTCAAATTCGAGAACGAAGACGTCGAGATCACGCCGGACGCGAAGTACCTGCTGTTCTCCGAGGAGCTGCCGCGTAACTTCCTTCACGTCTACGACATCGAGGACAAAGAGAACATTCAGGAAGTGGCGTCCGTTGCCGGAGTCGGCGACCACACCTCCACCTGCATCCTCAAGTGCAAGTACGTATACGGGTCCGACGGCTCGATCACGAACCTCAAGGACCCGACCCAGCCCGAGGTCATCGCTGCGGCGGGACAGCCGGGGAACTGGCATGAGCTGATCGGCCTGCAGGGCGGCGCCCACGACGTGACCGAATACAAGAAGGGCTTCGTCGTCATATCCCCCATCTCGGCACCGCTCATGCTGGCCGACGTTCGCAACCCGCTGAAGCCGAAGGTCTTCGGTCTCGGAGAGCACCCCAACCCGTCGGGGTTCTTGTTCCACTCCGGCAATTGGCCCCGCGGCGGCAAGGACAGGTGGCTCCTCATGCAGGGTGAAAAGAACTTCCAGACTCGCTGCAATGAGAACAACGGCCCCTTCATGACCTGGGATACGAAGAACGTGAAGAAGACGAAAACGTTGAAGCTGATCGACACGTTCCGCGTCCAGAACGGGACGGTGACCGACGGAAATCCGCCGGCTAACGGCCTTGGCTGCTCGGCCCACTGGTTCACCGAGAGGCCGGGGTTCAAGAACGGCGGGCTCGTGGCGGTCGGCTACTACGAGCACGGTACGCGCTTCCTCAACGTCGACAAGAAGGGCAAGATCTCCGAGAAGGGGTGGTTCCTTCCGTTCGGCGGGTCGACATCCGCCGCCTACTGGATCAACAAGGACATCGTGTACGCGGTCGACTACACGCGGGGTATCGACATCCTCCGATGGAACGGTTGACGAACCTCACGTGAGGCGGCTGATCGCAGCCCTTGGCATCTCGCTCCTCGCGGTCCCGGCGGCGCCGTCCGTCGCCGGGACCGACGCGGGGCCGACTCCGGGAGGCGTGGCCTCCGACGGCGTCGAGTACGTCGGCCACGTGCCGCTCAACAATGATTCCGCCGGCGCTCGGCTCCTCGGCGATTACCTCTACCTCACTACTTCGACCGCGCTTCACATCTACGACGTTTCTCGGCCGGAGTCGCCGGCGCGGGTGGGAATTCATCCGCTTCCTCAGCAGCCGTATTTCGCCGAGGAAGACGTCGATACCAACGGAAAGATCCTCTTGATTTCGAGCCTCGGCTCTCTGTTCGTCTTCGACGTCGAGGACAAGTCGAACCCACGGATCATGGCGACCCTGGGTGGAACCGACGAACACACCTTTTCATGCGTTCTGGGATGTAGGTACGCGTACGGCTCCGAGGGTGCGATCGTCGATCTGCGAAACCCAGAATCGCCGGAAGTCGTAGGAGACTGGTCGGAGAGAGCACCCGTCGGGCAGACGCACGACGTCACCGAGGTGGCGCGCGGCATGATCCTCACGTCGTCTCAGCCACTCGTCCTACTCGATGCACGCAAGAATGCGGCGAGCCCGAAGCTTCTCGCAATGGGCGCCAACGACGACGGTCGATTCATCCACGGAAATCTGTGGCCGCGGCGAATGAGGGACAAGTTTCAACTGGTCGGTGGTGAATCCAGTGGCCCCCGATGCGGAAGCCCGTCGGCCAGCTTCATGACGTGGGATGCCACCAGGTGGAAGAAGACGAAGACCTTCTCGATGATCGATGAGTACCGCGTCGAGCAGGGTCTGCCGACCGAGGGCAAGGCGCCCGCCGATCTTTACTGCGCGCACTGGTTCTCGACCCATCCCGACTACAAGAACGGTGGGTTGGTGGCGATGGCGTGGTACGAGCACGGGACCCGCTTTCTCCGGGTCGACAAGAAAGGGAAGATCTCGGAGGCGGGCTGGTTCATCCCCTTCGGTGGGTCGACCTCGGCCGCGTACTGGGTCACCGACGAAATCGTCTACGCGATCGACTACAACCGGGGCTTCGACATCCTCCGCTTCTCCGGCTGAGCGATACGCCTCTGCCCCGTACTCGCGCACACCCCTACGCGGGCTGAGCCGCCTGCTCCTCGAGAACGCGTAGGAAAAGATCGGCTCCGGTTCCTTCTTCGGGAACGTTCGAACGCGCGCTTGCGAGCGTCGCGACAAAGGCATCGATCGGAACCGGCGCGCCGATGCGGTCGAGCAGATCAAGTGTCCGCGCCGCGTAACGGAGAACCTGAACCGTCTCGATGCCGGCGAGGTCGTTGAAGAACCATCCGCATGAGGTAAACATCGACAGCGCGTTTCGTTGCATCTCCAGCAACTGGAACGCGCGTGCCCTCTCCTCGGGAGAGGGTGTACCCAAACTTTCCGCCTGCACGAACTCCTCGGGATCGATGGCGCCGATCACCACGCGAACGTAGCGGTCGCGAGCGCCCCACGGGTCTGGAAACAGGTTTCGGAGGGCGCGTGCATAGGCGTCGTCGGCGGAACTGCGGACGATTTCAAGAGCGAGGCGCAGCGGCGCTCGCCACGCCTGGTTCCATTCCTCGTGTCCTCCCGTCGAGCATCCGCAGTCACGTTTCCAACGTCCGACGCCGTGGAAGCACGACCACGACGACCCCTCGCCCTCGACGATCTTCACTTCGGCTTCAGGCGGATCGGCTGCGAGCCGAGCGGCAAAGTTAGTCACCTCGAGTCCCCGGGCGGGTGCTTCCTCGTACAACGCGTAGGCGAGGCCCAAGTCGGAGAACTTCTGGTGATGACCGTACGTCTCTCCGTCGGTGGCGGCCGACACCGCCCCGCGCTCACCCAGGCGCCGAGCGAATAGATCGATGAATCGAGCTGCCGAAGATGGAGCCTGCTCGAATGCGATCGCCCGGCTGATCTCTGCATCGTAGAAGAACAGCGCGAGAGAACGACCGGAGCCGTCGGGGTGCTCGTATCGGTAGGGAACCCGTGTATCCAACGGCTCATCGCGAACGTCGATCCACCGTCCGCCGGGCCGCCGCCACACCGACGCCTGGTACGGGGCCAGAATTGTGAATTGAACGCCTTCATCTATGAGCGCCGCGAGGACTTCGTCGCTGGCGGCGGTCTCGGCAAGCCACATGCCCTCCGCGGCGCGACCGAAGCGGTAGTGAAACTCCTCGAGTCCCCACCGGATCTCGGTTCGCACGTCGCGGCGGGGGGAGAGCGGCAGGATCGAGTGGTGAAATGTCTGCGCAAGGGCGTTGCCGTGGCCGAGACGTGCTTCGCTTGCGCGGTCTGCGTCGAGAATGCGCTGGTAGGTGTCCGGCCGAGCGTCCTGGAGCCATGCGAAAAGCGTCGGGCCCACGTTGAAAGAGATGCGTTCGAAGTTGTTTAGCACCCGGCCGTTCATCGCGACGCGGACGTTGGGGCCGTAGCACTCGTCGTGCACGCGCTCGTTCCAATCGTGAAACGGAGCCGCACTCGGCTGCTCGTCGATCTTCCCCGTGCGGGGGTTTTCCCGCGGCGGTTGGTAAAAATGGCCGTGCACGACGATGCTGCGCACCGTACCTCCGTCTGGTTACGATCTTCTCGGCCGCGTTGGCACGCGGTGCCGAGAGCGTACCGGCTCGTGGGACGCGTCCCGGAGCGAAGTAAGGTGTTTCTCGCGATGAAACGGACATTCCTTCTGACTTTTCTTGCGTTCGGTCTGCTCACCGGAGCGACCGCGGAGGGAGCGAACAGGGGACTTGCCCTCGATTTGGTGGTGAAGGTTCCGGCCCCTCTGGGCATGGTGGATCTCGGGGCGGGCCGCTTCCTCGTGGTGGGACAGAACGGGGTCGTCACGGCGGTTCGGAGGGACCGCATCGAGCCGCGACCTTTCCTCGACATTTCGGAGCAGACGGAGGCATCGGGTGAGCAGGGCTTGCTCGGCTTCGTCCCCCACCCGAAGTTTCGGCGCAACGGGCGGTTCTTCGTCAACTACACCGACCGGGGCGGCGACACCGTCGTCGCCGAGTATCGGACCCGGCGAGGACGGGCTCTTCCGAACAGCGAGAAAGTCCTCCTGACGATCGACCAACCATTCGCCAACCACAACGGTGGGCATCTCGCGTTCGGCCCCGACGGTTACCTCTACATTGCGACGGGCGATGGAGGCCTCGCCGGGGATCCGATGCTCGCGGGGCGCCGACTCGACACGCTCCTCGGGAAGCTCCTGCGGATCGACGTCGACAAGGGCGATCCTTATGCGATTCCCGACGACAATCCATACGCGGGGGTGCCGGGAGCCCGACCCGAGACGTGGGCGACGGGTCTTCGTAACCCGTGGCGCTTCTCCTTCGACCGAACCACGCTGTGGGTGGCCGACGTCGGCCAGAACATGGTCGAGGAGGTCAACCGGGTGGAGGCGTCTCGCGCCGGAATCGATTATGGGTGGAACCTGATGGAGGGGGATCGCTGCTTCCTCACGGGCGTCGAGTGTCCGGCGCCGCCAAACCTCGAGCCGCCGTTCGCGGTCTATTCACACGACGTCGGATGCTCGGTCACCGGCGGCTACGTCTATCGAGGGAAACGGATCCCTTCTCTCCGAGGGACTTACGTGTTTGCCGATTTCTGCTCCGGAACGATATTCGGGGTCGACGCGGCCGCCGACCGGCCGCAGGAGCCGGAAGTGCTCCTCGAGACGGACTTGGGGATCTCGTCGTTCGGCACCGATCGCGCGGGCGAACTGTACGTGACCGACCTCGCCGGCGGCCGCGTGTTCAAGCTCGTCGACGGCTGACGCACCTTCGCCCGGGCGCGCCTAGGTTCGGTCGGCGGAACGCAACCACACGACGGCGAGCGGCGGGAGGGTCATTGCCGCGGAGTGATCGAAGCCGTGCATCGGCACCTCTTCGGCGACGACTGCTCCCATATTTCCCACATCGCCTCCGCCGTAGAGCTCTGCGTCGCTGTTCAAGATCTCTTCATAGGTTCCGGACACAGGCAGACCGATGCGGTAGCCCTGTCGCACGGTCGGGGCGAAGTTGCATATACACACGAGCCGGTCGGTGCCGTCACGACTCGTGCGCAAAAACGCCAACACGTTCGAGTCGGCGTCGCTCGGCTCGATCCAACGGAAACCCTCGGGGGAAAAATCGACCTCCCACAGCGCAGACACGCCTTGATAGATCTTGTTGATATCCGCAACGAATCGCTGGATCCCCTGGTGCTCGTCGAAGTCCAGCAGGTGCCAGTCGAGGCTCCGGTCGTGGTTCCACTCCCGGCTTTGGGCGAATTCGTCGCCCATGAAGACCAACTTCTTCCCGGGATGAGCCCACATGTAGGCATACAGAGCCCTCAAATTTGCGAACGCCTGCCAGCGGTCGCCGGGCATCTTGCCGATCAACGAGCCCTTCCCATGTACCACCTCGTCATGGCTGAACGGCAGTACGAAGTTCTCGCTGAACGCATACCAGAGGCTGAAGGTGAGCTGGTTGTGGTGGTACTTGCGGTAGATCGGTTCCTTCTGGAAGTAGTCGAGAGTGTCGTGCATCCACCCCATGTTCCACTTCATGCCGAACCCGAGACCGCCGGCGTCGACCGGATGACTCACGCCGGGCCACGAGGTGGATTCTTCTGCAATCATCAAAATCCCCGGATGCTCCGCGTGGACGACGGCATTCAACTCTTTGAGGAACTCGATCGCCTCGATGTTTTCCCGGCCCCCGAAGGCATTCGGTATCCACTGGCCTTCCGCGCGCGAGTAATCGAGATAGAGCATCGACGCGACGGCATCGACGCGTAACCCGTCGATGTGAAACTCCTCTATCCAGTACAGAGCGTTGGAGATAAGAAAATTGCGCACTTCATTGCGCCCGAAGTTGAATATGTACGTTCCCCAGTCCGGATGCTCTCCCTTTTTTGGATCGAGATGCTCGAACAAGGCGGTGCCGTCGAAGCGTGCGAGCGCCCATTCGTCTTTCGGAAAGTGTGCCGGAACCCAATCGACTATCACGCCGATGCCTTCGGCGTGAAGGGTATCCACGAGCAGACGAAATTCGTCGGGGTCGCCGAAGCGGGAGGTCGGGGCAAAGTAGTTGCTGACCTGATATCCCCACGAACCGGCGAATGGGTGCTCGGCCAGCGGAAGGAATTCGACGTGCGTGAATCCCAGTTCCCGGCAGTAGTCCGCGAGCTGTCGTGCCGCGTCGCGGTAGGACAGGGTCTCGTTCTCGGGAGTCCTCCTCCAGGAGCCTAGGTGGACCTCGTATATCGACATCGGGCCGCCGAGATGATCGGTGTCCTCCCGCCTGCTCATCCACTCGCGGTCGCTCCAGTCGTGGCCCGGTTCGTGCACGACACATGCGTTCGCGGGCGGAATCTCCGTCTGGAACCCGAACGGGTCCGTCTTCAGCATGATGTTGCCGTCTGCGCCGAGAACCTCGAACTTGTACAAGCTACCCGCACCGACGTCCGGGATGAACAGCTCCCAGATTCCAGAATCGCCCATCGAGCGCATGGGGTGGAGCCGTCCGTCCCAGGTGTTGAAGTCGCCGACTACCCGAACGCTTCGGGCGTTGGGAGCCCACACTGCGAACGACGTCCCAGGTACATCGCGTTCCGTTCGAACGTGGGCGCCGAGCTTGTCGTGGAGCCGGAGGTGTCTTCCCTCGCCTACGAGATGTAGATCGAGATCACCCAGTGTGGGGAGGAATGCATATGGATCGTGCAGCCTGAACGTGTTGCCTTCCGGATACGTAACCTCGAGCTCGTAACGCTCGACGGGTTCATCGACGTGACCCTCGAAGAGACCCGGGACATCGACGATGTCCAGCTTGGCTGCAATCTCGTCACCGATGATGACTGAAACACTTTGTGCTTCGGGTCGCCACACTCGGACGACGCTTCCTTCTCCCTCGGGATGTACACCGAGAAGAGCATGCGGATCCCGCAGCTCGCCACGGACGAGGGCTGCTCGGTCTTTTGTCATCGAGCGCCACCTCGTTCCAGAACCTTTTCTATCCCGCGGCGCGGAATGCGTATCCATTCGGGACGATGCGCGCGTTCGTACCGGAGCTCGTAGAGCGCCTTGTCGATTTCGAATAGATCCACGAGGCTAGCAAGAACGTCGCGGTCGCCCGGAAGAAACCTGCCCTCGTGCGAGGTTGCGAGGTACGCGTGAAGAAAACTGTCCCGCGCCAGGGTTTCCCATTGATCGGCCCACGGAGATAGGCGCGACCATTCCGGGTCTTCGGGTTGTGCCCGCTCGAATAGCACCGAGGTGGCGACGTATGAGAGGGACCGCAACATGCCCGCCACATCCCGGAGGGGAGACTCCTTCTTTCGACGTTCGACTAGAGGTCGAAGCGGCTCGCCTTCGAAATCGATCACGAGCCACTCGCGGGGAGCTCGCAGCACTTGCCCAAGGTGGTAATCACCGTGGATCCGAATCTTGCTGCCGAGGAGGTCGGGGATGAGGTTGTGAAGACCGTTCAGTCTGTCGACGATTCCGTCCTCAAAGCGCCCGACGCCGTAGTCGGCCGCCCGGACGCCCTCGCGCAATGCCGACGAGAGGCGGTTGGTCCACTCGGTCACGTCGGTTCCGCTGATCGGTTCGGGGGCGAAGTCGGGTTCGGTTTCCTCTCGGGCTAGTGCCACGTGCATGGAGGCGGTCATGTTTCCCAGTTCCTCGATCAGCTGGAGCGAACGTCCGGCGCGTTCCGTAGTCAATGCTTCGAGGTCTTCGGCCGCGTCCTGTTCGTGCACCTCGTCGTACAGCGCGCGGACATGGCCCAGCATGTGAGTCCAGCCCTCTTCGGCGTCGTGCACGAATCGCTGTGCGATTCCCAGGTCGAGCGTCTCGTCGAACGTTTCGCCTTCGTAGGAGATCTCTCCCACCTGCGCCGGGACGTGCGGAAAACCTTCGGTCGTCAGCATTCGATTGATCTCGAGATCTGGATTCGGGCCCGGTTCGATCCGCCGAAAGAGCTTCACGATGATGTCGTCGTCGAGAACCAGAGAAGTGTTGCTTTGTTCGGCGGCGATGATGCGGATGGAGTGCGCTCCCGGCGGGGAGAGCGGGTCGAGTCCCGGCCCGCCGTAGTGAAACGTCCCCCGGTCCCCCTTGAGGCTCGTGCCATGCGCCATGAGATCGCCGAGGAGCCGCAGCCGATCGGGCTCGTCGATCGCGTCGCGTGCCTGTCCGTCCCCACCAATGAGCAGAGGGAGGTGATAAAGAGCGGACGATCCATCTCCGAACGCGACCTCCGCGAGAACCGCGACGAGCGCCGGCGGACCATCCTCGACGACCGCATGATCGACGACGTGCACGTGCTCGATCGTGCGCTCGCGTCGCGCAAACCAGCGCTTGCCCACCAGCATCTGCGCGAGGCCCGTTTCGTCGATCACGATGCTCGTTGCCTCCTCAACCTTCGTCCGTAACCAGCTGGAACCAATAGAAGCCATGCGGCGCGAACGTCAGTAGGTAGGGAAGCTCACCAATGCGAGGAAATTCTTCCCGTCCCAACAGCTCCACCGGGTACATACCCGTCCACGACGAAAGATCCAACTCCGCCGCCTGCGCCCGCCCCGACAGGTTGTTTACGCACAGGACGATGTCGTCGCCGTACCGCCGGACGTAGGCGAAGATCGCCGCGTTCGACGGATGCAGGATCTCCAACGATCCAAAGCCGAAAACTGCATGTTGCTTTCTCACTGCAAGCATCCGCCGGAACCAGTGCAGGAACGAGTTGGAATCCCGCTGTTCGGCCTCGACATTCACGCGTTCGTAGCCGTATACCGGATCCATCAGCACCGGCAGGTAGAGCTGCGCGAAATCGCTCCGCGAGAAACCGGCGTTTCGGTCGGCATTCCACTGCATGGGGGTCCGTACGCCGTCGCGGTCGCCCAGATAGATGTTGTCGCCCATGCCGATTTCGTCGCCGTAGTAGATGATTGGAGACCCCGGGAGCGAGAGCAGCATCGCGTGAAACAGTTCAACCTGCTCCCGCGAGTTCTCCAGCAGGGGAGCGAGCCGGCGGCGAATACCGAGGTTCAACTTCATCCTGGGATCTTTCGCATACTCGTTGTACATGTAGTCACGTTCCTCGTCGGTTACCATCTCGAGCGTCAACTCGTCGTGGTTGCGGAGAAAGATCGCCCACTGGCACATATCCGGGATGTCGGGCGTCTGCTCCAAAATTTCTGCTATCGGATACCTGACTTGCCGTCGGGCGGCCATGAACATGCGGGGCATCAAAGGGAAGTGGAAACACATGTGGCATTCGTCGCCACTCTCCCCGAAGTAATCGACCACGTCGGCCGGCCACTGGTTTGCCTCCGCAAGGAGCACGATGTTCTCGTAGTCCTTGTCGATTTCGGAGCGAATTCGCTTGAGGAAATCGTGCGTGGCGGGAAGGTTTTCGCAGTTGGTGCCCTCCCCCTCAAATAGGTACGGAACTGCATCCAGACGGAATCCGTCGAGACCCAGGTCGAGCCAGAATCGCAACGCGGCGAGGACCTGCTCCCGGACTTCTGCGTTCTCGTAGTTCAAATCTGGTTGGTGGCTGAAAAAACGGTGCCAGTAGAACGCGCCGGCGGTTTCGTCCCACGTCCAGTTAGATCTCTCGCTATCGACGAAGATGATGCGGGCATCCGTGTAGCGATCGTCGGTTGCGCTCCATACATACCAGTCACGCTTAGGTGAATCGGGTAGGCGTGCTTCCTGGAACCAAGGATGCTGATCCGATGTGTGATTCACCACGAAGTCCGACACAACGCGGATTCCGCGCTCGTGCGCCTGTTCGAGGAAGGTCATGAAGTCGTTGAGGTTTCCGTATTCGGGCAAGATCGAGTAGAAGTCGCTGACGTCGTAACCGCCATCTTTCAGGGGCGACTGAAAGAAGGGCAACAACCAGATGCAGTCGATTCCAAGCCAGTCGAGATAGTCGAGCTTCTCGGTGAGGCCTCGGAAGTCGCCGTATCCGTCTGCGTTGGAATCGAAGAACGAGCGGACGTACGCTTCGTAGAAAACCGCGCGCTTGTACCAGAGCGGCTCGCGGGCGAGTCCCGCCATGTCAGCCGCGAACCTGAAAGATGTGAGCGGGCTCGGCGGGGTCTAGACGCACGTAGGCGTGATCTCCATGCCACGTATACGTCGCGTCGGTTATGAGGTCGTGCATCTCGAGCGGTCTGCCGGGTTCGATGCCGAGGAGGCTCCGGTTGACCGAGATCGTTCCTTCTTCCCAGTTGAATGGGTTCAAGTTGAGGACTACCAGAATCGAGTCGCCGGCCGGAGACGATTTCGAAAACGCAATCAGGTTGTCCTTGTCGACCGTGTGGAATCGCAGATTCGTCAATTCCGCGAGTGCGGGATTCTTCTTCCGGATGTCGTTGATCTTGCGAATGTACGGTACGAGGCTGCCATGGGCTGAGTAATCACGCACCTTCAGCTCGAACTTCTCCGAGTTCAGGTATTCCTCGCTTCCGTGTCGGACCGGCGTGTTTTCGTACAGCTCGTAGCCCGAGTAGATCCCGTACGACGGCGACATCATTGCCGCGAGGACCAGGCGGATCTTGAAGGCCGGAGGTCCGCCCACCTGAAGATATTCGTGAAGGATGTCGGGCGTGTTGGCAAAGAAGTTCGGACGAAAGTAGTGCCTCATCTCCGACGTCGTCAGTTCTGTCAAGTATTCGGTCAGCTCCGATTTCGAGTTACGCCATGTGAAGTAGGTGTAGGACTGGGTAAACCCCAGCTTCGCCAGATACCTCATGACCTTCGGTTTGGTGAAGGCTTCCGACAAGAAGATCAAATCGGGATGTTCGGTCGTGAGCTCCCCGATGACCCATTCCCAAAAGTGAAACGATTTGGTGTGAGGGTTGTCGACGCGGAACACCTTGATCCCGTGAGAGATCCAAAAATCGAGAATTCTCTTGAGCTCGGACCATAGACCTTCTCGATCTTCGGTATCGAAGTTGATCGGATAGATGTCCTGGTACTTCTTCGGCGGATTTTCGGCATATTTGATCGAGCCGTCCGGCTGGTGGTGGAACCAGTCCGGATGCTCTTTCACCCACGGATGATCCGGCGAGCACTGAATGGCGAAGTCCAGTGCTACTTCGAGGCCGAGTCGGTCAGCCTCGGAGACGAACTCGTCGAAATCGTCGATCGTCCCGAGATCTGGATGAACGGCATCGTGCCCTCCCTCCGTGGAGCCGATCGCCCACGGGCTCCCGACGTCTCCCTCCGAGGCAGTCAGAGTGTTGTTGCGGCCCTTTCGGTTGGTCGTGCCGATCGGATGAATCGGCGGAAGGTAGATGACGTCGAAGCCCATCTCCGCAATGCGCGGGAGGTGAGTCGCTGCAGTGCGAAAAGTGCCGTGACGGTTGGGGGTTCCGGTCGAGCGCGGGAAGAACTCGTACCACGCTCCGAAACGAGCGCGCTCGCGCTCGACGGTGACTTCGAGGATCGGGCGGTAGGCGGTCGCGCCCGACCTGTCGGGATGCGTCCTCATGATCGTGAGCACCTCGTCGGAGAGCATCGGGGCGGTCCGAGGATCGAGCCCCTCGGCTCCGGAGATGGTGGCGCTCGGAGCGCGCATCCGGCTGACGGCGTCTTTGAGAACCGATCGCGGTGCTGCCGGCACCCCCTTCAGCCGGGCCTCGATGAGAAGCGCGCCGGCCTCCAACTCCGCCTCGAGGTCGGCACCCGCTTCTGCGTACTTGAGCAGACCGCGACGCCACGTCTCGAACGAGTCCGGCCACGCCTCTATCGTGAGGCGATAGCGGCCGATCTCGGTGGGGCGGAACGATCCGTACCAACGATCGTTCTCGAGGTGGTGCATGGGTGCTTCTTGCCACTTCGAATCGGACGGACCCCGGTAACGCAGAACAGCGGACATGAGCGCGGGGCCATCCCGGAAAATGTCACACGTGACCTCGACGCGGTCGCCGACGACGGCCTTCGCCCGAAACCGTCCGCAATCGATCTCCGGCTCGACGCGCTCGATGACGATATGCCCGCGCTTCGTGAATTGCTTCACGCCAGTCTGCCCCCTAAGAGAGTCGGGCCCGATCTTCTTGTCGGTGCAAGCGTACCCACGACTGAGATGCGTGCTTTCGCGTCAAGGGGCGCCGCGCGTTATCGCAGGCCGGCACGGCTTTTTGAACGTTTGCCTGTGACGCGGGAGACTTCACCGCTATGAAGGCGCTCCGAAGCTTCGCCGTGCGAGCCGCGCTCCCGCCCGAGCTGGAGCCCGTGCGGAAGATTGCCATGAACTTGCGATGGACGTGGCACGAGCCCGCGGTCGATTTATTCCGCTGGGTCGATCCGGATGCTTGGGAACGGGCCGAGCACGACCCCGTCCGGATGCTGGGGCTGGTGTCACCCGAACGGCTGCACGACCTCATGACAGATGGCCCGTTCATGGCGTTCCTCGCCAACGTCGCAGAAGACCTCGAGCGTTATCTCGACGAGCCCAGGTGGTATCAGAACCACGCCGACGGCACACTTGCAACCGTCGGATACTTCTCGCCCGAATTCGGCGTGGCCGAAGCCCTTCCGGTGTACTCCGGCGGTCTCGGCGTGTTGGCCGGCGATCACCTCAAGGCCGCGAGCGATCTCGGGGTTCCGTTGGTCGGCGTCGGGCTTCTTTACCGCGAGGGGTACTTTCGCCAGCAGCTGAACGCCGATGGGTGGCAACAGGAGCGATATCCGGCGCTCGATCCCCACGCGATGCCGCTGGTGCTCTTGTCCGCCGAGGACGGAAGCCCGCTCAAGATCGAAGTCGATCTCGCCGGCGCCGGTTGCGTCGCCCAGATCTGGCGCGCCGACGTCGGTCGAGTGCCCCTCCTTCTGCTCGACTGCGACGTCGAGGAAAACGAGCCCGACGAACGAAACGTCTCGAACCGTCTTTACGGCGGAGGCGGAGGCAGCGAGCATCGGCTACGCCAAGAAATTGTTCTTGGGATCGGGGGCGTCCGGGCGCTCGATGCTGCTCGGATCTTCCCGAACGTTCTTCACTCGAATGAAGGGCATGCCGGTTTTCTCGGTCTCGAACGGATCCGGCGCCTCGTGTGCGAGGAGGGTTTGTCGTTTGGAGATGCGGTCGAGGCGGTGCGTATCTCGACGATATTCACGACACATACGCCCGTTCCGGCCGGTATCGATGTCTTTCCCGGCGATTTGATGGAGCGGTATTTCACCAACTTTGCAAAGGAATGCGACGTTTCGCTAGCCGAGCTCATGGCACTCGGGCAACCCACTCCGACGGTGCCCGGAACCTTCAATATGGCGATCATGGGACTCCGCCTTTCCGGGCGGAGCAATGCAGTGAGCAAGCTCCACGGCAACGTGTCCCGCACGATGTTTGCAACGCTGTGGGACGGGGTTCCGGAAGACGAGGTTCCGATCACATCGATCACGAACGGCGTCCATGCACCTACGTGGATCGGGCCCGAGATGCGGGAAGTCCTCGATCGCCACCTGGTGCCGGGATGGGCCGAGGGCGGCGCCGCGGATTTCGGACGCGTTCTCGACGTGCCCGATGCAGAACTGTGGCGGGCGCGCGAACGATCTCGAGAACGACTCGTCTACTTCGTGCGAGAGCGCCTGCGGGTTCAGATGCAGGCGCGCGGTGCCTCGGATGCAGAGACGTGGTGGTGTGCCGACGCTTTTGACCCGGGCATCCTGACCATCGGCTTCGCGCGGCGGTTCGCAACCTACAAGCGGGGGACGCTGTTACTCGCCGACCTCCAGCGCCTCCGGTCGCTGATCTTCTCGACCGAGCGGCCCCTGCAGATCGTCTTTGCCGGTAAATCGCATCCGCTCGACGACGGCGGCAAAGAGATGATTCGCGACCTCGTGCACTTTTCCTCGGATCCCGAGGTCCGCACGCGTTTTGCCTTCATCGAGGATTACGACATGGAGGTCGCTCGCATCCTCGTCCAGGGCGTCGACGTGTGGCTGAACAATCCGCGGCGGCCGCTGGAGGCCTCGGGTACCTCTGGGATGAAGGCGGCGCTGAACGGGGTCCTCAACTGCTCGATCCTCGACGGATGGTGGGATGAGTGCTACGACGGGCAGAACGGCTGGGCGATCGGCAGCCGCGATGTTTACGACGATCCGCAGTTGCAGGATCGTGTGGATTCGAATGCCCTATACGACCTGATCGACCGCGAAATCGCTCCCCGTTTCTACGACCGCAGCGAAGGACCGGTTCCGCGCAGATGGATCGAGCGGATGAAAGCGTCGATTTCCTCGCTGGGCGATTTCATCGTTGCCGACCGAATGGTGCGGGACTACACGGTTCGCTTCTACGGGCCGGCGGCGGAACAAGAGACCCGCATGACGGAGGGTGGCTTCGAGCGAGCGCGATCGCTTGCGAAGTGGAAGGAGCGCATCCGCTCGTGTTGGAGCGAAGTCCGGGTGGTTGATGTTGTGGGTGAGGTGGTGGCGGCCGACGTGGGCGAAGAGCGACGCGTCCGGGCAACCATCCATCTCGGCAAACTCGATACGTCCGATGTCGCGGTGCAACTCGCTCACGGGAGGGTTGGTGCGAACGGGGAGCTACTCGAACCCGAGATCGTGGCGATGGAGGCGGTCGAGTGCTTAGACGGCACGTGTACCTACGCTGGTGATTTTCTCGCCGAAGCGGCGGGCTTGTACGGATTCGCGGTGAGGGTCGTCCCGTCCCACGAAGACCTGCTGGGAACGATGGACCTGGGGCTCGTCTCGTGGGGGTGACCGCGCTCGGTCAGGCCCACCCCAGTTCGTCGAGGCGACCGTCGTCGATTCCGAAGTGATGGGCGATCTCGTGCAGCACCGTGATCCGGACCTCCTCGCATATCTCACGTTGGGTTGAGAAATCTCGCGTCAACGGGCCCATGTAAATGGAGATCTTGTCGGGGAGAGCTCCCGCATAGTCAACCCGGTCGGTGAGAGGGACGCCCTCGTAGAGTCCGTACAGGGGTTCATCGCCGAGCTCCTCGACCACGTGACGGGGAGGCTCATCCTCGATGACAACCTCGACGTTGTCGAGCATCGCCGTCACATCGTCGGGGAGCGAATCGATCGCGTCGACTACCAGTTGTTCGAACTCGGCGTGATTCACCATCCCAACTCGCGCAGTCGCCGATCACCGATCCCAAAATGGTGGGCCACTTCATGAATCACGGTCCGTCGCACCTGTTCCCTTATCCGGGCCGGGGTGCGGGCGATCCTCGTGATCGGACCCTCGAAGATCGTGATCTTGTCGGGCATCACACCCGAGTAACTGCGGCGAGCGGGAAGGGGATGCCCCTGATACAGGCCGAGCAACGTGTAACCGGGGCGCAGACTTGCGACCTGGGCGCGCGACGGCTCGTCGGCCACCACAACCTCGACGTTCACCATCGCCCGCTGGATCTCGTCCGGCAGTGAATCGAGAGCTTCGACGACCAGCCGTTCGAAGTCGCTGTCTTCCTCGTCCGTAAACGCGTTGCTCACGTCGAGAATGCTAGTGCCGCGGGAGGGCGCGCCCGTACCTCCGAACTTTCGCGCCTGTGGTGCAGTCGAAAGGGGGAACGCGGCGGATGGGAGGAAGGCGTGATGATGCGGATGACGGCGGCCGTAGGGGCGGTGCTGGCGGTGACGGCGATAGTCCACCCGGCGGTTGCGGGCGGCGGCGCGGTATGGAACGCGGACGAGGACTTTTACCGGCCGGGCGAGCGAGCGACCCTCGCAACGACTGTCCAGTGGGGGTATTCACGCCGCGCCGGTAGACCCGCCGACGGCCCCTACTACGCCTACCTCGTCCCCGCCGGCTTCCCGTGGGACGCCGGTTTCGGTGCGGTTAGAAAAGACGGTGCTTCGATCGGCACGATTCGCATCACCAAGATCGACCGGTTGAATCAGACGGCGCACGCGGCCCTGGATTTTGCGATGCCCGAGCTGATCTCTGGTGATTACGAAGTCCGGCATTGCAATCGCCCCTGCACCAAAACCTTCGGCGACATCACTTGGGGCCGCGTGCGAGTCGTCGCGACCGCGGTCGAGGGGCGTACCTGGATGCGCCTCGAGCGGACGGCAAGCCGGATCGAGCGGCGCGCGGAGCGGGGGGACCGCAATCTTTCCAGGCGCATCCGCCGCGCCGTCCGCGACGGCGAGCGCAACGCCGACGGTTTGGAGGCAGAGGTGACGGAGCGGATCGATGGCCTCGAGGCGGAGGTTGCGTCGCTGCGGGCGTCGTCGAGACCGCGCCCGGCGCGAGAATCCCCGGTCGTTGGGTGGCTCATCGCCTTCTGTGCGGGGGCGGTCGCTTCCGTTGCGCTGACGCGTCTACGCCACCGCGTGCAGGACCGCAGCGCTTTCGGCCGGCAGCGTGAGCACGGCTCCAACGAGGTCGCCCCCGGAGGAGGCGAGCAGGATGGTCCACCCGTCGTCGTCTCCCGCGGTGACCTCGACGAGCGGAATGGTGATCTCATCCCCCGAGAAGTTGCATACAACGGCAACCGATCCCCGTTGCATCACGAGCCACCCCGCCGCATCGTCGAAGCGGCACTCGACGAGGTCGAGCCGTCCGTCGGTCAGGTCGGGGAGTGCGCGTCGGAGCGCGATCAAGGCGCGATGCCATTCGAGGATGTCGGCATGCGGCGGACGTGACGTTTCCGACCAATCGAGAACCGATCGACGGAAAGTAGCGGCGTCCTGCGGATCCGGAACCTGTGCGGGATCCCACCCGAACGCGGAGAACTCACCTCGTCGTCCGTCACTCACGGCGCGGCCGAGATCTGGATCTTGATGATCGGTGAAGTATTGGAACGGTGTCGATGCGCCCCATTCCTCGCCCTGGAACAGCATCGGCACGAACGGTGACGTCAGCACCAGCGCGGCCCCCACCTTGAGCAGGTCGGTGCTTACGAGGTGTCCCGAACGGTCGCCGGCGGCGCGGTTGCCGATCTGGTCGTGATTCTGAAGGTAGGCGAGGAAGCGGTGTCCGGACAGCCCTTCGGGACGACGTCCGTGGTGGCGGCCGCGAAACTCCGAATACGTCCCGTCGTATACGAACGCCTGTTGCAACGCTTGCGCAAGCTGGGAAACCGTGCCGAAGTCGGCGTAATACCCATCTCGCTCGCCGGTCATGAGCGCGTGCAGCGCATGGTGAAAATCGTCGCTCCACTGCGCATCGATGCCGTAACCACCCGCTTCACGCGGACGCACGATGCGCGGGTCGTTGAGATCGCTTTCGGCGATCAGAAACAAAGTCTTGCCGAGGCGGGCCGACAGCGCCTCGACGCGCACCGCCAGCTCTTCGAGAAAGTGCATTGCAGAGAGGTCGAGGATCGCGTGGACGGCATCCAATCGAAGTCCGTCTACGTGATAGTTCTCGAACCAGTGAAGGGCATTGCCGATCATGAAGTCGCGCACTTCGCTCGATCCGGGGCCGTCGAAGTTGACCGCGTCGCCCCACGGGGTCTTGTACTTGTCGGAGAAGTACGGCCCGTAAGAACCAAGGTAGTTGCCGTCGGGACCGAGATGGTTGTAGACGACGTCGAGCACGACGCACAGCCCGCGCGCGTGGCATTCATCGACGAACCTCTTGAACCCCCCCGGCCCCCCGTATGCATGATGCACGGCGTAGAGATCGACGCCGTCGTAGCCCCAGCCCCGCGAGCCCGGGAACTCCGCCACCGGCATCACCTCGACCGCGGTCACTCCGAGGTCGAGAAGGTGGTCGAGACGGTCGATCGCTCCGTCGAAGGTCCCCTCCGGCGTGAACGTTCCCACGTGCATCTCGTAAACGATCTGTCCGGCGAGCGGGGCGCCTCGCCAGATGTGGTCCGTCCACCCGAACGTATCGTGATCGACGAGTTGGGACGGGGCGTGCACGCCGTGGGGCTGAAAGTGCGAGCGCGGGTCGGGGATCGGATCCCCGCCGCCGATGGAGAACGAGTAGTCGTCGCCCGCACCGGCATTGTCGACCTCGGCATGCCACCATCCGTACTCGCTTTCGTCCAGGCGCACCCGGCGCGCGCCGAGAACCACCTCGACCGACCCTGCTTCCGGGGCCCACACAGAAAACTCGGCCGAGGTTGCGACGTCCTCCGCAATTTCGTCCTCGCGCCGGCTCGGCAACCGCATTGCCATGTCTCTGTTCTCCTTTAGCGTCGTCTCGGTGATGCGTTTCTTATCGGCGCTGCAGCAGCGCGACCGGAAATCGCGTGAACAGCTCTCCGGCAGTGGTGTCCCCCGGCGAAAGCTCAGCCGTGAACACGTTTTTCCACTCGTCCCCGCCCAGCCGAATACGCGCCTCCCGCCAGTTCTCCGGTCGTCCTAGAACCAGGCGGGGGACGACGCAGGCGATCCGCCCGGCGCGCCGGAAACCCACCACGTGGCCGGCGCCGGGACCATCAATGTCGATCGGATCGTAGGCGCCGGCCGCGAACGCATCGGGCTCGTCGCGACGGAGCGCGAGCGCACGCGCAACGACGACCATCTTCGGCAATCCGGAGTCCGCCCGCGCCAGCGCCTCCTCAGGAGAGGCGGTATCTGCGGCTTCCAGGAGCGCGGCGTGCATCTCGAAGTCGACGGGACGTCGATTGTCGGGGTCGACGAGGCTGAGATCCCACGACTCCGTTCCCTGATAGGTGTCGGGAACGCCGGGGCAGGTCAGCCTGAGCAGCGTTTGCGCCAGCGAGTTCACGCGGCCGGGTTCGATCAGGGGACCGACGAACGCATCGAGCTCCGCGGTGAATTCGGCGTCGTCGAGAAGGGCATGCACGAAACCCCGGAGAGCATCGTCGTAGTCCTGGTTGGGAACCGTCCACGATGTGAGGCGCTTTGCCTCCTTCGTCGCCTTCTCCATGTATGCGGCCGCGCGGTCCGCCGACAACGGATGGGCACCGACGAGTGTTTGGAGGAGGAGGTACTCCGCGTGAGGATCGGGCAGGCCGTTTTCTCGGTGACGCTCGTTCATCTTCTTCCACCGCATAACCTGCTCGCGCCACGCGTCCGGAATCTCCGAGAGCAGTGCCAATCGAGCGCGCACGTCTTCACTGCGCTTGGTGTCGTGGGTGGAGGTCGCCAGCATCGACCGCGGCCGAGCCGCCCGCATGCGGTCGTGGAAACGCTCCGGCGATAAGCCGAACCGTCGCGGGTCTCCGCCCACCTCGTTCACCGCTACGAAGCGGACGTAGCGGTAGAAGACCGTGTCTTCCACGGCTTTGGCCGTGACCGGTCCCGTGGTCTGCTGAAAGCGCAGGATGAAATCGCGCTCCGGGCCCCCCTCGTGATTCAGCAGGATAAGTCCGGCAAGGAATTCGAAGACGGCGGCATCGAGATCCGACCGGCGTTCGATCGCGCTCTGTTGTGCCGACCGGATGCGCATCGCATCTTCGGGTCGCACGGTGCCCGTGTCGGGATCGACATAGGTACGGTACACATCCAGCCCCGCAATCAACTCCCGCAGCGCATCGCGTAACTCGCCCCTCGTGTAGTCGCGATGTTGAGGGTGCCGCTCGCAGACCTTCACGAGAAGGTGGGTGAGGCGCTCTATGTCGGCCGCGAGCATCTCGCTCATAACTTGTTGCTTTGCCTCCCGAACGAGGTCGTCGGGATCCTCCGGCGCGCCGATGACTTCTTCGTAGAGGGAGGTCATCTCTTTCTCGGCGCGTCCGTCGACGAACAGGCCACCTACGAGGTTGAGGAAGTCGTACCCGGTGGTGCCGTCCACCGGCCACTCACGTGGAATCGTTTCGTCGCCTTCGGTGATCTTCTCGACGACCAGGTACGCGTCACCCACCTCTGCCCGCAGGTCTTTCAGGTAGTTGTTCGGCGCGCCGAGACCGTCGACGTGATCGATCCGAAGGCCGTCGAGTTTTCCGGCGCTAACGAGCTCGAAGGGGACCTTGTGCACGTGAGCGAAGACCTCCGGCTCCTCCATACGGAGAGCGACCAGCTCGTTGATGTCGAAGAAGCGTCTGTAGTTCAGCTCGAGGTCGGTGCGCCAGTATGCAAGCCGGTAATACTGCCGCTCGAGGAGGGTATGCAGCAGCGCCGGCTCTGAATTCACGCGTTCGATCGAAGGTGCGGGACCGAGCAACTGCTCGAGGCTTCCCGGTGCGAGCGGGAACGAATGTTCGTAATAAGAGACCACTACGTCGTCGTCTTGTTCGACCAGCCGGAGGTCGCCCGCATCCAGCACGACGCCGTATCGACTCCCGAGGACGGGCAGGAGGACCTTGCCGCGCAGTCGCTCTTCCGGTGGATCCCAATCGATGTCGAAGAAGCGGGCGTAGCGGCCGTCGGGCCCGTGTTGCAGCACCTCCCACCATGCGAAGTTGGCGCGGCCGGCTACCGCCATGTGGTTCGGAACGACGTCGAGGATATGGCTCATGCCGTGCTGCGATAGAACTTTGCAAAACCGTTCCAACGCCTCGATCCCGCCGAGCTCCTCGTCGATCTGCGTGTGGTCGACGACGTCGTAGCCGTGGGTCGAGCCAGAGGTCGACCGAAGGTAGGGCGAACAGTAGACGTGGCTGATCCCGAGCTGCTCCAGATAGGCGACGATTCCAGCCGCATCATCGAGGGTGAAGCCGGGATGCAGCTGCAGCCGGTACGTTGCACGGACGCCGCGGGCGCTACTCGACACGCCGCAACACCACTACCGAGCGCGCCTCGAGCAGAATGTCTCCCCCGGCCGCAAACGTGCGTTCCTCGGTGTCCAGCAGATCCGGGTTCGCGGTGTCGATAGACACCACCCACGTATCGCCGTGATCCTTCGGAATCACGAAGTCCAGCCCGTCGTGATGGGCGTTGAAGAAGACGAGAAAGGAGTCGTCTCTCACGTGTTGCCCCTGCGGTCCCGGCGAGACGATCTCTTCGCCGTTGAGGAAGACCCCGACCGACTTCGCGAAGCCGTTCGACCACTGATCCGCGGTCATCGCGCTCCCGTCGGGGTTGAACCACGCGATGTCGCTGAGACCGGAGCCGGTGACGTCGCGGCCCTCGAACCATCGGCGCCGGCGGAAAACCGGGTGACGGGCGCGAAACGCCATTAGACGCCGGGTGAAGCCGAGCAGCGCCAGGTTTTCGTCGACGAGACTCCAGTCGAACCACGACAGCTCGTTGTCCTGGCAGTAGGCGTTGTTGTTGCCTCGCTGCGTGCGTCCGATCTCGTCACCCCCGAGGAGCATGGGAACCCCCTGACTCAGCGCCAGGGTGGCGAGGAAATTGCGCTTTTGACGCTCGCGGAGACGGTTGATCTCGGGGTCGTCGGTGGGGCCCTCGTGTCCCGAGTTCCACGAACGGTTATGGCTCTCGCCGTCGGTGTTGTCTTCACCGTTGTTTTCGTTGTGCTTCTCGTTGTACGACACGAGATCGTGCAACGTAAACCCGTCGTGCGCGGTGACGAAGTTGATCGATGCGGTGGGACGTCGCCCACCGGACTCGTAAAGGTCCGACGACCCGGTGAAGCGATAGGCGAAATCCGCCAGCGACGCATCCTCACCTCGCCAGTAATCGCGCACGGTGTCGCGAAACTTTCCGTTCCACTCGGACCATCCCACCGGGAACTGGCCCACCTGATAACCGCCCGGACCAACATCCCATGGTTCCGCGATCAGCTTCATGCGCGACAGAACGGGATCCTGATGAATGATGTCGAAGAACGCCGACAGGCGATCGACGTCGTAGAGCTCGCGGGCAAGCGTCGAAGCGAGATCGAAACGGAAGCCGTCGACCCGCATCTCGGTCGCCCAGTATCTGAGAGAGTCCATTATCAATTTCAAGACCTGCGGGTGGCGGACGTTGAGTGAATTGCCCGTCCCGGTGAAATCCATGTAGTACCGAGCATCGTCCTGGACCGTCCGGTAGTAAGAGAGGTTGTCGATCCCGCGATACGAAAGCGTCGGCCCGAGGTGGTTACCTTCACCGGTGTGGTTGTACACGACATCGATGATGACCTCGATTCCGGCTTCGTGAAGCGCCTTCACCATCTGTTTGAACTCCGCCACTTGCGCACCGTCGATTCCGCTCGCCGAATAAGCGGCATGCGGCGCGAAGTAGTTGATGGGGTCGTAGCCCCAGTAGTTGCGGAGGCCCTTGTCGAGAAGGAACTGGGGATGCAAAAAGTGGTGCACGGGCATCAGCTCGATCGCGGTCACGCCGAGCAAGAGGAGGTGCTCGATCGATGCCGGGTGAGCAAGTCCGGCGTACGTCCCGCGCAGTTCCTCCGGAATTCCGGGATGGCGGATGGTGAACCCGCGGACGTGCGCCTCGTAGATGACCGTCTTGTGGAAAGGCGTTGCCGGCGGCTGGTCGTCGCCCCAGTAAAAGGCCTCGTCCACGACGACAGACTTCGGCACGCGCGGGGCCGAGTCGCCGCGGGAAAAAGAAAGATCCTCTTCTTCCGCCCCGATCTCGTAGCCGAAGTTTTCGTCGCCCCAATGGACGTCGCCCGCGATCGCTCTCGCGTATGGGTCGAGCAGCAGCTTGTTGGCGTTGAAGCGGAGTCCGGCAACGGGCTCGTAGGGCCCGTAGACGCGTAGGCCGTAACGCTGCCCCGGCGCGACGCCGGGGACGTAGCCGTGCCAGACGAAGCCGTCACGCTCGGTCAGGGGGATGCGGGTTTCTGCCTCGCCTTCGTCGAACAGGCAAATATCCACACCTTCGCCGTGCTCGGAGAAAACGGCGAAGTTGACTCCGGCGCCGTCCCACGACGACCCGAGGGGATGCGGAGAACCGGGCCACGGATGCATTCGCCGACCTTACCCACCGACCGAACCCACCGACCGAACCCACCGACCGAACCCACCGACCGAACCCACCGACCGAACCGACGCCGCCGTCAGC
>Ga0247713_1000374_pt1 | contig 28877 bp, 22 predicted proteins | sample 21E_NmetaG_FD_189936 | JGI IMG/M metagenome (GOLD analysis project Ga0247713, IMG submission 189936) | Soil microbial communities from hillslope of Landscape Evolution Observatory, University of Arizona, Oracle, AZ, United States - 2-1-E_N | ecosystem: Engineered > Artificial ecosystem >...
GTGCCGCGCGCGGCCGTCGACTACCTGGCCGAGCTGACCCCGGAGGTCGAGCGGGTCCGCAGCCACCGCGGGCCGACGAGCGTCACGGTCGCTAGCCGCGGCGGGCCGCGGCCACCAGCGCGGGCGGCACCGTGTCGTGGCTCAGACCGGTGCCGAAACCGAGCCCGGCGAGGCCGTGCGCCGCCAGCCGGTGCACGAAGTCCGCGTGGTCGGTGCCCGCGCCCATGCCCAGACCGGTGGTCAGCAGCAGCTCGCCGCCGTCGAGATAGGTCGTGGGGTCGGGAAGCTCGCTGATGTGCACCCAGCTGATCGGCCGGTCGAGCAGGTGCTCGCCGCACAGCGGCCGCAGCCCGAGGCTGCGGTCGGCCATCAGGGCGCGCAGGGTCGCGGGCAGCTCGGCCTCCCGGTCTGGGCACCGTTGTACGGATCGGCGCGTGATCGCGCCCGGTTGGACGATCTGGACACTACCGGCTCGCAGTGTCCGGGATCACGCTGGCGGCACCCCGAGCCCGGACGCCACCACCACGGGAGGCACCGCCGTGACCGAGATGATCGAGAGCGGGACGATCGACGCCGTGACGACCGACCGGTACGTCGGGCGCAGCGTCCGCCGGCGCGAGGACGCCGCGCTGCTCACCGGCCGCGCCACCTGGACCGACGACATCGACCCGCCCGGCGTGCTGCACGTCGCCGTGCTGCGCAGCCCGGTCGCGCACGCCCGGATCACCGGGATCGACACGGCGCCGGCCCGGGAGGCGCCCGGCGTCGTCGCGGTGCTCACCGGCGAGGACCTCGGCGGCGAGTTCGCGATCGGCCTGCCCTGCGGATGGCCGGTCACCGAGGACATCAAGATCCCGCACCACCCCCCGCTGGCCCTCGGCGAGGTCAACCACGTCGGCGAGCCGGTGGCCGTCGTCGTCGCCACCGGCCGCGATGCCGCGGTGGACGCGCTGGAACTCGTCGAGGTCGGTTACGACGAGCTGCCCGCCGTCGTCGACGTCGAGGCCGCGCTCGCCGAGGGCGCCCCGCTCGTGCACGAGGAGCTGGGCACCAACCACTGCTACACGTGGCCGCTGGCCACCGGGGACGTCGAGGCCGCGTTCGCGCAGGCCGACGTCGTGGTCGAGGGCCGCTACCTGCAGCAGCGGGTGATCCCCTCGCCGATCGAGCCCCGGGCCGTCGTGGTGATCCCCGACCCCGTCGGCGGCTCCTTCACGATCTACAGCTCCACCCAGGTGCCGCACTTCCTGCGCGACATCGTCGCGATGGTCTGCGGGATGTCGGAGGCCAAGCTGCGGGTCGTCGCCCCCGACGTCGGCGGCGGGTTCGGCGTCAAGCTCAACGTCTACGCCGAGGAGGCGATCGCCCTCGCGCTGGCGCGCCGGCTGGGCAAGCCGATCAAGTGGACCGAGACCCGCTCGGAGCACCACGTCGGCACCTGCCACGGCCGCGGCCAGGTGCAGCGGATGGCGATCGCCGCCACCCGCGAGGGCAAGATCCTCGGGATGCGGGTGAACCTGCTCGCCGACATGGGCGCCTACCTGCAGCTGCTCACCCCGGGCATCGCCGTGTTCGGCGCGTTCACCTACTGCGGGCTCTACGACTTCGGCGCCTACTCCTTCGAGTGCCAGGGCGTGTTCACCAACCTGACGCCCACCGACGCCTACCGCGGCGCCGGCCGCTCAGAGGCCGCGTACGCGCACGAGCGGATCATGGACGACCTGGCCCGCGAGCTCGGGATGGACCCCGCCGAGGTCCGCCTGCGCAACCTGCATCCGCCGTTCAGCGAGCCGCGCACCGTGCCGTCCGGGGTGCTGTACGACTCGGGGGACTACGAGCCGTGCATGCGCAAGGCGATGGACCTCGTCGGCTACGACGAGGTGCGCGCCGAGCAGGCCCGTCGCCGCGAGACCGGCGAGGTGGTGCAACTCGGGATCGGCATCGGCAACTTCACCGAGAGCGGCGGGCTCTCGCCGTCGAAGGTCGCGGCCGGCGTGCGGCTGCAGAGCGGCGGCTGGGAGAACGCCACGGTCCGGATGCTGGTCAGCGGCAAGGTCGAGGTGGTGACGGGCACGTCGCCGCACGGGCAGGGGCACGAGACGGTGTGGTCGCAGCTCGTCGCGGACTCCCTCGGCGTGCACCCCGACGACGTCGAGGTGCTGCACGGCGACACCGCGATCGCCCCGTACGGGCGTGACACCTACGGCTCGCGCAGCCTCGCCGTCGGCGGCACCGCGGTGCACCTGGCGTCGGAGAAGGTCGTCGCGAAGGCGCGCACGATCGCCGCGCACCTGCTGGAGGCGTCGGAGGACGACCTGGAGTTCGCCGGCGGCCGGTTCTCGGTGTCGGGCACCGACAAGGGCGTCACGATCCAGGAGGTGGCGTTGGCGGCGTACATGGCGGCGAACCTGCCGGACGGGATGGAGCCCACCCTCGCCGCCGACAGCACCTTCGACCCGCCCAACTTCACCTGGCCGTTCGGCACCCACATCTGCGTCGCCGAGGTGGACACCGAGACCGGGTTCACCCGGATCCGCCGCTACGTCGCCGTGGACGACTGCGGGGTGATCGTCAACCCGGAGATCGTCAACGGCCAGCTGCACGGCGGCATCGCGCAGGGAGTGGCGCAGGCGCTGTACGAGGAGGCCCGCTACGACGCCGCCGGCAACCCGACGACGGCCACGCTCGCCGACTACAGCATCCCCGCGGCGACGGACCTGCCGCATTTCGAGCTGGACCAGACGGTCACCCCGTCGCCGACGAACCCGCTCGGGGTGAAGGGGATCGGCGAGTCCGGCGCGATCGGGTCCTCGCCCGCGGTGCTGAACGCGGTGCTCGACGCGGTGAGCCACCTCGGCGTGCGGCACCTGGACATGCCGGCGACACCGCAGAGCGTGTGGCGGGCGATCCGGGACGCCTCGCACACTGGGTGACACCTGCACGAGAGGAGCGCGCGATGGTGGCCATCAACTGTGACATGGGCGAGGCCTACAGCATCTACCGCTGCGGCGACGACGAGGGCCTGATGCCCTGGATCACCCTGGCCAACGTGGCCTGCGGGTTCCACGCCTCCGACCCGGTGGTGATGCGCCGGACGGTGGCGCTGGCCAAGGAGCACGGGGTGCGGGTCGGGGCGCATCCGTCGCTGCCGGACCGGGAGGGGTTCGGGCGGCGCGAGATGAAGATGGAACGCGGTGAGCTCACCGCGTCGGTGCTGTACCAGATCGGGGCGCTGTCGGCGTTCCTGCGCGAGCAGGGCATGGCGCTCAACCATGTCAAGCCGCACGGCTCGCTCTACGGCATGGCCGCACGCGACGAGCAGGTGGCCGAGGCCGTCGCCGACGCCGCCGACGTGTTCGGGGTACCCCTGATGGGGATGGCGGGCACCGTGCACGAGACGGTCTGGGGTGGCCGCGAGGCCGGGTTCCTGTCCGAGTACTACGCCGACCTCGACTACCGCGACGACGGCTCGCTGATCATCACCCGCGAGCACCAGGCCTTCGATCCCGCCAGGTCGGCCGCCCGGGCCGTCCGCGCGGTCACGGAGGGCAAGGCGACGTCGGTCAACGGCAAGGAGCTGACGGTGCGCGCCGACTGCGTCTGCGTGCACTCCGACACCCCGAACGCCGTCGAGCTCGCGAAGGCCGTGCACCAGGCGCTGCAGCCCTACCTGTAACCGTCGACAACGACGTTGTTGCTGTTTTCCGGCCCCGCGAACAGCAACAAGGTCGTTCTCGACGGAACCCGCCCCCGACCACCGAAGGAGCTCGATGTCCCGGCACGAGGTCGTCTCGCCCATCCCCGGCGTCTTCTACCGCCGCCCGGACCCGGACAGCCCGGCCTTCGCCGAGGAGGGTGCCGCGGTCGAGGCGGACCAGACGGTCTGCCTGGTCGAGGTGATGAAGTCCTTCCACCAGGTCCCGGCCGGGGCGGCCGGGACCGTGGTGGAGTTCCTCGTCGAGAACGAGGACGTGGTGGATGCGGGGCAGGCGGTGGCCGTCATCGAGGTCGCATGAGACGCCTGCTGGTCGCGAACCGCGGGGAGATCGCGGTCCGGATCATCCGGGCGGCACGTGACCTGGGCATCTCGACGGTGGCGGTGCACTCGACGGCCGACGCCGAGGCGCTGCACGTCCGGCTCGCCGACACGGCCGTGGAGATCGGGCCGCCGCAGGCGGCGAAGAGCTACCTCGTCGTGGACGCGATCCTGGCCGCGGCGAAGGAGACCGGGGCGGACGCCGTGCACCCCGGCTACGGGTTCCTCGCCGAGCGCGCGGACTTCGCCGCGGCCGTCGCGGATGCCGGGCTGGCCTTCGTCGGGCCCGAGGCGGCGGTCATCGAGCGGATGGGTGACAAGGTCGCCGCCCGCGAGGTCGCCCGCGCCGCCGGTGTCCCGACGGTGCCGGGCACCGAGGGCGGAATCGAGGACGTCGGCGCGGCCGTCGCCGCGGCGGGCGAGGTCGGCTATCCCGTCATGCTCAAGGCCGCCGCGGGTGGGGGCGGGCGCGGCATCCGCGTCGTCGACGACGAGGCGGCGCTGCGCACGGCGTTCCCGCAGGCGTCGCGGGAGGCCGCCGCCGCGTTCGGCGACGGGCGGATGTACCTGGAGCGGTTCGTCCGCCGCGCGCGGCACGTCGAGGTGCAGGTGCTCGGCGACGGCGGCGACGTCGTGCACCTCTACGAGCGGGAGTGCTCGTTGCAGCGGCGCCGCCAGAAGATGGTGGAGGAGGCCGTCGCCCCGGGGATCGACGCCGGCACGCGGGAGGCGATGACCGCCGCGGCCGTGGCGCTGTGCCGGGAGGTCGGCTACCGCAGCGCAGGCACCGTCGAGTTCCTGGTGGACGTCGACGCCCTCGGGCGGAACCCGGGGGGCGGAGCATCCCGAGGGTGGTTCTTCATCGAGATGAACACCCGCATCCAGGTCGAGCACCCGACGACCGAGATGGTCACGGGCGTCGACCTGGTCGCCGAGCAGCTGCGGATCGCGGCGGGCGAGCCGCTGCGGCTGCGCCAGGACGCGATCACGGCCCGCGGGCACGCGCTGGAGTTCCGCGTCGTCGCCGAGGACCCGGACCGCGACTTCCTGCCCGCCCCCGGCGCCATCGACCGGGTCGTGCTGCCCGCCGGGCCCTGGGTGCGCTGCGACACCTGGATCGAGCCGGGCATGCGCGTCCCGCCGTTCTACGACTCGCTGCTCGCGAAGGTGATCGTGTGGGGCGAGGACCGGGAGACGGCGCTGCGGCGCTCGCGGCGCGCGCTGGCGGAGTTCGCCGTCGACGGGGTGCCCACCACGGCGGGGTTGTTCCGCGAGCTGCTCGACGAGCCGTGGTTCACCGCAGGGAAGTTCCACACCGGAACGCTGGAGCAGTGGCTCGTCGATCGATCGGAGGCAGGTCCATGACATCCACCGAGGCACCGCCGGCCCGCTACAGCTGGGGCGGCGACGAGCACGTCTTCGTCGAGCTGGCCGAGGAGATGAGCCTGACGGCGAACTTCCGGGCGATGGCGATCACGACGATGCTGCGCGAGCAGCGCCCGGACGGCGTGCACGACATCTGCCCGGCCAACGCCTCCTACCAGGTGCGCTACGACCCCGACGTCCTGGAGCCGCACGCGCTGCTGGACCTGCTGCGCGACATCGAGAAGCAGGTCGGCGACGCGCGCGACTTCACGTTGCCGAGCCGGCTGGTGGAGATCCCGGTGCTCTACCGCGACCCGTGGACCACCGAGACCCTCATGCGCTTCCGCGACCGCCACCAGGATCCCGACGCCACCGACATCGAGTACGCGGCCCGGATCAACGGCTACCCGACGGTCGAGGAGTTCATCGACGCGCACGCCGGATCGCCGTGGTTCGTGTCGATGGTGGGGTTCGTCGCGGGGCTGCCCTTCAAGTTCCAGATGGTGCCCCGGGAACGGGCGATCATCGTGCCGAAGTACCTGCGGCCGCGCACCGACACGCCGAAGCTCACCGTCGGCTACGGCGGCTGCTTCGCCTGCATCTACTCGGTGCGCGGCGCCGGCGGCTACCAGATGTTCGGCATCACCCCCGCGCCGATCTATGACCCCACGCAGTCGCTGCCCGACTTCACCGACTTCATGGTCTTCTTCCGGCCCGGCGACATCGTCAAGTACACCCCGATCGACCGGGAGCGCTACGACGCGCAGGTCGCCGAGGTCGAGGCGGGCACGTTCCGGATCAACGCCCGGCCGGTGGAGTTCTCCCTGCAGGCATTCCTCGACGACCCCGACGGCTACAACGCGCGCCTGCTCGCCGGGCTGCACGAGTGAGGAGCGCTGCGATGATCACGGTGCGCAAGCCCGGCCTGTCCACCACGGTGCAGGACGCCGGTCGCAACGGCTACTACGACCTGGGCATCCCGCCGTCCGGCGCGCTGGACCAGTACTCGCTGCGAGCGGCGAACCTGCTCGTCGGCAATCCCGCGGGCGCCGCGGTGCTCGAGTGCGTCTACCTGGGCCCGGAGCTGGAGTTCGCCGGCGACGCGGTCGTCGCCGTCGCGGGTGCCGCGATGATCCCGCGGGTGAACGGCGAGGAGCGCCCGGGCTGGGAGTCCTTCCCGGTAGCCGCGGGCGACGTCCTCGACTTCGGCTACCTCACCGGCGGGGCCCGCGCCTACGTCGCGGTGTCCGGCGGGATCGACGTGCCCGAGGTGCTGGGCAGCCGCTCCACCTACGCCCTGGGTGCGCTCGGCGGGCACGAGGGACGGCCGCTGGCCGAGGGCGACGTGCTCCCCGTCGGCGCGGGCGACGGCACGGCGGGGCGGCGGGCGCCCGAGGAGCTGCGGCCGGCGTTCGCGAAGGAGGTCGAGGTGCGGGTGATGATGGGCCTCTACGACCACCGGCTCGCGCCGGAAGGGCTGGCGGCCTTCCTCGACACCACCTGGACGCTGACCCCCACCGCGGACCGGATCGGATTCCGGTACAAGGGTGTGGAGCTGGCGACGGTGGACCGTGAGCCGCCGTTCGGGGCCGGGCAGGACCCGTCGAACATCGTGGACGCGCCGTACCCGATCGGCTCGATCCAGGTGCCCGGCAGTGTCGAGCCGATCATCCTGCACCGCGACGCCGTTTCCGGCGGCGGCTACATGATGGTCGCGACCGTGCTCTCCGGTGATCTCGACGTGGTCGCGCAGTCCGCGCCGAACACCCGCACCCGGTTCGTCGCGGTCGACCTCGACCAGGCCCTGGCGGTGCGGGCCGAGCGACGTGACCGGCTGCGCCGGCTGGAGGAGGCCCTCACCACGGGGTGAGCCCCGGGTCGTGGACCGCTCCCGACCGCGAGTGCGTCATCCACGGCGACCGAAACTCCCTTTTCGAAAGACGGACGGCTCCCGGTCAGGGAGTTTCGCGCGCACGAAGAGGCGCACTCGCGGGTCAGTGGGGGGCGTCCTCGGCGAGCAGGTCCGCGGCCTTCTCACCGATCATCATGCAGGTGATGTTCGGGTTGATCGCCGGCAGGAACGGCATCACCGACGCGTCGGCGACCCGCAGCCCGTGCACCCCCCTCACCCGCAGCCGCGGGTCCAGCACGGCCTGAGCGTCGTCGGGTGCGCCCATCCGCGCCGTGCCCGCCGGGTGGTAGACGGTGTTGTGGGTGCGCAGGACGTACTCGGTGAGCGCCTCGTCGCTCGTCGCGTCCGGTCCCGGCGCCAGCTCGCGCGCGATCCACCCGTCGAGCGGGGCCTGCTCGGCGATCCGCCGCGCCAGCCGGATCCCGGCGAGCATGACCCGCAGGTCGTGGTCCTCGGGGTCGGTGAAGTAGCGCGGGTCGACCCGGGGACGGTCGCGGAAGTCGCGGCTGCGCAGCCGCACGGTGCCCCGCGACCGCCCACGGGTGACGTTGGGCGTCAGGCAGAACCCGTTCGACGTCGTCGGGTAGCCCCAGCGCACCGTGTTGAGGTCGAACGGCACCGAGCCGTAGTGCATCATCAGGTCCGGCCGGTCCAGGCCGTCCTCGGTGCGGGTGAACAGCCCGACCTCCCACCACTGGGTGGAGCGGGTGACCATCGGCCGGGCCGCCTCCCACATGACGAGCCCCTCGACGTGGTCGTCGAGGTTCGCCCCGACGCCGGGCGCGTCCACCCGGACGTGGAGGCCGAACTCGCGCAGGTGCTCGCCGGGCCCGATCCCGGAGAGCATCAGCAGCTTCGGGGTGTCGATCGCCCCGGCGGCCAGCACCACCTCGCGGCGGGCGCCGACGCTCCGGTAGCCGAACACGGCGGTGTCCTGGTACTCGACGCCGGTCGCGGCGCCGGCGTCGTCGAACAGCACCCGCGACGCCCACGCGCCGGTGCGCACCTCGAGGTTCGAGCGGGTGCCCAGGATCGGGTGCAGGTAGGCCCGCGACGACGACGACCGGGTGCCGTCGGCCTCGGCGTTGATCTGGAAGAAGCCGGCGCCCTCGGTGACCGTCGCACCCTCGTTGAACCGGACGGTGGGCAGGCCGACCGCGGCCGCCGCCTCCAGCACGGCGACGCCGCAGGGGTCGTCGGGCGGGATCTGCCGCAGCTGCACCGGCCCGTCCCGGCCGTGCCCCTCCCACGGCCCGTCGTTGGTCTCCAGCCGCGCGATCAGCGGCCAGCACTCGTCGGCCGACCAGCCGGTGCAGCCGCCCGCGGCCCACTCGTCGAGGTCCTCGCGCGGGGTCCAGAACGCGATGCACGAGTTGTGCGACGAGCACCCGCCGAGCACCTTCGCCCGGGCGTGGCGCAGGAAGCTGTTGCCCCGCTCCTGCGGCTCCACCGGGTAGTCCCAGTCGTAGCCGGAGTCGAGCAGGTGCATCCACTCCGAGAGCCGCAGGATCCGCTCGTCCCCGACGTCCGAGGGCCCGGCCTCGAGCAGACACACCGACACCGCGGGGTCCTCGGACAGGCGCGCGGCCAACGCGCAGCCGGAGGACCCGCCGCCGACGACGACGTAGTCGAAGGTCGCGGTCACCGGCCCGCCTCGTCGAGCCGGCGCGCCCTGTGCTCGGGTAGGGCGCCGACCTGGTCCCGGCCCGCCGCAGCTGGAGCGTCCATCAGCCCTTGAACCACCTCAGCGGCGCCGGGGTGGTGTTGTGCCAGACGTGCTTGGTCTCGCGGTACTCGGCGAACCCGGTGGGTCCGAGCTCGCGCCCGTTCCCGGAGCGCTTGAACCCGCCCCACTCGGCCTGCGGGACGTAGGGGTGGAAGTCGTTGATCCAGACCGTGCCGTGCCGCAGGGCGGCCGCGACGCGGTGCGCCCGGCCCGCGTCGCCGGTCCACACCGCGCCGGCCAGGCCGTACTCGGTGTCGTTGCCGAGCCGGACCGCCTCGTCCTCGGTGCGGAACCGCTCGACGGTGAGGATCGGGCCGAACGTCTCCTCGCGGATCACCCGCATCCCGCGGTGGCAGTCGGCGAACACCGTGGGTCGGTAGAAGAACCCGGCCTGCAGGTCCGGGTCGTCGGGCCGGCGGCCGCCGGCGACCAGCCGGCCGCCCTCGACGTGCGCCGACTCCACGAAGTCCTCGATCTTCGCGCGCTGCTGCGCGGAGACCAGCGGGCCGGACTCGGTCTCGGGGTCGAGCCCGTTGCCGAGCCGGATCCGTTCGGCGCGCTCGGCGACGGCCGCGACCAGATCGTCGTGCACCGCGTCCTGGACGATGAGCCGGGCGCCGGCGGAGCAGACCTGGCCGGCGTGCAGGAAGGCGGCGGTGAGCGCGTAGTCGGCGGCGAGGTCGAGGTCGGTGTCGGCGAAGACGATGTTGGGGTTCTTCCCGCCGAGCTCGACCGCCAGCTTCTTCACGGTGTCGGCGCTCGCGCGGATGATCGCCTGCCCCGTCGCCAGGCCCCCGGTGAACGACACCATGTCGACGCGCGGGTGCGACACCAGCGGCGCGCCGACACCGCGACCGTCGCCGAGCAGGAGGTTGACCACCCCGCGCGGCGCGCCCGCCTCCTCCAGCAGGGCGACCAGCTTCACCGTCGTCAGCGGGGTGACCTCGCTCGGCTTGATCACCACGGTGTTGCCCGCGGCCAGGGCCGGCGCCACCTTCCAGGAGATCTGCAGGAGCGGGTAGTTCCACGGCGTGATCAGCGCGCAGACCCCCACGGGCTCGTGCACGACGCGGCTGTGCACGCCGGGGATCCCGGTGTCGACCACCCGGCCGGCGTCCTTGTCGGCGAGCTCGGCGAAGTAGCGGAACACGGCGACGACGTCGTCCACGTCGATCCGGCTCTCCACCAGCGTCTTGCCGGTGTCGAGGGTCTCGGTGCGCGCGATGTCCTCCTTGTCGCGCAGCAGTAGCTCGGCCACCCGGTACAGCAGCGCGCCGCGTTCCCGCGCGGGCGTGCGCGGCCACTCCCCGGACTCGAACGCGGAACTCGCGGCGCCGACGGCCCGGTCCACCTCGGCGGGTCCGGCGAGGGCGACCGTGGTGATCACGCTCCGGTCGTAGGGGTTGACGACGTCGGCGCCGTGGCCCCCGGAGCCCGCGGTCCAGGAGCCGTCGATGTACAGGTTCGCCACGCTGGTCCTTCCCGGTCCCCTGTGTCGTACTCGACGGCGGCGTCGAGCAGCCAGTCGGCGAGGTAGCCCGCGTAGGACGATGCCACGAGTACGCCGAACCCGCCGTCAGCGCGCGACAGCAGCACCACCTGGGCGCGGGCCAGCCGCGTGCGGGCGCACCGGCCCGGTGCGAAGGCGCGCGGGTGCAGGTCGAGCGCACAGCCCCCGGCGAGCAGGTCGCGGGCGGCCGGGCCGTCGACGAGCAGGCCCGCGCGCTGCGCGGAGACGTCGACGACGGCGCCGGGTGTGTCGCCGAGCGCGGCCCGCAGGTCGCGGGTGAGCGCGCCCTCGGTACCGGGGGTCCCGAGCACCAGCCACTCGTCGGGGCCGAGCCACAGCACTGTCAGGTCGTCCGCGGCGGCGGTGCTGCCCGGCCGGGCGGGCAGCGCGACGCCCAGGGCCCGCGCGACGGCGGCCGCCGCCGGCCCGGCCGGGTCCAGCCGCAGGTCGACCTGGGCGGGGGCAGGCCACTCGGCGAGGCGCAACGCACCGCCGCTCGCGCGGCCGGCGGCGGCGAGGCGGGCCGCGTGGCCGGCGAGCGGGCTCCACGGGCGTGCCGGCGTGGGCGGGCCGGCCGCTGCCGCCGTCGCCGGTGAGCTGGTGCCGGTCCCGGTGGGGGAGCGCCGGCCAGGGTGCCGGGGCTCGCCGTCGCGACGGGCGCCCTCCGGGTCGTACAGCACCGGGCCGGCGACGGTCACCGGCACGAGGCGCCTGCCGGTGGTGACGTGCAGCCGCTGCCCGAGCCGGTCCCGCCCGCCGCGCACGAGCGCGAGCGCGAAGGTCCGGCCCAGCGCGGCGCTGCGGTAGCTCGACGTGACGTGGCCGAGCGCCGGTACCGGTGGCGCCGGCAGCGGGTCGTGCGCGACGACCTGCGCGCCCTCGACCAGCAGCTCGTCGGGGTCCCCGGGCAGCAGCGCGACCAGCTGGGGGCGGTCGGGCCGGGCCGTGTCCGCGCGGGTGAACGAGCGCTTGCCGACGAAGTCGCGCTTCGTCTTCGACACCAGCCACTCCAGGCCGAGGTCGTGCGGGGTGACGGTGCCGTCGGTGTCCTGCCCGACGATCGGGTAGCCCTTCTCGGCGCGCAGCACGTGCATCGTCTCGGTGCCGTACGGCGTGACGTCGTGGGCGGCGATCGCGTCCCACAGGGCCGGCGCGTCCCAGGTGCGGACGGTGACCTCGTAGGCCAGCTCGCCGGAGAAGCTGATCCTGCACACGAGCGCGTCGAGCCCGGTGACGACGGCGTCGCGCCACGTCATGAAGGGGAACGCGGCGGCGTCGAGGGGGAGGTCCGGTGCCAGCGCCGCGAGCACGTCCCGGGACCGTGGGCCGACGAGCGCGATCGTCGCGCGGTGCTCGGTGACCGAGGTGCAGTGGACCCGCAGGTGCGGCCACTCGGTCTGCAGCCACTCCTCGAACCGGTCGAGCACCGCCGCGGCGTTGCCGGTGGTCGTCGTCACGAGGAAGTGCCGCTCGCCGAGCCGGATCACCGTGCCGTCGTCGAACACCATGCCGTCCGCGCCGCAGAGCACGCCGTAGCGGATCGCGCCGACCCGCAGCGTGCTCATCGTCCCGGTGTACATCCGGTCCAGGAACCCGCCGGCGTCCGGGCCCTGGAGGTCGATCATCCCGAGCGTGGAGACGTCCATGCACGCGACGTCCGTGCGCGTGGCGTGGCACTCGCGCAGCACCGCCGCGGCCATGTCCTCGCCGGAGCGCGGGTAGTGGCGCGGCCGGCGCCACTGGCCGACGTCCTCGAACACGGCGCCGAGCGCGACGTGCCGGTCGTGCAGCGGGGTGGTCCGCAGCGGGTCGAGCAGCATCCCCCGGTCCCGCCCGGCCAGCGTGGTGAACGCGACGGGCACGGCGGGTGGCCGCCGGCTCGGGGCGCCCAGCTCGGCGACCCCGACGCCCAGCGCGTCCGCGACCACCCGCGTCACGAGGTCCGCGGACGAGCGTGCCTGGTCGCTGCCGGTGCCGGCCGTCGTGAAGCGCTTGACGTGCTCCGGGGAGCGCAGGCCGACGCCGGTGGCCGCCAGCACGTCGGCCACGGTGACCTCGCGGGCGACGTCGACGACGTGGGTGTCCAGCGAGCCGTCGAGCGCGGGGACGATCCAATCGGTGCGGCCGGCATCGGGTGCATGATCATCGCGACGGCGCGCTTGCGGCCCGGATCCGGGTGCGGACGCGCCGATCCGGTGATCGTGGGCGAACCCGGCCGCGGTGGCCGCCGCGCGGCCGGCGAGGTCGCCGGAGCGCAGGCACGCGTCCACGCCCGGCTCCCCGGCCGCCGCGCCCGCCACGGTGACCGCCTGCCGGCAGGACACCGCCCGGATCGCCGCTGCCGCCGGGTCGAACCGCACGGTGCCGCCCGCGTGGCTCCACAGGTCCAGCGCCGGGGTCCAGCCGCCGCAGACGGCGACCAGGTCGACCTCGAGTTCACGCGCCGGTCCGGTGATCTCCCCGCCGCGCACCGGGGCGAGGCTCACCCCGGCCACCTCGTCGGCCCCGGCGACGGCGACGACGCCATGACCGTCGAGCACCTCCAGGCCCGCCGCCGCGGCCCGGGCGGCCGGTCCGGCGCCGCCGGGGCGCAGGTCGGCGACCGCGAGCACCTCGACCCCTGCCCCGGCGAGCGTCGCGGCCGCGCCGTACGCGCTGTCGTCGCAGGTCAGCACGACCGCGCGACGGCCGGGGCGGACGCCGTAGCGGTGCACGTAGGTCCGGGCCGCGCCGGCCAGCATGACCCCCGGCAGATCGTTGCCGGCGAACACCAGCTGCCGCTCGTGCGCGCCGGTGGCCAGCACGACGTGACGGGCCCGGATCCGCCACAGCCGCTCCCGGGAGCGCCCGGCCGGCGCGGCGGGCCCGAGGTGCTCGGTACGCCGCTCCACGGCGATCACGTGGTTGTCCGGGTAGAGGCCGACGACCGACGTGCGGGCCAGCACCCGCACCTCGGCCCCGGCGGCGAGCTCGGCGGCGACCTGCCCGGTCCGGTCCGTCCCGAGGGGCTCGGCCAGCAGGTCCCCGCCCGGTTCCGGGCCGTCGTCGGCGAGGATCACCCGGGCACCGGACCGCGCCGCGACCTGTGCCGCCGCGAGCCCGGCCGGGCCCGCACCGACGACGAGGACGTCGCAGTGCGCGTTGCGTGCGTCGGACCGGCCGGGGTCGGGCCGGTCGGCCAGCCGCCCGCGGCCCGCGACCCCGCCGGCGACCAGGCCGTCGAACAGCTCCAGCGTCGTCGCCGCCCGCATCGGCTCCGGGAACGGCTCCTCCACCTGCACGAACGCCGCGGGCTCGGTGGCGCCGGCCGTCAGGATCCCCCTCGGCCGCCCGCGCGTCGGGCCGGTGCCCACCCGGCGGACCCCGTTCGCGAGCAGGGCCGAGGCCAGCGTGTCTCCGCGCAGCCCGGTGTACGCGCGGGCGTCGAAGGTGAACCGCAGCGGCGCGTCCCGGTCCACCCGCCCGCCGTCCGCGAGCCTCATGGCAGCACCGGCCGCGGCTCGCCCGCCCGGTAGACGGCGCGGATCTCGTAGGTGCGGGTGTCGCGCACGGCGTTGAACCAGCGCCGGCAGCCGTCGGCGTGGCTCCACCGCTCGGCGAACGCGCCCTCGGGGTTGGCCCGGACGAACAGGTAGCGGCCCCACTCCTCGTCGGACAGCGCCGCCGGGTCGGGCGGGTAGGCGACGTGCGCGGCGCCGCCGTAGTGGAACTCGGTCTCGTCGCGCGGCCCGCACCAGGGGCAGGGGATCAGCAGCATCGGTGGGCCCCGATCAATGTGCCACCGCCGCCGCGCCGTGCTCGTCGATCAGTGCACCGGTGGTGAACCGGTCCGGCCCGAACGGTGCGACCAGCGGGTGCGGCCGCTCGTGCGCGACCGTGTCGGCCAGGCACCAGCCGATCCCCGGCGTGGCCTTGAACCCACCGGTGCCCCACCCGCAGTTGAGGTACAGGCCGTCCGGCCCGGCGGGGCCGACGATCGGCGAGGCGTCCGGGCTGACGTCGACGATCCCGCCCCAGGTGCGCAGCACGTGCGCCCGGGCGAACACCGGGAACAGCTCCAGCGCCGCCGCCATCTGCGCCTCGATGACGTGGAACGAGCCGCGCCGGCCGTAGCCGTTGTAGGCGTCGACGCCCGCGCCCATCACCAGCTCGCCCTTGTGCGCCTGGCTGACGTAGACGTGCACCGCGTTCGACATGACGACGGTGGGGTGCACCGGCTCGAGCAGCTCGGAGACTAGCGCCTGCAACGGGTGGCTCTGCAGCGGCAGGTCCAGCCCCACCGTCCCCGCCAGCACCGACGTGTGTCCCGCCGCGCACAGCACCACCCGGTGCGCGGCGATGGCGCCGCGCGGGGTGTCGACGCCGGTCACGGCGCCGGCGCGCACCGTGACGGCGGTGACCGGGCAGTCCTGGACGAGGTCGACGCCGAGCGCGTCGGCGCCGTGCGCGTAGCCCCAGGCGACGTAGTCGTGCTTGGCGATGCCGGCGCGCGGCTGGTACGTGGCGCCGAGCACGGGGTGGCGCAGGTCGGGGGAGACGTTGAGGATCGGGCACACCTCGTGGGCCTGCGCGGGGTCGAGCCACTCGGCGTCGATCCCGGCGAGCCGGTTCGCGTGCACGCGCCGGACGCCCTCGCGCACGTCGGAGAGGCTGTGCGCGAGGTTGAGGACACCCCGCTGGCTGAAGTCGACGTCGTAGCCGAGGTCGTCCTCCAGCCCCTCCCACAGCCTCAGCGCGTGCTCGTAGATCCCGGCGCTGGCCTCCCACAGGTAGTTGCTGCGGATGATCGTCGTGTTGCGGGCCATGTTGCCCCCGCCCAGCCAGCCCCGCTCCAGCACCGCGACGTCGGTGATCCCGTGGTTGCGCGCGAGGTAGTAGGCCGTCGCCAGGCCGTGCCCGCCGCCGCCGACGACCACGACGTCGTAGGCGCGGCGCGGCTCGGGGTTGCGCCACAGGACCTCCGGGCTCATCCGCGCATCCTCGATCCGGCGGGGTCGAACAGCGGTTCCTCGGCGACGACGGCCGGCAGGCGCCGGTCGAACCAGCCGATCTCCAGCGCGCGCCCCGGGGTGCTCAGCTCCGCGGGCAGCCAGGCGTAGGCGATCGCGGTGCCGACGGTGTGGCCGTACGCGGCGCTGGTGACGTACCCGACCGGAGCGCCGTCGCGGTACACCGGCTCGTTGCCGAGCACCACCTCGTCCAGCGTCAGGCAGGTGAGCCGGCGGCGGACGGTCTCCCGGCGGCGCAGCACCGCGTCGCGGCCGACGAACCCGTCCTTGCCGAGCTTCACCGCGAACCCGAGCCCGGCCTCCCACGGGTCGTGCTCGAAGGTCATGTCGGTGCCGAAGGAGCGGTAGCCCTTCTCCAGCCGCAGCGAGGTGAACGCGCCCCGCCCGGCGGCGATCACCCCGTGGTCCTGGCCGGCGTCCCAGAGCGTGTCCCAGAGCCGGCGGCCCAGGTCCGCCGTCGTGTACAGCTCCCAGCCGAGCTCGCCGACGTAGGACAGGCGCAGGGCGGTGACCGGGACCGGTCCGACGTGCGTGCGCGCGCCGCGGAAGTAGCCGACGTCGAGCTCGCCCCGGGTCAGGGGCAGGACCAGGTCACGCGAGCGCGGGCCCCAGACGCCGATGCAGCAGGTGCCGGCGGTGACGTCGCGGACGTGCACGTCGCGCGGGGCGGCGCGGGTGAGCAGGTCGAGGTCCAGCGGGCCGTTCGCGCCCACCTGGAAGAGGTCGCGGCCCAGCCGCGCGACGGTGACGTCGCTGCGGATGCCGCCGTCGTCGCCGAGCAGCAGGCAGTACGTCACGGTGCCGACGGCGCGGTCGACGTCGCCGGTCGTGACGTGCTGCAGGAACGCCGCGGCGCCCTGCCCGGCGACCTCGATCCGCGTCAGCGCGGTCATGTCGTAGAGCGCCACCCGCTCGCGGGTGACCTGGGCCTCGGCGGCGACGACCGGCGACCACCAGCGGGCCGCCCAGGCGTCGGGGAGCGGGATGTCGCGGCCGGCGACGAGGCCCGCGTTGGCCTCGTACCACTGCGGGCGCTCCCAGCCCGACGCCTCCAGCAACACCGCCCCCAGCTCGCGCTGCCGCTCGTGGAACGGCGGCAGGCGCAGCGGGCGCGGGTCGAGCATCGGTTCCAGCGGGTGCAGCACGTCGTAGACCTCGACGTAGTTCTGCCGGTTCTTCGCCAGCACGAAGTCGGGGGCGAGCTGGTGGGGCCAGAAGCGGTGCAGCGCGCACCCGTGCAGGTCGAACGAGGTGCTGTGACCGTCGACGAGCCACTCCGCGAGGGCCCGCGCGACGCCGCACGAGTGCGTCACCCACACCGCCTCGGCGACCCAGAACCCGCGCACGTCGCGGGACTCGCCGATCAGGGGCAGGCCGTCGGTGGTGAACGAGAACAGCCCGTTCATCGCGTCGGAGACCTTGGCCTCCCGCAGCGCGGGGACCAGCGCCTGCGCGTCGGCCCAGCCGGGCGCGAAGTCGTCCTCGGTGAACGCGAGCACCGAGGGCATCACCTCGGCCTCGTCGACGCCGAGGATGTCGCGGGCGTCGACGGGCATCGGCCGATGCCCGTAGTAGCCGATGCCGAGGGTGTCGTGGCGCTCGCGCAGGTAGAGGTCGGCGTCCTGGTGACGCAGGATCGGCCGGGTCGCCTCAGCGGTGTGGCCGGCGAGCTCCGGGATCGGCCCGGTCCAGGCGAGCTGGTGGGCGAGCGGGGTGAGCGGCAGGTCGATCCCGAGCATCGCCGCGACCTCCGGGCCCCAGATCCCGGCGCAGCACACGACCACGTCGGCCGGGATCTCCCCGCGGTCGGTGACGACACCGGTGACGCGGGTGCCCGTGGTCGTGATCGCCGTGACCTCGTGCCGGTCCAGCACCCGCACCCCGCGGGCGCGCGCCGCCCGGAGCTGGGCCTCGACCGCGCGGACGGACTTCGCGATCCCGTCGGTCGGGGTGTGCAGGCCGCCGAGGACGACGTCGCGGTCGAGCAGCGGGTGCAGCGCGGCGCACTCGTCGGGGCCGACCACCCGCGCCTCGACACCCCACGACGTCAGCCAGCCGCAGCGGCGGTGCAGCTCGGCCAGCCGCGCCGGCGAGACCGCGACCTCCAGCCCGCCGACCGGCAGGTAGCAGGGCTCGCCGTCGACGTCGAGCGCGCCGAGCTTCTCGACGGTGTACCGCGCGAACTCCGTCATCGTCTTCGCCGGGTTGGCCTGGAACACCAGCCCCGGCGCATGCGAGCTCGAACCGCCGGGCGCGGGCAGTGGCCCCTGGTCGACGACCGTGATCTCGGTCCAGCCGCGCGCGGAGAGCTCGTCGGCGAGCGCCGCGCCCACCACCCCGGCGCCGATGATCACCACTCGCGGTCCGGTCACGGCTCAGTCACCCAGCTCGCGCCGGCGTCGGGCCACGTAGTCGGCCAGCTCCTCGCGGATCGCCTCGTCCAGCGGGGGCGGCTCGAACTCGTCGAGCTTGCGCCGCGCGACGTCCGCGGCGCGGGCGGCGGCATCCTTGGCCCCGCCCCGCATCCAGCGGTCGTAGTTCTCGCTCGACCCCACGAAGGGCCGGTAGAAGCAGGTGCGGAACCGCTCCATCGTGTGCGCCGCGCCGAGGAAGTGGCCGCCGTGGCGCACCTCGTCGTGCGCGCCGAACGCCAGCGACGCCTCGTCGATCTCCAGCGGGGTGAACTCGTGCTGGAGCATCTCCAGGACCTGCACGTCGAGCACGTACTTCTCGTAGGACGCCACGAGCCCGCCCTCCAGCCAGCCCGCGGCGTGCATCACCCAGTTGATGCCCGCGAGGAACGTCGGCAGCATCGTCATCAGGCTCTCGTAGCCGGCCTGCGCGTCGGGGGTCTGGCTGGACGTGAGGGCCCCGCCCGACCGCACCGGTAGCCCGAACCGCCGAGCGATCTGGCCCGTGCAGAGCAAACCGACCGCCGATTCCGGGGTGCCGAAACAGGGCGAACCGGACTGCATGTCGATATTCGACAGGAACGACCCGAGAATGACCGGTGCCCCCGGCCTGATCAATTGCGACAGCGCGATCCCGGTGAGCGCCTCCGCCAGTTGCTGGGCCAGTGCCGCGGGAATGGAGACCGGTGACATCGCGCCCATGAGCAGGAACGGCGTGAGCACCACGGGCTGATTGGCCGACGTGTACTCGAACTGCGCCTCGAGCATCCGGTCGTCCCAGCGCAGCGGCGAGTTGCAATTGATCAGCGACAGGGTGGCCGGCGTGCACTCGATGGCCGCCCGCCCGCCGAAGAGGATCTCGGTCATGGCGATCGTGTCGCGGGCGTTCACCCCGGACACGACGTTGCCCATGTAGATCTTGTCGGTGAGCGTCTGGAGCGCGTAGGTCATGTCGAGGTGGCGCGAGTCGAGCGGGGTGTCCTCCGGCTCGCAGATGATCCCACCTGCGGAGTCGATGCTCGGGAAGGTCTGGGCGAGGCTGGCGAAGTTGCGGAAGTCGGCCATCGTCGCGTCCCGCCGGACCTCGCCGGTGCGGACGAACGGCGGGCCGTAGACGCTGCCGAAGACCATCGCGTCGTCGCCGATGTGCACGGAGTTGGCGGGGTGGCGCGCCTGCACGTCGAACGAGCCCGGGGCCCGGGCGACCTGCTCGAGAACGAAATCCGGGTCGAACCGGACGATCGAGTCCTCGACCTTCTGGCCGGCCTGGCGGAACAGTTCCAGCGCGCGGTCGGACAGGAACTCGACGCCGATCTCGGACACGATTCGCCGCCATCCGCCGTCGAGTGTCTGCAGCGCGTCCTCGGAGAGGATCTCGTACCGCGGCATGGCGTTGCGGAACATGCGACCTCCCCGGGAGCGGGCGCTTGACGGGCGGTGGCGCCCGGCTGCACTCTAACGGCATTGTTCGGAACACAGGTTCCATAAGATGGAACTCTTTCCAGGACGGATTCACACACATGCCGGCATCGGTGGGCAGCCAGGCCGTCGACCGGGCGAGCGCGCTGCTCGCCCTCGTCGTCGAGTCGGGGCGGCCACGCACCTTCACCTCGCTCGTCGAGGAGCTCGGTCTCGCCAAGTCGACGACGTCCCGGCTGCTGCAGGCCCTGGAGCGCAGCAGGCTCGTGCAGCGCGACCAGCGCGGAGCGTTCCGCCCGGGCGCCCTGTTCTCGCTGCACGCCGCGCGGCCCAACGCCCTGCACGACCTCGCCGAGCTGGCCCGCCCGACGCTGGAGCGGATCGGCGCGCTGACCGAGGAGACGGTGAACCTCAGCGTCGCCCGCGGCAACGACGTCGTGCAGATCGCCCAGATCGACAGCCGGTACCTGCTCGGCTCCACGAACTGGGTCGGCGTCGAGACCCCCGCGCACTGCACGGCGCTGGGCAAGGTGCTCTACGCGTTCGGCGCGCTGCCGTTGCCCCGCGGGAACCTGGAGCGCCGCACCGCGCACTCGCCGGTGGACCGGGCCCAGCTCGACCACGCGCTGGTGGAGGTGCGCCGGCGGGGCTGGGCCGTCTCGCTCGACGAGCTGGAGGTCGGGCTCGGCGCGGTGGCCGCACCGGTGCGGGCGGTCGACGGCGCGGTCGTCGCGGCGATCTCGGTGTCCGGGCCGACCGCCCGCGTCAACGACCACGGCATCACCACCCTCGGCGACCTCCTGGTCGCCGAGATCCGCGGGCTGGCCGCGCTGCTCGGCCACCACACGACCCCGGAGGGAGTCGCATGACGCACGAGGAGATCCTCCGGGCCCTCCACGACGAGACCCTCGTCGGCAACGGCCCGCGGGTGCTGGAGCTGACCCGCCAGGGCCTCGCCGACGGGCTGACGCCGGAGTCGATGCTGTTCGACGCGCTGATCCCGTCGCTGGAGGAGGTCGGGGCGCGGTTCGAGCGCGGCGACTTCTTCGTGCCCGAGATGCTCGTCGCCGGCCGGGCCATGGCGGGGGCGCTGGACGTGCTTCGGCCGCTGCTCGCCGAGACCGGCGCGCAGACCGTCGGCACGTTCCTGATGAGCACGGTGAAGGGCGACGTGCACGACATCGGCAAGAACCTGGTGAACATCATGCTGGAGGGCGCCGGCTTCCACGTGATCGACCTCGGGGTGCAGGTGTCGGCGGAGAAGGTCGTCGCCGCGGTCCGCGAGCACCGGCCGGACATCGTCGGGTTCTCGGCTTTCCTCACCACGACGATGCCGATGTTCAAGGCCAACATCAACGCCCTGACGAAGGCGGGCCTGCGCGACGAGGTGATCGTCATGGTGGGCGGGGCCCCGGTCACCCAGGAGTACGCCGACGCCGTCGGTGCCGACGGTTACGCGGCCGACGCGTCCACCGCGGTGCGCCGGGCCAAGGAGCTGCTCGCCGTCCGCCGCGCGGCCGTGGGGGTATGAGGTGCACACCGTCGTCAGCTCGGCCACCCGCGAGGTGGTCATCGGTCCCGACCGGCCCTTCTGCCTGATCGGCGAGCGGCTCAACCCGACGGGCCGGAAGGTCTTCGCCGAGCAGCTGCGCCGCGGGGATCTCTCGCGCATCGCGGTCGACGTCGAGCAGCAGGTGGCCGGTGGCGCCACGATGCTCGACGTCAACATGGGCGTCCCCCTTGCCGACGAGGCCGAGCTGCTCGCCCGGGCCGTCACGATGGTCCAGGGCCTCACCGACCTGCCGCTGTGCCTGGACTCCTCGGTCGTCGAGGCGCTCGAGGCCGGGCTCGCCGTGTACCGGGGCAAGGCGCTGGTCAACTCCGTCACCGGCGAGCGCGAGCGGCTCGACGCGATCCTGCCGCTGGTCAAGCGGTACGGCGCCGCCGTCATCGCGCTGCCCAACGAGGAGGACGAGATCCCCGACGAACCGCGCAAGCGGCTGGAGATCACCCGCAAGATCCTCGACGTCGCGGTCGGCGAGTACGGCATCCCGCTCGCCGACGTCGTGATCGACCCGCTCGCCATGCCCGTCGGCGCCGACTCGACGCTGGTGCGCAAGACGCTGGAGACGATCGCGCTGATCCGCGACGAGTTCGGGCTGAACATGACCCTCGGCGCGTCCAACGTGTCGTTCGGCATGCCCGGGCGCCCGGCGCTCGGGGCGGCGTTCCTGCCCATGGCGATGACGTGCGGGCTCACCAGCGCGGTGATGGACGTCCGGACGCCGCAGCTCGTGGAGGCCGTCAAGGCGGCCGACCTGATGCTCGGCAACGACGAGTGGGGCGCGAGCTGGATCGCCGCGTACCGGGCCGCGCAGGCATCGGCGTGACGGCACTGGCCCAGCCCGCCGACCCGCCCCCGCCGGAGCGGGTGCGGATCTCCTTCGACGTCGCGGGCGCCGGCCCGCGGGAGGTGCGGGTGCCGGCCGGGGTCACCCTGTTCGACGCGGCCAGCTGGAACGGCATCGCCGTCGACTCCACCTGCGGCGGGCACGGCACCTGCCGCCGCTGCCGGGTGCGCGTCGACGGGCCGTCCCCGGTCTCCCGTCTCGACCCGCGGGCCTTCACCCCCGACGAGCTGCGCGCCGGCTGGCGGCTCGCGTGCGTCGCCCCGGCCCAGCGCGACGTCCGGGTCGAGGTGCCGCCGCTGGTCACCCGGCCCAAGGCCGCCACGGTCGGCGTCGGCCGGCAGGTGATCCTGCGCCCCGCCGTGCAGAAGCGCCACGTCGAGCTCGCCGAACCGTCGCTCGCCGACCAGCGCACGGATCTGGAGCGCCTGCTCGACGCGCTCGACGACCTCGACCTGCGGGTCGACCTGGCCGCGCTGCGCGCGCTGCCGCGCGCGCTGCGTCCCTCCCCACCCGGCCCGGCGGACCTGCGGGTCACCGCGGTGGTGGTCGACGACGTTCTGGTCGACGTCGAGCCCGGCGACACCACCGCCCGTCGGTTCGGCATCGCGTTCGACCTCGGCACCACCACGGTCGTCGCCACCCTGCTCGACCTGGCGACCGGGACCCCGGTGGCCGTCGGCTCGATGCTCAACGCCCAGCAACCCTTCGGCGCCGACGTGATCACCCGGATCAGCGCGACGATGCTGGACCCCGACGCGCTGCCCCGGCTCACCGCGCTCGCCCACGCGTCGCTGGCCCAGCTGACCCGCGAGGTGTGCGCGGACGGCGCGGTGGACCCGCGGGAGGTCTACGAGATCGCGCTCGCGGGCAACGCCACGATGACCCACCTCGCGCTCGGCATCGATCCCGAGCCGCTCGGCGTCGCGCCGTTCGTCATGGCGGCCCGGTCGTTCGACGGCCTGCTGGCGAGCGACCTCGGGGTGCCGGTGCACCCCGCCGCCCGGGCGTACGTGTTCCCTGCCCTCGGCGCCTACGTGGGTGGCGACATCGTCGCCGGTGCTCTCGCGTCCGGGATGGACCGCGACCGGCGGATCCGGCTGTTCGTCGACGTCGGCACGAACTGCGAGATCGTCCTCGCCGACGGCGACCGCCTGGTCGCGACGGCAGCGCCCGCCGGGCCCGCGTTCGAGGGCGCGGCGATCCGGTGCGGCATGCGCGCCGCACCGGGGGCGATCGAGGGCGTGACGATCGACGGCGACGACCTGGCACTGCAGGTGATCGGCGACGTCGAGCCGGTCGGGCTGTGCGGCTCGGGGCTGGTGGACGCCGTCGCCGCGCTGGTGCGCGTCGGCCTGCTCGACGCCTCCGGGCGCCTGCTCGCTCCCGACGCCGCCGCGGCGGTGTGCCCGGGTCTGGCCGGGCGGCTCGGGAAGGTCGGCGAGGAGCGGGTGTTCGTCCTGCACCCCCGCGGCGACGTCGCGGGGTCGGTGTACCTGTCCCAGCGCGACGTGCGGGAGCTGCAGTTCGCGAAGGCCGCGATCGCCACCGGCTGGCGGCTGCTGCTGGTCGAGCTCGGCCTCGAACCGGGCGACGTGCAGCAGGTGCTGCTGGCCGGGTCCTTCGGCAGCTACCTCTCCCCGGCGAGCGCGGTGCGGATCGGGCTCGTGCCCGACATCCCGGTGCTGCGCATCGTCAGCGCCGGGAACGTCGCGGGGGAGGGGGCGAAGCTGGCGCTGCTGTCGGTGCGCGAGCGCGCGGGCGCGCGGGCGCTGCTGGAGGAGGTGCGCTACGTCGAGCTCTCCGACCGACCCGACTTCAACGACCGGTTCGTCGACCAGCTCTCCTTCCCCGGCTGACCGCGCCCGGCTCGATCGTCACCGCGTCGCCGTCGTGGCGTGCGGGGCGCTGGCGCGCCACGTCGCCGACATCGCCGCCCGCCGGGGCTGGCCGGTGGACGTGCACCCGCTGCCGCCGCTGCTGCACAACCATCCGGAGCGGATCGCGCGGGCCGTCGAGGAGCGGGTCGGGGAGCTGCGCGGCCGGTACGGCACCGTCGCGGTCGGGTTCGCCGACTGCGGCTCCTACGGCGCGCTCGCCGCCGCCTGCCGCCGGCTCGGGCTGCGGATGCTCGCCGGCGGGCACTGCTACGACGTGTTCGCCGGCGCGGAGCGGATGCGGCGGCTGTTCGACGACGAGCCCGGCACCTACGTCCTCACCGACTACCTGGTCCGCTCGTTCCGTCGCAGCGTGCTGGTCGAGCTGGGGCTGGACCGCCACCCGGAGCTGCGCGAGGACTACTTCCGCCACTACCGCCGCGTCGTGTGGCTGGCGCAGGAGCCGACGGCGGAGTTGCGCGCCGCCGCCCAGGACGCCGCCGCGGTCCTCGGCCTGCCGCTGGAGGTGGTGCCGGTCGGCGACGGCGGGCTGGAGCGCGAGCTCGAGAAGCTCCTGCCGTAACCGTCGACAACGACGTTGTTGCTGTTCTCGGGCCCGGAAAACAGCAACAACGTCGTTCTCGACGGAACGGCCACGGGATCCGGCCGGGTTCGGCACCCTGTCCCGCATGCTCGACGGACCCTTCCTCGGTTCGCGGGCCGTGGCGCAGGGCCTGCTCACCGCGGCCCAGCTGCGCGGCCCGACGTACACCTCGCTCTTCCGGGACGTCCACGTGCCGGCCGACCTGGCGCAGGACCTGGCACTGCGGTCGCGCGGGGCCTACCTGCTCGCGCCCCCGCACGGGGTCCTCGTGGGCCACTCCGCCGCGGAACTGCACGGAGCCGGCTGCAGCCCCGAGAACGCGCCGGCCGAGATCACCGCGCCGCGCGGCGAGCTGCGCCCCCGGCGGGGCTTGATCGTCCGCCAGGACGTGCTCGACGAGGACGAGGTGTGCACCGTCGCCGGCTGCCGGGTGACGACGCCGCTGCGCACCGCCTGGGACCTCGGCCGGCGGCTGCGCCTCGTGGAGGCCGTAGTGGCGGTGGACGCGCTGGCACGGGTCGGGCGGTTCGACCCGGCGGCGCTGCTGCGCGGCCGACCGGGTGCGCGCGGTTGCCGCCGCCTGCCCCGCGTCGTCGAGCTCGCGGATCCCCGCGCCGAGTCGCCGATGGAGACCCGGCTGCGCCTCGTCCTCGTGCTCGGCGGGCTGCCGGCGCCCGAGCTGCAGTACCAGGTGGTCGACGACCGGGGCGCGGTGCTCGCGCGGCTGGACCTCGCCTACCCGGACGTACGCCTGGCGATCGAGTACGACGGCGAGGAGCATTTCGGCGAGGAACGCAACCGTCGGGACCGCCGGCGCGACCTGGCGATCGCCGATCTCGGCTGGGACACGCTGCGCTTCACCCGGGACGACGTGACGCTCACGCCGAACGACACGGTGCGCCGGGTGGCCCGGCGACGTACCGAGCGCCGCCACCTGCTCGCCGGCTGACGCGCGTCGAGAACGACGTTGTTGCTGTTTTCCGGGCTCCGGAACCGCAACAACGTCGTTGTCGACGGTGGCGTACGGTGCCGGTCGTGGACCTGCAGCTCGCCGGCACCACCGTGCTCGTCACCGGTGCGGGGCAGGGGCTGGGCCGGGCGATCGGCCTCGGGTTCGCCCGCGAGGGCGCCGCCGTCGCGTTCCACCACCACTCGTCCGGCGACGGCGCGCGGGCGGGCGCCGCCGAGGCGCAGGCGCTCGGGGTGCGCGCGCTCGCGGTCGGGGCCGACCTGCGCGACGGCGACGCCGTGGCCGGGATGGTCGAGCGGGTGGAGGGTGAGCTCGGCCCGATCGGGGTGCTGGTCAACAACGCGGCGGCGACGAAGGTGCAGCGGTTCCTCGACTCGACACCGGAGGACTGGGCCCCGCAGATCGACGTCACCGTCACCGGGACGCTGCAGGTGACCCACGCCGTCGCGCGCCGCATGGCCGATCGCGGAGCCGGCGCGATCGTGAACCTGATGGGCGACTCGGGCCGGGTGGGGGAGTCGGGCCTGCTGGTCACGGCCACCGCCCGCTCGACCACGGTCGGGCTCACCCGCTCGCTGGCCAAGGAGCTCGCCCGGTTCGGCATCCGCGCCAACGCCGTTTCCATCGCCCTGGTCCGCACGGACAACGTGGACGCGCACACCGGCGGCGCGGACGACGAGCGGATGCGCAGGATCCTGTCGATGTATCCGCTGCGCCGCCTCGGGGTACCCGACGACATCGTCCCGATGGTGCTGCTGCTGGCCTCCCCGCTGTCGTCCTGGACCACCGGGCAGGTGGTCTCGGTCAACGGCGGGTACGCGATGCCATGAGATCGGTAGGGCCATGACCTCCATCGGAACGAGTCCGCGGCGCAAGGAGGACCGGCGCCTGGTCTCCGGGCGCGGCCGGTTCGTCTCGGACCTGCAGCTGCCCCGGATGCGGCACGTGGCGTTCGTACGCAGCCCGGTCGCGCATGCCCGGGTCACCTCGATCGACGGGTCCGAGGCGCTCGCCCGGGGCCACCGCGTGTTCACCGGCGCCGACCTCGGCGGGCTCGCCCTGCGGGCCCGGTCGGCGCTGGCGTCCTACGTCGAGACGGCGCAGCCCGTGCTCGCCGACGGGACCGTGCGCTTCGCCGGGGAGGCCGTCGCGGCGGTCGTCGCGCGCGACCGCTACCGGGCCGAGGACGGCGCCGAGCTGGTCGACGTCGAGTACGCGCCGCTGCCGGTCACCGTCCAGGCCTGGGCCGAGCCGGCCGCGGCCCTGCACGAGGGCGCTCCGGACAACGTGCTGCTGGCGCGCACCTTCGTCAACGGCGACGTCGACGCGGCGCTGGCCGGCGCGCACGTCGTCGTCGAGCGCGAGCTGGTGACCAACCGGCACGGCGGCAACCCGATCGAGGGCCGGGCCGGCGTCGCGCTGTGGGACGGCGAGCGGCTGACGTTCTGGAACGGCACCCAGGTGCCGCACCTCGTGCGCAACATGGTGGCCGAGCTGCTGGCGCTGCCCGAGAGCGCCGTGCGGGTGATCGCCCCGGACGTCGGCGGCGGGTTCGGCGTCAAGGCCGTGCTCTACCCCGAGGACGTGGCCCTGTGCCTGATGGCCCGCGCGCTGCCCGGCGTGCCACTGAAGTGGGTGGAGGACCGCGCCGAGCACCTGCTCGCCGCCGCGCACTCCCGCGACCACCGCTACCTGCTGCGCGCCGGGTTCGCCGCGGACGGCACGCTCGTCGCGCTGGACGCCGACGTCACCTGCAACGTCGGCGCCTACTCGGTCTACCCCTGGACGGCCGGGATCGAGCCGCTCATGGCGGGCGGGCTGCTCACCGGGCCGTACCGGCTGGAGCACTACCGCTGCGCCGTGCGCGGGGTCGCGACGAACACCGCCCCCGCCGGCCCGTACCGCGGGGTCGCGCGCCCGGCGACGGTGTTCGCGATGGAGGCGGTGCTCGACGCGGGCGCCCGGGAGCTCGGCCTGCCCGGCCCGGAGATCCGCCGCCGCAACCTGATCCGGCCGGCGGACATCCCGTACCGGATGCCGTCGCGGCTGGTGGACGACTCGGGGCACTACCTCGAGTGCCTGGACGCCGCGCTCGACGCGCTGGGCCACGACGAGCTCGTCGCCGAGCGCGACCGGCGCCGCCGTGACGGCGGCCTGCCGATCGGCATCGGCTACGCCGTCTACAACGAGCTCACCGGCCTCGGCCGGGCGGCCAGCGCGGGGCCGCGGATGCCGTTCCGCACCGGGCACGACGGCTGCACCGTGCGGATCGACCCGGACGGGCGGGTCACGGTGCTCTCGGGGGTCACCTCGCAGGGCCAGGGCCAGGAGACGACGCTCGCGCAGGTCGTGGCGGACGCGCTCGGCGTCGGCTACGACGACGTGACGGTCCGCTACGGCGACACCGACACCGCGCTGTGGGGGTTCGGCGCGTTCTCCTCGCGGCAGGCCGTGATCGCCGGCGGGGCGGCGCACCGCACCGCCGTCGACGTCCGGGCGAAGGTGCTGCGCCTGGCCGCCGCGCTGCTGGAGGCGGCCGAGGCGGACCTGGAGATCTCGGGCGGGCGGATCGGGGTGCTCGGGGACCCGTCGTCGGGGATCACGCTGGCCGAGGTCGCGCGGGTGGCGTACCTCGAGTCGAACCGGCTCCCGGAGGGGTTCGAGCCGGGGCTGGAGTCAACCTGCTTCTACGACCCGGTCCGCGGGACGTTCGCCGCCGGCGCCCAGACCGCGGCCGTCGAGGTCGACCCGACCACCGGCGCGCTGACGATCCTGCGCTACGCCTGCGTGGAGGACACCGGCACCGTCCTGCACCCGCAGATCGTGCGGGGGCAGGTGGTGGGCTCGATCGCCCAGGGCATCGGCGGCGCCCTCTACGAGCACCTCGTCTACGACGCCGACGGCAACCTGCTCACCGGCACCTTGCTCGACTACCTGATGCCCACCAGCGCGGAGATCCCCGACCTGCGCATCGACCACGTCGAGCACCCGGCCGCGAACCCGCTGGGCGTGCGCGGGGTGGGGGAGGGCGGCACGCTCGGGCCGTACGCGGTGCTCGCCGGGGCCGTCGCCGACGCGCTGGGCGTGCCGGTCGACAGGCTGCCGATCACCCCGGAGCTCGTGTGGACGGCGCTGCAGGGGGAGCGGCCGTGAAGTGCGCGCCGTTCGAGTACGTGCGGGCGGGCAGCGTCGAGGAGGCGGTCGCGACACTCGGGCAGGCCGGTGACGAGGGGAAGGTCCTCGCCGGCGGGCAGAGCCTCGTGCCGGTGCTCGCGCTGCGGCTGGCGCGCCCGTCGGTACTGGTGGACGTGAACCGGGTGCCCGGGCTCGACGGTCTCACGCCGGACGGCGAGGCCGTGCGGGTCGGCGCGCTGGTCCGGCACGCGGCGCTGGCGATGCAGCCGCACCACCCGCTGCTCGCCGAGGCGGCCCGCTGGATCGGGCACGCGGCCATCCGTACCCGTGGCACGTTCGGCGGCAGCCTCGCGCACGCCGACCCTTCCGCCGAGCTGCCGGTGGTCGCCGTCGCGACCGGCGCGACCGTGCACCTCAGCGGCCGGCAGGGCTCACGCAGCCTCGACGCCGAGGACCTGTTCGACGGCGCCCTCGTCACCACCCTCGCCGATGACG
>Ga0247713_1000375_pt1 | contig 28823 bp, 28 predicted proteins | sample 21E_NmetaG_FD_189936 | JGI IMG/M metagenome (GOLD analysis project Ga0247713, IMG submission 189936) | Soil microbial communities from hillslope of Landscape Evolution Observatory, University of Arizona, Oracle, AZ, United States - 2-1-E_N | ecosystem: Engineered > Artificial ecosystem >...
CATCCCCAACACCCCCTGTGGCGCCCCGGGTGAGAACATCACCGTCCCCAGGTCGACGCCCGGCCTGGTCACCGTGGCCTCGGCGGGCACGGTGGGCGGCGAGGTCACCGACACGGCCACCCTCTCCGGCGGCTTCAACCCCACGGGAACGATCCGCTTCGACCTGTACAACAACGAGACCTGCACCGGCCCGCCGGTCTTCACCGACACCGTCACGGTGAACGGCAACGGCGACTACACGACCCGGCCGTTCATCCTGCCGGCGGCGGGGATCTACCACTTCGTCGCCACCTACAGCGGTGACGCCAACAACAACCCCGTCGGCCCCACCGACTGCCTCGACCCCCTGGAGACGGTGGGAGTCGGCGTGCTGGCGGTCAATGTCACGACCGTCGCCTCCGGCCCGGTGAACGTGGGCCAGCCCATCTTCGACACGGCCACCCTCTCGGGCGGCTTCAACCCCACGGGCGTCCTCGCCTTCCGGCTCTTCGGCCCCGACAACGACGACTGCAGCGGGGCGCCGATCTTCATCTCCAACCGCACGGTGACCGGCAACGGCAACTACACCTCCGAGTCGTTCACCCCGACCCAGCCCGGCACCTACCGCTGGGTGGCGGTCTACAGCGGCGACGCCAACCACGCTCGGGCCGAGACCGCGTGCGACGACCCGCTCGAGCAGGTGGTCGTCTCGCCCGTCCCGACGATCACCATCGTCAAGACGGCGTCGCCCCCGAGCCTGCCGGTGCCGGGTGGCGTCTTCACCTTCGACCTGCTGGTCACCAACACCAGCAACGTCCCCCTCCGGATCACCAGCCTTACCGACGACATCTACGGGGATGTGACGACGATCCCCGGCAGCACCTGCGCCACGGCCGTCGGCACCGTCCTGGCCCCGAGCCCGGGCCCGGGCAACACCTACGCCTGCCGGTTCACCGGCCTGTTCAACGGCCCGGCGGGCGCCAGCCAGACCGACGTCGCCACCGTGACCGCGGTCGACGAGCGGGGCAACACGGTGACTGACGACGACGACGCCGTCGTCACCATCACGCCGCTGCCGACCATCGCCATCGTCAAGACGGCGACCCCGCTCAGCCTGCCGGTGCCCGGAGGCACGTTCAACTTCGACCTGGTGGTGACCAACACCAGCGGTGTCCCGCTCACCATCACCACCCTCACCGACGACATCTACGGCGACGTCACCAGGATCCCGGGCTCGACCTGCAGCAACGCCATCGGGGTGGTCCTGGCTCCCACGCCGGGGCCGGGCAACACCTACTCCTGCCGGTTCCCCGGCCAGTTCACCGGTCCCGCCGGCGCCAGCCAGACCGACGTCGCCACCGTCACCGCGGTCGACGAGCGGGGCAACACGGTGCGCGACGACGACGACGCCGTCGTCACCATCACGCCGGTCCCGACGATCACCACCACCAAGACGCCCAACCCGGTCAGCCTTCCCGAGCCGGGCGGCACGTTCACCTTCACCTACACCGTGACCAACACCGGGCCCGAACCGGTGACGATCACGTCCATCGTCGACGACATCTACGGCGACCTGAACGGGCGGGGCACCTGTGCCATCGGCGCCCGCCTGGCCACCGGCCAGACCTACACCTGCGCGTTCTCCGGCAACTTCTTCGGCAACGCCGGCGCCGCCCAGACCGACACCATCACCACCACCGGCCGTGACGACCGGGGCCAGCAAGTGGTGTCTCGGACGCAGGCCACGGTCCACATCACCGACGTCCCGCCCAGCATCCGGATCGTCAAGACGGCCGACCCCCTGAGCCGGCCCGAGCCGGGTGGCATCTTCCGGTTCACGGTGGTGGTCACCAACACCAGCTTCGAGCCCATCACCACGGTGTCGCTCGTCGACGACATCTACGGCGACCTGAACGGCCGGGGCAGCTGCGCCATCGGCATCGTCCTCGCCGCCAACGGCGGCAGCTACAGCTGCGCCTTCGACGGCGAGTTCCGCGGCCGGGCCGGCGACTCCCAGACCGACACCGTGACCGTCGTCGCGGTCGACGACGACGGCACCCGGGTCACGGCGACGGCCAAGGCCATCGTCACCATCACTCCGGTGACGGTGCCGCCGGTGGTCCAGCCGCCACCGCCTCCGCCCGTCGTCGTCCAGACGCCTCCCCAGGTGCTGGTGCGCACCGGTAGCAGCCTGGCCGGCCCGGCCCGGATGGCCGGCTTCCTCCTCCTCGTCGGTATGACGCTCATCGCCGCCACCCACCGCTTCGGCGCCGGCGGCGCCCAGCTGGCACCGATCCCGCTCGGGCCCGGCCCCCGGGGCGGCGGGCGCCGTCGCGGCGGCGGAGGCCCCGGCGGCGACGGCCGCTCCTGGTTCGGCGACGACGGTTGGTTCGGCGGCGCCCGTGTCGAGCGCCCCCGGCCCTCCAAGGGAGGCGGTGGCGCCGGCGTCATGGAGCCACCGCCGCTGCCGCCGGTCGAGGAGCTGAACTGGGACGAGTGGGTCGGAGGCCGGCCACGGCCGGCACTCGACCCCGGGCCCGACGCCGGCGCCGCCGAGCATGAGCAGGCGGTGCACGAGCCGGCGCCGGTCGTGCTCGAGCCCGTCGTGGTCACCCCTCAGCCCGTCGACGAGCACCCCGAGGTGATGGTGGAGGCCGCGGCCGCCACGGTGGTCCCGGAGACGCTCGTGCCCACGGTGGTCCAGGTTCGGTCCACCGGGGCCCTCGACGCCGCCGCCCTCGACGCCGCCGAGGCGGCGCCGGCCGAGCGCCGGCCCCAGGGCCCGCCTCGGGGCGGGGGCCGTTCCGGGCGGTTCGGCCGGCGCTGAACCCGGAGGACGAACCCGGCGCCGGCCTCGGCCGGCACTTCGGGATCGCCCCTGAGCGCACGGGCATCCGTGCGCTCGGGCGCGGGCACATCCACCAGACGTTCCTCGCCACCTACGGCGACCTGCGGGTGGTCCATCAGCGGCTCAACGCCTCGGTGTTCGCCGACATAGGTACGCTCATGGCCAACTTCGTGCGCGTCACCGCCCACCTCGGCGCCCGGGCGCCCGGGCCCCGCCACGCCCTCCGCCTGCGCCCGGCGGCCGACGGGCGGCCGTACGTGGTGGACGGCGCCGGCGCCGCCTGGCGTACGCTCGACTTCATCGAGGGAGCACGGACCGTCGCCCGCTTCGACGGCCCGGCGGCGGCCACCGAAGCCGCCACCACCGCAGCCACGCTGGTGGCCCACCTGGCCGACCTCGACCCCCCGCCGGCGGAGGTCATCCCCGGTTTCCACGACGTCGTCGGCCGCCTCGCCGCCCTGGCCGAGGCGGCGGCGGCCGACACCGCCGGGCGGGCCGGCGAGTGCCGGGCCGAGGTCGACGCCGTCCTGGCCCGGGCCGGCGTGGCGCGGGAGGTGGCGGCGGCCCGGGCCGACGGCCGGCTGCCGGCCCGCACCGTCCACAACGACGCCAAGGCCGAGAACCTTCTCTTCGACGACGCCACCGGCGCCGGCCTGTGCCTGGTGGACCTCGACACCGTGGGCACCGGCACGGTGCTGTTCGACGTCGGCGACCTCGTCCGCTCCGGCGCCGCCCGCCTGCCCGAGGACGGTGAGCCGGCGGCGGGCGCCCCTGTCGTCGACCACAGCGTGGTCGGTGTCGTCCTCGAGAGCTACGCCGCCGCCGGCGCCGCCTTCCTCACCGCCTCGGAGATCGAGCTCCTACCCCTCGCCGGGCCGCTCATGACCCTGGAGGCCGCGGCCCGCTTCCTCACCGATCATCTCCAGGGCGACGTCTACTTCCGCACCGAGCACCCCGGCCACAATCTGCGGCGGGCCCGGAATCAGCTGCGCATCTTCGACGAGCTGGCGCCGGCGTGAGGGTCGACGCCGGCCCCTGCGCCCGCATCTACCAGCTGGTCGAGGGGCGGCCCCGTACCGCGGCCATCGAGGCAGACGGTCGGCGGGTCGCGGTGGACGGGCCGGAGGTCACCGTCACCGTGAGCGGCCGGCGCTGGTCCGACGCCGAGCTGGTCCCCTCCGGGGTCGAGCACCGAGAGGGCCGCCTGTCGTGGGCCCTCACCGCTCCCGAGGGCACCCTCTCCGTGCACGTGGTGGTCGAGGCCGACGCCGCCGCCGGCGTGGTCCGGAAGTGGGCCGAGGTGAGCGGGCGGGGCCGCCTGCAGGGCGTGGAGCTGGAGCGCTGGGACGGCCTGGCGGTGGACGGCCCTGCGGTCACCGGGGAGCCGGTGCCTTACAACGCCGGCCCCGTGGGCCTCGGCCAGCCCCTCTTCGCCGAGGGTTTCTTCGCCGGCGTCGAGCACCCGCTGGCGGAGAACCTGGCCGCCGCTCCCGGTGCCTCCTGCGCCCTTCCCCTGGCCGTCGACCTCGGCGACCGGCCCTACCGCACGCCGGCCTCGGTGGTGGGCGCCGGCGGCCTGGAGGAGTTCTCGGACTACCTCGACACCTTGCGCCCGGTGCCGCCCCGCCTCGTCACCCTGTCCAACAACTGGTACCACCTGGGGGCGCCGCTGACCATGGACGAGGCCGGCGTGCGGGCCGAGGTCGACGGCTTCGCCGGCGTGGCCGAGCGCCACGGCCTGGCCCTGGACTTCGTGGCCCTCGACGACGGCTGGGAGGGCGATTGGGAGCCGGAGACCGGCCTGTGGGGCCGGATGGCCCCCAGCCGGTTCCCCAACGGCATCGAGCCCCTGGGCCCGGGGATCGGCCTGTGGCTCAGCGCCTTCGGCGGTTACGGCGCCCGCCGGGAGGCCCGGCTGGCGTGGGCGGCCAAGCACGGCTTCGAGATCGACCGCCAAGCCCGCGTGCTGTGCGCCGCCGGTGCCCGCTACCGGGCCCACCTCGTCGACGCCCTCACCCGCTGGACCGAGGCCGGCGTCGGCTACTGGAAGCTCGACGGGATGTCCTTCACCTGTTCGGAGACCGACCACGGCCACGTCACCGGGCCCGGGGCCCGCACCGCCCAGGCCGACCTCTTCGCCGACCTGGTGGGCGTCATCCGGGCCGTGCGCCCCGATGCGGTGGTGGCGTTCACCATCGGCTCCCATCCCTCGCCGTGGTGGCTGGCGGCGGTGGACTTCGTGTGGCGGGGCGGCCTCGACGACACCGCGGCCAAGCACCCCGGCTCGCGTCTCGACCGCTTCGACACCTACATCGACACCTGCCTCCAGGCCTACCGGCCGGCGGCCTTCCCCGTCTCCGCCCTGGTCACGTTCAGCATCGTGGAATCCGAGGCCGCGTCCTACCGGGGCGACGACAGCGGCGCCGGCGGCTGGGCCCGCCACTGCTGGCTGGCCGTGGGCCGGGGCACCCTGCACCAGGACCTCTACGTGGCCCCCGACTCCCTCTCCGACGCCGAGTGGGCGGTGCTGGCCGAGGCCCTGGCCTGGGAGCGCGAGCGGGCCCACGTCCTGGCCCGCAGCCGGCTGGTCCTGGGCGACCCAGGCGCCGGCGAGGTCTACGGCTTCCTCGCCCGCCGGGGCGACCACGCCATCGCCTGCCTGCGCAACCCCTCCGACCGGCCCCAGCCCATCGGCGTCGCCCTCGACGACCTCCTGGGCGGCCCGCCCGTCACCCGCTTCGGCACGCCGGCCGGCGTCCTCCAGCCCTTCGACGTCCTCCTCGTCGAAACCGCGTAACGCCCCGGTCCCCGGAGCTTTTGGCTCAGACCACGGCGATGTCGGGCGTCTCGTGGGTGTCCGGTGGCGCCAGCGAGGCCGCCCGGCGGCGGACCCGCACCCGGGACACGGCGGCCAGGGCGGCGGCCAGGCTGAGCGCCCCGCCGATTGCCATGCCCGTGCGCGGCCCCCAGGCCTCGGAAATCCATCCCATCACCGGGCCGCCCACCGGCGTGCTGCCGGCGAAGAGCAGGCCGTAGAGGGCCATGACCCGGCCCCGCATGGCCGGGTCGGAGTTCAGCTGGAGCGTGGTGTTGGCCGTGGCCATGAACAGCATCATGGCCATGCCCACGCCGACCAGGAGGGCGGCGGCCACCCAGGCCGTCGGCGCCATCGCGGTGAGCAGGGTGAGGCTGCCGAAGGCCACACCGGAGCCGACCAGCATGGCCGTGGTGGGCCTCGACCGGCTGGCCGAGATCAGGGCGCCGGCGAGCGATCCGAACGACATGAGGGCGGTGAAGACGCTGTAGAGGCCGGCGTCGCCCCCGAAGGTGAACTTGGCCAGCAGGGGCAGCACGACGATGAAGTTGAAGCCGAACATGCCCAGCACACCCACCAGGAGCAGGGTCGAGCGCAGGGCGGGCTGCCGCCACGCGTAGAGCACGCCGGCGCGGACGTCGCCGCGCCGGCGCTCGGCCGGCGCCCGCCGGTACAGCTCGTCGGTGCGCATCATCATCAGTCCCACGATGACCGGGACGAAGGAGATGGCGTTGGCCAGGAACGCCGGCGCCAGGCCGAGCGTGGCGATGGTGATGCCGGCGGCCGTCGGGCCGAGGATGCGCCCGGTGTTGAACATGGCGCTGTTGAGGCCGACGGCGTTGGGTACCTCGTCGGGGCCGACCATCTCGATGACGAAGGACTGCCGGGTCGGCATGTCGACCATCGTGACCATGCCCAGCCCGAAGGCCAGCACGTAGACCATCCACAGCTCGACGGTGTCGGTCGCCACCAAGGCGTACAGGATCAGGGCCAGGAGGCCGCCGGCCGCCTGCATGGCGATGAGCAGCTTGCGCTTGTCGGACCGGTCGGCGAGCAGGCCGCCCCACATGCCGAACAGCAGCATGGGCAGGAACTGCAGGGCCACGGTGATGCCGAGGTCCACCCCGCTGCCGGTCAGGTTGAGGACCAGCCAGGTCTGGGCGACGGTCTGCATCCACGTGCCGGTGACCGAGATGAGCTGGCCGAAGAAGAACAACCGGTAGTTCCGGATGCGCAGCGAGCGGAAGGTCCGGGTTCCCACGGCTCGCAGGTCGGTTTTTCGGATCATGGGACGGCCCAGTGCTGCTGGGAGCGGCCTCCCGGGCCGCTCATCAGCGCCGCCTGTCGGCGCCGCCTCTCATGCTGCTGGGAGCGGCCTCCCGGGCCGCTCACTGGTCGTCCAGGATCCACTCGAGCAGCTCGGCCGCCCGTTCCAGGCTGGCCCGCTCGTCGTCGTCGAGGGCGCGAAGGCGCTGGGCCAGGTAGGCGTCCTTCTGCTGGCGGCTGGCGGCGAGAAAGGCCAGGCCGGCCGGCGTGGCCTCGACCCGGGCGACGCGCCGGTCGTTGGGGTCGACGGTGCGGCTGACCAGGCCCTGCTCTTCCAGGCAGCCCACGATCTTGGTCATGGTCGGGGGAGTGACCCGCTCGACGCCCGACAGCTCGCCCAGCGTGAGCGGTCCGAGCCCTTCGACGCTTGCCAGGGTGGCCAGCTGGGAAGGGGAGAGCTCACCGGGCAGCTGTGTGCGCAGCCTGCGGGCCAGGCGGGTGACCACCAGGCGCAGGCGGCTGGCCAGTTCGGCCTCCGGCGACGTGGTGGGGGTCAGGGGCAGCATTGCTTTCCCAAACTAATTAGAAGAGGAAAGTATTTCAACCAGAGTAGGAATGACCGACGTGGCGACCATGTCCGACGCAGAGATTCGCACCGCCCTCGCCGGCCTTCCCGGCTGGGAGCACGCCGGCGGCGCCATCACCCGCCAGTACCGCCTCGACTCCTTCGCCGGTGCCATCGCCTTCGTCGTGCGCCTCTCCTACGCCGCCGAGGCCGCCGACCACCACCCGGACCTCGACATCCGCTACGACCGGGTGCGGGTGACCCTCAGCACCCACAGCGAGGCTGGGGTCACGGCCAAGGACGTCGACCTGGCCCGCGCCATCGAAGGTTTCGCCCCGCCGCACTAGCTTTCGGCCATGCCCCTCATCACAGGAATCGTCGGCCCCGTCCCCGAAGGGCGCGACGCCGAGGAGTACGACAAGCTGCGCCGGCGGGTGATGTGGACGATGCCGTCGGGGCTCTACATCATCGGCAGCCGGGCGGGCGAGCGCCGCAACGCCATGACCGCCAACTGGGCCATGCAGGTCAGCTCGGACCCCAAGCTGATCGGGGTGGCGGTGGAGAAGGAGGCCGTCACCCACGCGCTCATCGCCGAGGGGCGGGCATTCAGCCTCAACATCGTCGACCGCGAGGACCGGGCCATCATCCGCAAGTTCACCAAGCCGGTGGAGGTCGACCTGGCCGCCTCCACCCTCAACGGCTTCGCTTTCCACGACGGCCCCAGCGGCGCCCCCGTGCTGGACCAGGCGGTGGCCTGGCTGGACTGCCGCCTCCACAGCTCCGTCGACGTGGGGGCCCACACCCTCTTCTTGGGCGAGGTGGTCGACGCCGGCTTCCAGAAGCCGGAGGACACGCCCGTGCTGCGCATGGAGGACACCCGCCTCAACTATGGCGGTTGATGCCCGCCAGCGGGCATGTGGCGGGTGAGGCTGGCCAGCTTCAACGTCCTCCACGGGCGATCGCTGGCCGACGGCCAGGTGTCGACGGAGCGGCTGGTGGCGGCGTGCGCGTCCCTGGAGGCCGACGTGCTCGCCCTCCAGGAGATCGACCGCAACCAGACCCGTTCCGGCGATGTCGATCAGACGGCCGCGGTAGCCACCGGGATGGGCGCCGCCGCCTGGCGGTTCGAGCCGGCGCTGATCGGTGAACCGGGCGCCACGTGGCGGGCGGCGGAGGACGCGGACGACCCCGCCTCCGCCGACGCCGGCTACGGCGTCGGCCTCGTCTCCATGCTTCCCGTGCGGGCGTGGCACGTCGTCCGCCTCCGGGCGGCCAAGGTCCGGGCGCCGGTGGCCGTGCCCGGCGGGCGCGGCCGCTTCATCCTGCTCCCCGACGAACCGAGGGTGGTGCTGGCCGCCGAGCTGGAGACCGGCGCCGGCCCCCTGGTCGTCGCCACCACCCACCTGTCGTTCGTCCCCGGGTGGAACCTGGTCCAGCTCCGGCGGGTCACCGCCACCTTGTCGGCACTCGGCCTCCCGTGCGTCCTCATGGGCGACCTGAACGTGCCCGGCCGCCTGCCGGCCAAGGTGTCGGGCTGGCGCTCGCTGGCCCGGGTCAAAACGTTCCCCGGGGCCAGCCCGGCGATGCAGATCGACCACGCGTTGGGCCACGGCCTGCTGCCGTTGGTCGTCGACGCCACCGCTCGAGAGCTGCCCCTGTCGGATCACCGGGCCCTGGTCGTCGACCTGGCCTGACCTCGGTCCCGGACCGCGCTCGGACTAGTGTGCCGAGGGCGGAGGTGCATGTTGGGCGGGTTGCACAGGGCGTGGGTTCGGGGCGGCGGGCGACGTTGGGCCCCGGCCATGGTCGGTGTGGCGCTGTTGACCGGTGCCGCCCTCGGGGCCGCCATCCGGCCCGGGCTGGCGGTCAACGCCCCGACCATCTCCGCCACCGCCTCGCCGACGACCGAGGTCGGGCTCCAGATCTTCGCCAACTCCAACCTGGGCGGCGGGGCCAACCCCACCGGCACCATCACCTGGGACCTCTTCGGCCCCGGTGACACGTCCTGCACCACGCCGATCTTCTCCTCCACCGTGGCGGTGAACGGGAACGGGTCGTACAACTCCGAGCCCTTCACAACCGCCCAGGCCGGCACCTACCGCTGGCGGGCCCGCTACAGCGGCGACGTCAACAACAACCCCGCCGGCCCCACCGCGTGCAACGATCCGGCCGCCACCGTGGTCGTGGCCAAGGCCAGCACCGTCCTCACGACCGTGGCGTCGGGCCCGATCGCCCTCGGCGGCCAGATCCACGACACCGCTACCCTCGCCGGCGGTCTGAACCCGACGGGCACCATCACGTTCTTCGTCTACGGGCCCACCGACCAGTTCTGCTCGGCGCCGCCACTGGCCACCTCGACGGCCACCGTGAACGGCAACGGCACCTACCGGTCGGCCGACTACACCCCGCCGGTGCCCGGCGTCTACAAGTGGCGGGCCACCTACTCGGGCGACGACAACAACCTGGGAGTGAGCATCACTGCGTGTCTCGACCCGAACGAGGCCAGCACGGTGACCGCCGCCGCCCCCACCCTCGTCACCTCGGCGTCGGGGCCGACGACCGTCGGTGGCCAGCTCAGCGACACCGCCGTCCTCACCGGCGCCGACAACCCGACGGGCACCATCACCTTCCGCCTGTTCGGCCCGGACGACCCGACCTGCAGCGGCACCGTGGCCTCCCAGTCCTCCCGCACCGTCAACGGGAACGGCACCTACACCTCCGACGCGTTCACCGCAGCAGCTCCCGGCACGTACCGGTGGGTGGCGTCCTACAGCGGCGACGCCAACAACCCGGCCCTGGCCAGCGCGTGCGGCGACCCCGCCCAGACGGTGGTGGTCAGCGCCGGCCCCACGACGACGAGCACCAGCACCAGCACGACGAGCACGAGCACGACGAGCACCAGCACGACGACCACGAGCACGACCGTGCCCCCGACCACCACCTCCACCCCGTCGACCACCTCTACCTCGTCGACGACCACCTCCACCACCTCGCCGGCGCCGACGACCACGTCGTCCTCGACGACGTCGTCCTCGACGACGTCGTCCACCACCACGACCCTGGCCCCGACCACCACGTCGTCGACCCTGGCCCCCACCACCACGTCGTCCACCCTGGCCCCGACGACCACGTCGTCGACTGTGGTCCCAACCACCACGTCGACGGTGCCCACGACCACGTCGTCGACATCCACGTCGTCCACCTCGACCACCTCGACAACCGTCCCCGTCGCCACCGGCACGACCGTCGCGCCGGCGCCGGCGGTGACGGTGACCCCCAACCCCGTCGGCGCGGGCCAGAACGCGGTGGTCACGGGCACGGGCTTCCCATCGGGCCCGGCCGACATCACCCTCTTCAGCACACCGGCGCTGCTCAGCCGGCTCAGCGTCGGCGCAGGGGGCACGTTCACCGTGACCGTCACCATCCCGGCCGACACCCCACCCGGCGCCCACCGGCTGGTCGTGACCGGCTCGGCCGGCACGGTGCTGGCCGAGACGGCGGTCACGGTGACCGCCGCCGGCGCCGGCACGGTGGCGGTGGCGGCGACCGTCCAGCCCATTCCTGCCGCCCGCCAGCTCTCGCGTACCGGCGCCGGCGTGAGCGGGCTGGGCGGGCTGGCCCTGAGCGCGCTGATGGTGGGCGTGCTGGCCGTGATCTTCACCCGGAGGCCGTCCGGCGCCGAGGCGCCCGCCGGCGGGCGGTGGGCGCGGCGGCGCCACCCCTGGGACTAACGCGAGAGCCCACGTCTAGGGTGGGCCTGTGGCCCCGAAACCGCTGACGAACGCCGACTGGGGCTTCGAGACGAACTGCTTCGTCTGCGAGCCGTCGAACCGCCTCGGCCTGCGGATCCCGTACTTCCTCGACGAGGAGGCCCAGGTCGTGACCGCCGACTTCACCCTCGGCGTCGAGCACTCCGGGGCCCCGCACTACGTGCACGGGGGGGTGCTGCTGGCCATCCTCGACGAGGCCATGGCATGGGCCGCTATCGCCCTGGGAGAGCGCTTCGCCGTCGTCCAGTCCACAGCCACGACGTTCGACCGCCCCGTCCGCATCGACGAGCCCCACCACGTCGAGGCCTCGATCCACGACCGTTCCGACACGGCGGTGACGGCCCGGGCCAGCGTGGTCGACGCCGGCGGGCGCCGTTGCGCCCGCGCCCGGGCCCGCCTGGTCGTCCTCTCGACCGCGGTGGCCGGCGCCGCCATCGGACCGGTCACCGGGGCCGACATCCGCTACCTCCGGCCTGTCCCGTCCCAGGAGAACCGACAATGAGCGCCCCCCTGATCAGCATCGAGGAGCTGGCCGCGGCCCGTGACGGCGGGCCGGTCGCCCTGGTCGACGTCCGCCAGCCCGAGGAGTACGAGGCCGTCCACGTTCCCGGGGCCAAGCTGATCCCCCTGGCCGACGTGGTGGCCCGCACCGCCGAGATCCCCAAGCAGGGGCCGGTCTACGTCATCTGCCAGACCGGGCCCCGTAGCCAGCGGGCGGCCGACTATTACCGCAACCTCGGCATCGAGGCCTACAACGTCGACGGCGGGACCAAGGCGTGGGTCGACGCCGGCCTGGAGATCGCCCAGGGGCCCCTCCCCGGCTGACGTTTGCCGTTTGGCTCCTGCTCAGGGGTGGGTAGTTGCGCGCTATGCGCAGAACGACACTTGTCATCGCCATCGCCGCAGTGACCCTGTTCCTCGGATTGGGCTCGGCGGCCTCCGCCCAGACCGCGTCCACCCTTCCCGGCATCCCCGCCGGCCAGGGTGGCCCGGACAACCAGGTGAACCCGTCCCAGGGCGGCAACGCCCCCGGCGGCCAGAACAACCCGGGCGTCAACTCCGGGCCGGCGATCGCCGAGGACGACGACGCCTCCCTCGCCCCCTGGCTGGTGGGCGCGGCCCTGCTGATCGTCCTCGCCGCCGGCGGCCTGTTCATGGCCCGCCGGGCCGGCGCCAACCGCAGCGAGGCTTACGAGAGCAGCCGGACCGCCTGACCGCCCCCCTTCGTAGGGGCCTGGTCGGTTCGGCAACAACTTCGACGCCGTTACCTCGACCGCCGGCTCGCCGCCCCAGCGAAGGAAGCGTCGCCCGTGAGCAGCTTCTGCCTCTCGGCGCGGACGCGCTCCAGCTTGGCGGCGACGAGCTCGGCGCGCCGGCCGTGCACGACCCGCAGGAGGTCGGCGACCATCTTTTCCAGTCCGGCGGTGACCTGGAGGGAGTGGCGGCCGTAGAGCAGCGTCTCGTCCACCGAAAGGTCGAGGAGGTCCGAGAACGATCGGTGGTGGCGCCGCAGCCGGGGCTGGCCGGTTTCGTCGCAGGTGATGCCCGGCGGGTCCTCCTCGCCCGCCACTCGCACGAGGAGGTTGTGCAGGGCGTTGACGGCCTGGACCGCCGTGGTCGGGTCGTTGGTCCCGGGCGAGAGCGCCCGCTCGGCGATGTCGACCAGCTGACGGAGCCCGTAGGCGGGGTCCTGGGACATGTCGCGCTCGTCGGCCAGGGAAACGTGCCGCGTCAACGTGTGTGGGTCTTCGACGTCGTCGGTGCCGTAGATCCGCAGGAGCGGCGCCCCGTCGGGAACCCATTCGCCGACGAGGGGCACCAGTTCGACGGCGACGTCGAGCTTTCGAGCCGCATCGACCACCCCGGCCACGTTGGCCGCCGTCACCACTCCCCGACGCGGTGTGGGCAGCTCCAGCACCGCGTCGGTGCCTGGCCACCCGTCCTGGTCGCCGTGGTCGTTGCCCCTGCTGTACACCCGGTCACAGGCCTTTGCCGCCTCCTTCTCGATGGACCAGATGATGGAGCTGACCTGGATCTGCTGCGCGATGTGGTTGACGTAGACGACGAAGACGGCGATGGTCACGAGGGCCAAGAGGAACGCGATGGCCACCGACGTGACAGGGACGGAGTCGGGCGCCACCCCCCGGAGGGCGGCGAGGGAGAAGGAGAACGTCGACGCGAACACGCCGAGGGCGATCTGGCTGACGCGGTCGCCCAGGAACCGGTACAGGACCCGCGGCGAGTACTGCGCCGACGTGAGCTGCAGCACGAGCATGGTGATCGAGAACACCACGGCCGTGAGTGTCAGGGAGGCGCTGGCGATGGCGGACAGGAGCGACCGGGCGCTCTCGGCACCGCCGGGGAACAAGCCCGTCTCGAACCGGAAGCTCCGATCCAGGGCCGAGGTGATGACGGCCAGGACGATGGCGACGACGCTGAAGAGCATCGGGACCGGCAGAAGGCTCTTGCGCAGCCGCGCCAGAGCGCCGGGGAGGTTCACCTTGCAACTCTTCCCGGCTGCCCCTCCCGGCAAGCCCGCAGAACCCGCGGCTCAGATTCCTTCCCGGTGAATGCCCCGGGCCGGGGGGCCACTAGACGAGGAAGCGGAACGCCGGGGAACCGGCCGACAGCCTCTCGATGTGCAGGCCGCTGCTGTCCATGCGGGCGAGGAGCGGTTCCAGGTCGGCGGTGGCGGCCAGCTCGATGCCGACCAACGCCGGCCCGATCTCCCGGTTGTTCTTCTTGACATACTCGAACAGGGTGATGTCGTCGCTCGGGCCGAGCACGTTGTCCAGGAACCGCCGCAGGGCACCCGGCTCCTGGGGGAACTCGACGAGGAAGTAGTGCTTCAGCCCTTCGTGGAGCAGCGAGCGCTCGACCACCTCGCCGTAGCGGCTGACGTCGTTGTTGCCTCCGGAGAGGATGCAGACCACGGTGGCGCCGGCCGGTACCTCCAGGCCTTCGGAGAGGGCGGTGACGGCCAGGGCGCCGGCGGGCTCGGCGATGATGCCCTCGCGCTGGTAGAGCTGCAGCATGGTGGTGCAGACGCCGCCCTCGGGCACGGTCATGACGTGGTCGACCAGGGAGCTGATGAGCTCGTAGGTGACGGCGCCGGCCCGGCGCACGGCGGCCCCGTCGACGAAGTTGTCGATGGCGTCCAGGGTGACCGGGCCGCCGGCGTCGAGGGCGGCCCGCATGCTGGCGGCCCCGGCCGGCTCGACCCCCACCACCCGCGGCCGGGGTGAGAGGTTGGCGACGGCGGCGGCCATGCCCGCGGCCAGCCCGCCCCCGCCGATCGGCACCACGAGCACGTCCGGCGGGCGGCCCAACTGCTCGACGATCTCCAGCGCCACCGTTCCCTGGCCGGCGATGACCCGGGGGTCGTCGAAGGGGGGCACCAGCACCGTCCCGTCCTTGGCCGCCAGCAGGGTGGCGAACTCGTGGGCGTCGTCGTAGGTGTGGCCCTCGACCACGATGGTGGTCTGGGCCCCGCCCAGGGCGGCGATCTGCTCGCGCTTCTGGCGGGGCGTGGTGCGGGGCAGCACCACCCGGCAGGCGACGCCCAGCCGCCGGCAGGTGTAGGCGACGCCCTGGCCGTGGTTGCCGGCGCTGGCACAGACCACCCCGTTGGCCCGCTCCTCGGCGCTGAGCGAGGAGATGAAGTTGTAGGCCCCGCGCAGCTTGTAGGACCGCACCGGCTGGAGGTCCTCCCGCTTGAGCCACACGTCGGCGCCGGTCATCTCCGACAGGCGCGCGTTGCGCTCCAGAGGCGTGCGCAGGACGATGTCGCTGAGGCGGTCGGCGGCGGCCTTCACATCGTCGTCGGTCACGGGGGACATTCCTAGTCCACCCGGGGACGGAGGATCACGGCCGCGTCGCCGGCCAGGCGGCCGGGAAATCCCTCAGCCTCCAGGCCGTCGCTGTCGACCTCCACCGCCCAGCGGCCCTCGAGTGCGACCTCGACCGTCTCGGCGGTGAAGTTGACCACCACGGCCCGCCGGTCCTCGCCGTCGGCCCGCTCGTAGGCCAGCACGCCGGCCGGCGCCTCCAGGGCCCGCCATGACCCCGTCGACAGGGCCGGGCTGGCCCGCCGGGCGGCCAGGAGGCGCCGGTAGAGGTGCAGGATCGACGTTTCCTGGGCGGCCAGGCCGGCCACGTTCCTCGTCTCGGGTTCCGGCGACCACGGCAGCCACGGCTCGGCGCCGGCCCAGCCGTGACCCGGCCCGCCGTCCCAGGGCAGGGGGGACCGGCACCCGTCCCGCCCGCCCGGGTCCACCACCCGCTCCGGAGGCACCGCGGCGTCCTCCAACCCAAGTTCCTCGCCGTAGTAGACGAACGGGGCGCCCCGCAGGGTCAACAGGAGGACGGCGGCGGCCCGGGCCCGGCGCTCGGAGCCCCCGTAGCGGGTCCGGTGGCGGGGGTTGTCGTGGTTCGACAGGGTCCACGTCGGCCACGCGGCCCGTGCCCCGAACTCGCTCTCGACCTCCTCGATGCACGCCCGCCAGGCGCCGGCGTCCCACGGCGCGTACAGGGAGGTGAAGTCGAAGGCCAGGTGCAGCTCGTCGCCGTCGCCCACATAGCCGGCCACTGTCGCCGTCGAGAGAAGGTACACCTCCCCCAGCAGGAGAGGGACCGGGGAGTAACCCTCCGCCAGCCGGCGTAGCCCTCGGAGGACCTCGTGGGTGCCGGCGCAGTTGTTGACCGCCGAGTGGGGGAGGATCTGCCCGGGCGGGTCGTCGGGAAAGGCGGGGTCCTTGGTCAGGCCCTGGACCACGTCGATACGGAACCCGTCGACGCCCCGGTCGATCCAGAAGCGCAGGGTCTCGTGCATTGCCGCGGCCACGTCGGGGTTGCGCCAGTTCAGGTCGGGCTGGGTGGGCAGGAACAGGTGCAGGTACCACTGGCCGGTGGCCTCGTCCCAGCTCCAGGCATCGCCCCCGAAGGCCGCCTTCCAGTTGTTGGGCTTGGTGGCAGGGTCGCCGTCGACCCAGATGTACCAGTCCCGCTTCGGGCTGTCCCGGGACGACCGGGCCTCCATGAACCACGGGTGCTGGTCGGAGGTGTGGTTCGGCACCCAGTCGACGATCACCCGGATGCCCCGTTGGTGGGCCTCGGCCAGGAGGCGGTCGAAGTCCTCCAGCGTGCCGAAGAGTGGGTCGACGTCGCAGTAGTCGGCCACGTCGTAGCCGAAGTCGGTCATCGGCGACCGGTAGAACGGGCAGACCCAGATGGCGTCCACCCCCAGCCACGCCAGGTGGTCGAGCCGGGCGGTGACCCCGGGGAGGTCGCCGACGCCGTCACCGTCGGAGTCGGCGAAGGACCGGGGGTAGATCTGGTAGAAGACGGCGGACTTCCACCACGGCTCGGCCATGAGCCTCGAAGTGTCGCCACCGGCCTACCGGGGCGTCAACTCCGGGGCGACGAGAAATTCCTCCCGCGGCGCGTCATGATCGGGCGCCTCATGCGTCCTTTAGGCCGGACTGCCACCTTCCGGGGCCCGGCTGGGGGGCTTTCCACGGGGCAGCGTCGCCTCGGGGAAGGCCACGCTAGGCCACCGAAGGTGGCAGTCCCCCTTTGTCGCCCCCCGGCCTCCGGTCGGTCAGGAGATCGAGAAGACCTCTGTCAGGCCGGTGATCTCCAGCACCCGGCGGGTTCCCGGGGTGGGGGAGCGCAGGGCCATCTCGCCGCCCTGCTGGCGCAGCCGCTTCAGCCCGGTGATGAGGACCGACAGGCCGGTGGAGTCGACGAACGCCAGCTCGCTCAGGTCCACGGTGACCAACGTCGCCCCGTCGGAGACGAGCCTCAGCAGCTGCTCACGGAACTGCGGTGCGGTGGACATGTCCAGTTCGCCGACGAGCTGCATCTGGTACTCGGGCTCGGCCCCGGACACCACGACCTGCAACTCGCCCGGGTTGACCGCCGGTCGCCCGGCGGCCTCGGGTGCGCCCGAGGTCGACAAACCCACCTCCCCACACGATTCCCTCAGGAGGCTGGCTGTTCAACCGTCGCTAGATCCTCGCGCAACATCGCGGATCTGACAATGTCTTTGCCGCCCGCTGGCGGGTGGCTAGGTGCCGCCGGCGTCCTCCGCCGGCGGCCGGAGGTCGACCCGCAGGACCAGCACGCCGTCCTCCAAGGCCCCGGTGGCGTCGCCGAGCATGGCAAAGTCCTGGTAGTCGAGCTGCATGCGCTCGACGAACCGCCGGCGGTCGGCACCCTCCAGCGGCGGCACTCCCCGGCTGCGTACGGCCTTGGCCCGTTCCCGGAACCGGGCGACCATGGCGTCGACGTCGAACTCTGCGTCGGGCATCGGTTGCAACGCTAGTCAGTGGCGCGCCTGTAGAGTGGCGTCGCACGGTCGGCAGGACGAGTTCGGGAGCACCCAGCGTGAAGAAGGGACGGCACCGGCGCTTCGAGGAGGCACGCGCCCTCAAGCGCAGCACAGAGCCCAGGGTCGAGCCCTGCCCTGAGTGCGGCGCCGTCCCCGGCGACGAGCACGCGTCCTGGTGCCTCTACGAAGAGGTCGAGGACGACGAGGAAGACGAGGACCAGGAGGACTCGCCCCTTCCCTAGGTGTGCCCGACACCTATTGGCTCACGCCGCTGCGTCACCGAGAATGACCCCCGAGCAAAGGGGGAGTTGCCGTGGCCGATCGCCTACGACTGAGCCTGTACTGCCCGAGCTGACTTCCGGGCTACCACCTGCCGTTCCTGGCGGCAGCGGCGAACGGTCTGTTCGCCTCCTTCGACCTGAAGGTCGACATCCTCGATCCCGCCGGCGGGCCGGAGAACATCAGGCGGGTGGCCGCCGGCGGATCTGACTTCTGCCTGACGAGCGTCACCCACTATCTGACCGCCCGGGCTCAATCCGGCGACCTGGCCGCGCGGTTTGTCTCCGTGGTCGTTCGTCGGAGCCCGATGGCCGGATTCGTGCCCGCCGATTCCGCCCTCACGACGCCGGCCGACCTGGCCGGACGCCGGCTCGGGGCCCCGGAGACCAGCCGGCTGGTCAATGAGTTCGTGGCCGGGATGGACATGCTCGGCCTGGCCCGGCCCGAACTGGTGGTTCACGACTACAGCCTGGCGCCGGCGGCCATGGCCCGGGGCGAGGTCGACATGGTGTGCGACTTCGTCGACCTCCTGCCCCGCATCCGCCGCCAGGCCGGCGTTGGCGTGCGACCCGTTCCCCTCGGCCTCGACGTCTACTCGAGCGGCCTGGTCGCCGCCGACCGGATCCCCGACGAGGTCGTGAGCCGCCTCCAGTCGGCCATCGCCGCCGCCCTCGAAGCCCAGCGGGCCGATCCGGAGGCCGGCCTCGACGAGCTGGCCGCCCGCTACCCCGATGCCGACCCCCTGGAAGCGCTCGAGGGCTGGGAGCTGGCCGCCCCGAACATCTTCACCGGCCCCGCCACTCCAGGTTCATCCGACCCCGAGACCTGGGCCCGCACCATCGCCCACCTCGCCGGCGCCCACGGCCTGCCGGCGCCCGACCCCGACACAGTGTTCCGGCGGCAACTGGTCGACGTCTCCATCCCGTAACTGCCGAAGGAGCTGGCAATGCGCACCATCCGAAGGATCACCGCCGTCCTCATCATGGCCCTGGTGGCCGCCGCCTGCGGCGGCGGCGGCGATGGCGACGGGGGCGGCGCGGCCCAGACGGGCCAGAACGCCGAGGTCACCCTCAACGAGAACGCCGAGCTCAAGGTCGGCTTCGTCGACGACCAGTACGTGCTGGAGGGCCCCGACGCCAGCCTGGGCGCCTACCCGCTCAACACCAACGTGCTGGAGACCCTCACCTACCTCGACGCCGAGTACAAGGTCCAGCCCCGCCTGGCCGAGCGCTGGGAGTTCCGGCCGCCCAACACCTGGCGCTTCTACCTCCGCCGGGGTGTCACCTTCCACGACGGCCAGGCCTGGAACGCCCAGGCGGCCAAGGCCGGCATCTTCGACCGCGTGGCGCAGCGCCGCGGGGGTGGCACCATCCGGGCCGGCGCCAACTCGGTGGCCATCGTCGATGAGTACACCCTCGACTTCACGCCGATCAGCCCCAATGTGCGGGTGCCCGAGCAGATCGTCCACCCGAACAACGCGGCCATCGCTCCGGGGAGCGACGCGGGCAGGAGGCCGGTGGGTACCGGCCCGTTCAAGTTTGTGGAGTACCTGCCCAAGGAGCGCATCGTCGTCGAGCGCAACGCCACCTACTGGGGCGAGAAGGCCAAGGTGGCCCGCATCAACTTCCGCTTCTACCCCGACTCCAACGCCCGCCTCCTGGCCCTCCAGGCCGGCGACATCGACTTGGCCTACCAGATCCCCCGTGACGACGTGAAGGGGCTCAGGGACCGGGGCTTCACCATCGCCAACAGCACGGTGGGCGCCTACCGGGGCATGTTCGTCAACCAGTTCGGGGAGGCGCCGTTCGACCTCCTCAAGGACCCTGTCCTGCGCAAGGCGGTGAGCATGTCCATCGACCGCAAGGCCCTGGTCGACGGCGTCCTCTCCGGCCTGGCCACCGGCGACCAGACGTTCATCCCCCCCTCGGTGATCGGATCCTCGGCGTCGGTGATCACCGGCATCCCCCACGACCCCGGCCAGGCCCGGTTCCTGCTCGACCAGGCCGGCTGGCGGGTCGGCTCCGACGGCATCCGGGAGAAGGGCGGCCGCAAGCTGAAGCTCGTCCTCGTCTCCGGGTTCCCCTCCGCCGAGGCCCTCCGGCCCACCCCGACGTTCGTGCAGTCCGAGCTGAAGAAGGCCGGGATCGACGTAGAGATCCAGGAGCGGCCCGACGCGGCGTCGTTCCAGTCCCTCATGACCGAGAAGAGAGGCGACCTGTTCATCGAGGAGGGGAACCAGAACGACGCCAACGTCGGCTTCCTGCCCATCCTGCTGCTCTACACCGGGCCCGGCTCGTCCCCGGGGCCCTACGCCGGCATCTCCGCCCCCGGCGCCACCTTCAACCAGCTGATCGAGCCGAGCATCTCCGAGCCCGACCTGGCCAAGGCCCAACTCAGCGTGGCCCGCGCCCTCAACGAGCTCATCACCGTGCAGGCCACGTTCATCCCCCTCGCCGGCATCTACCGGATCTACGGCATGAAGAACACAGTCAAGGGCTTCACCCCGCATCCGTCGTTCCTCAACGTGAGCTGGCTGGGCGTGGGCGTGGCCGCCCGGTAGCGGCGGCCTTTCAGGGGGAGAACTGGGTGGCCTACGTCCTCCGCCGGTGCCTGCTGGTCATCCCCACCCTCCTGGGCATCTCCTTCCTGGCCTTCGCCATGGCCAACCTGGCTCCCGGGGATCCGGCCACGGAGTTCCTCCGCCGGATCTCCGACCGCCAGCCCACCCCAGAGGAGGTGCGCCAGGTCCGCGAGGAGCTCCGCCTCGACCGGTCCATCGTCGAGCAGTACGTGGCCTGGGTGGGCCGGGCCGCGCAGGGCGACCTCGGCATCTCCTATTCCACCCGCCGGCCGGTCACCACCGAGCTCGGCCACCGCATCCCGTTCACCCTCCAGCTCACCGTGCTGGCCGCCGGCCTGGCCCTGCTGATCGCCCTCCCGCTCGGCATCGTCAGCGCCCTGTACCGGAACCGGCTGGTCGACCAGCTGGCGCGTGTCACCTCGCTGGCAGGGGCGTCCATGCCCAGCTTCTGGCTGGGGCTCAGCCTGATCGTGCTGTTCGCCGTGCGATGGTCGATGGTGCCGGTGGCCGGCCGGGGCGGGCTGGACAGCTATGTCCTCCCCGTTGTCACCCTTGCCGTGGCGCCGGCGGCGGTCCTGTCCCGCTTCACCCGCTCCACCATGCTCGAGATCCTCGACGACGACTACATGCGCACGGCCCACGCCAAGGGCCTGAGCGCGTGGCGCGCCGTCATCACCCACGGCCTGCGCAACGCGCTCGTGCCCCTCCTCACCGCCTTCAGCATCAGCCTGGGCCACCTGCTGTCGGGAGCGGTGATCGTCGAGACGATCTTCGTGTGGCCCGGCGTGGGCAAGCTGGGCCTCGACGCCATCCAACAGCGCGACTACCCGATGCTCCAGGGCTTCGTCCTCTACGCCGGCGCCGCCTTCGCCGCCATCAACCTGCTCGTCGACCTGGCCTACGGCGCCATCGACCCCCGCATCGCCGCCGCCGGCCGGGGCACAGGTGGGACCGAATGACGGCCGCCGACACCGTCTCCGCCGGCACCGCCATCGCCATCCCCACCGCGGGCGACCCCACCCACCCGCGGGGGCGGATCATCCGCGGCCTCCTGCACGACCGCACGGCGGTCGTCGGGTTCGTCCTGGTGAGCGTCCTGACCCTCGCCGCCGTGTTCGCCCCGCTGCTGAGCCCGCACGATCCCGATGCGGTCGACGTGGCCCGCAAGTTCCTCGCCCCCTCCCGGGAGTTCCCCCTCGGAACCGACCACCTCGGCCGCGACGTGCTGTCCCGCCTGCTCTTCGGCGCCCGACTGTCGATCGGCTCCACCTGCGTCGCCGTCGTCTTCATCACCGCCGTGGGCATCGGTGTGGGGATGTTGATCGGCTGGTTCGGCGGCGCGCTCGACACGGTCTTCGGCCGCTTCCTCGACATGTTCCTCGCCCTGCCGACCTTCCTGCTGGCGCTGGCCGTCACCGCCCTACTCGGCCCCGGCCTGCGCAACGTCATGGTCGCCATCGTCCTGGCCTGGTGGCCCATCTACGCGCGCATCGTCCGCAGCGCGGTGCTGTCGGAACGGTCCAAGCCCTACGTCGAGTCGGCCCGCGCCGTCGGCAGCTCGTCAGCCCGCATCATCCGCCGCCACCTCCTGCCCAACATCCTGGGACCGGTCATCGTGCTGACCACGCTCGACCTCGGCATCGTGATGCTGGCCATCTCCGGCCTCTCCTTCCTCGGCCTGGGCGTGTCCCCGCCGGCCGCCGAGTGGGGCTCCATGCTCTCGGAGGGCCGCACCTACCTGAGCGTGGCGCCGAACATGATGTTCTTCCCCGGCGCCGCCATCTTCTTGATGGTCCTGGGCTTCAACCTCCTGGGCGACGGCCTGCGTGACGTCCTCGACCCCCGGACCCGGGGGCGCCGGCGCTGAGGTCGGGTGCATTTCCGGTCGTGATTCAGGGCGAAAAATGCCGAAGCACGACCGGAAATGCACCCACGATCAGGGCGCCAGCACCCGCACCGTCCAGCGCTCGATCACATCGAGGGCCTCGGGCGCCATGGGCCGTCGCAGGCCCTCCAGGCTCACCCGGTTCCACACCCGAAGCGCCGGGTCGGCCGGCACCGGGTTGAAGTAGTGGTCGAGGCCGGGCAGCACGGTCAGCTGGACGGCGTGGTTGCCGGCGCTGCGAAGGACGCGGAAGGCGGTGAGGGCGTCGGCGACCGGCACGTTGAGGTCGTCGCCGGCGTGGAGCACCAGCGCCGGGCAGCGGACGTGGCGGAACTCGGCTGCGTAGTCGGTGCCCAGGTCCTGGCGGGTGCGGGTGGTGCGCATCTCCAGAGTGAGGCCACGGCCCTCCAGCACCACGTTTTCGTCCCCCCGCTTGGCCGCGTCCAGGTACCGCTCCACGCCCTCGGCCCGCACGAGCAGCGCCGGCATGTTGGCCTCCAACCACGCCCGTTGCTCGGCCGCGAACTCGTGCCAGTGGCGCCCCGCCCGCCCCAGGTTGTCCCGGATGAGGTCCTCGATCGACGACGCCAGCCCGCCGACCAGCATGGCGCCGGCGACGTCGGGGTCGTCGCGGCACACGTGGCATGCGGTCAGGGCGCCGGCGCTGTGGCCGGCGACGGCCACCCGGGCGGGGTTGATCTCCGGGCGGGCCCGCAGCCAGGCCAGGGCGGCGAGGGCGTCCTCCAGGTCGGTGTCGTAGTCGGCCTCCCCGCGCTCGCCACCCGAGGCGCCGAAGCCCCGCCGGTCGTAGCGCAGGGTGGCGACGCCGGCGCCGGCCAGGCGGTGGGCGATGCGCCGCAGCGTGCCCGGCGCCGGCAATCCCGTCGTGCCCGGTGGCCAGCCCGGCTCCAGGTCGCCGTCCCGTGTGTCGGCCCCCGAGCCTCCCAGCAGGAGGACGGCCGGCGCCGCCGAGGCATCCTCGGGCAGGCACAGCACGCCGGCCAGGCCGGCGGGCGTGGGGATGGCCACGTCGTGCTCCCGCATAGCGGAAGAGGTTAGGGGGGTCCGGTGACGGTGAGGGGGGCCGGCCCTTACACGAGGGTGAGCGAGGCACGGAGGGCGGCGGTGCCCCGCGCTGCGTGCCTTCGAACGGCCTTCACCGACAGACCGAGCGCCTCGGACACTTCGATGTCGTCGAGGCCGGCGAGGTACCGCAGCGACAGCACCTTGCGTTGCGGGTCAGGGAGCTTGGCCAACGCGGGCCCCAGTTCTAGGCGCCTGTCGTCCATCGTCTCTACCAACGTTCGAGGCGCCCGTTTGGATGACACTCTGACGAGAACTCGGAAGGATTTGGTAGTCCAGGACTCCCAAATCCTTCACAGATCGGCCCGGACCGTGGGATGGGGGAGCGGCACATTGCCGCCCGAGCGCTCGTCGAGGTAGGCGGCCAGGCGGGCGTAGACCTCGTCGCCCACCAGCCCGACCAGCTCGTCGGCCATCGTGCGGTATACGGCGCCGGCGCCGGCGAACGCCTCGGGCGCCTCGGTGCACCACCAGTGGAACTCGTCGCCGCCGTCGCCCCAGTCGGAGCGCTTCCACTCGACGATGGTGGAGGTGATGTGGCCTCCGCCGTCGTCACGCTCCTCCCGGCGCAGGGGCAGCTGCCAGCACACGTCGGGCTTGAGGTCCATGGGCCGCTCGCCGCGGTCGAGGGCCGCCCGGTGCAGTGCGCAGCCCGGCCCGCCGGGGAAACCGGGCCGGTTCAGGAACACGCAGGCGTCGGCCACCATGCGCGTCACCCGCTCGCCGGCCGCATTGGTCTTGATGATCCCCCGCTGGAGACCCTCCTTGCGGAACTGCCACTGCGCCTTGGTGAGCGTCGAGGCCGCGGCCAGCACCCGCTTCTCGTCGTCGGCGTCGGTGAAGTGGGCCCCGTAGGAGCAGCATCCCTGGACCAGTTCGGCCGCCGGTCCGGTGAGCACGCCCTGGCAGCCGGCGCCGAAGATGCAGGTCCACCGGCTGAGGAGGAACGTGACGTCGAACACCCACGTCCGCTCCTCGGTTGGGTCCTCGAAGGAGATCCACTCCCGGGCGGTCTCGTTCAAAGCCGGCCCAGCTCCCCGAACAGCTCGCCGGCGGCGAGGATCCCCTTCCAGAACTGGTCCATGACCATGCGCTCGTTGGGGGCGTGGAACCGGTCGTCGGGCAGGGCGACGCCCAGGTACAGGACCGGTGCCGACAGCACCCGGCCCAGCGCCTCCTCGGGCCCGCTGCCGCCGATGCGGGTGAACAGCGGCGCCTTCCCCCACACCCGCTCCACGGCCCGGCACAGCCCGGCCATGGCGGGGTGGTCGACTGGGGTCAGCGCCGGCGCCACGCCCCCCGCTCGGGTGATTTCAACCTCGACGCCCTCGCCGGCCTGGTCCCGGACCCACGCCTCGAACGCCTCGGCCACCGCGTCCGGCCGCTGGTCGGGGACGAGGCGGAACGTGGCGATGAACCGCCCCGACGCCGGCACGATCGTCTTCACGCCGGCACCGGCGTAGCCCACCGAGATCCCTGTCACGTCGCAGGTGGGGCGGGTCCAAATGCGCTCCAGCAGCGACCGCCCGGCCTCACCCTCGAGCCGCCCGACGCCGGCCATGGCCCGCCACGCGTCCTCGTCGACCGGGATCTCCCGCAGCGACGCCTCCTCGGCCTCGGTCAACGGGCGGACGTCGTCGTAGAAGCCCGGCAGGGTCACCCGGCGCTGGTCGTCGTGGAGGGCGGCGACCATGCGGGCGATGAGGTGGGCCGGGTTGGGAACGGCACCGCCGAACAGCCCCGAGTGCAGGTCGGCGGGCGCGGTGCGCACCGTCACCCCGAAGGCCACCAGGCCCCGCATGCCCACGCACACCGACGGCACGTCGGGCGCCCACATGTCGGTGTCGGACACGACCACCACGTCGCAGGCCAGCCGCTCCCGCTCGGCCTCCAGCAGGGGCTCGAAGTTGGGGCTGCCCACCTCCTCCTCCCCCTCGACGAGGAACTTCACGTTCACCGGCAGGCCGGCGCCGGCCAGCAGGCCCCGCACCGCCTCCACCTGGAACATGGTCTGGCCTTTGTCGTCGATGGCGCCACGGCCCCGGAGCTCGCCGTCGACCAGCTCGGGCTCGAACGGGGGAGAGGTCCACTCCTCGAGCGGGTCCACCGGCTGGACGTCGTGGTGGCCGTAGACGAGCACGGTGGGGGCGTCGGGGCCGGCGTTGAGGTGGTCGGCGTACACCGACGGCAGGCCGGCGGTCTCCAGCACCTCGGCGTGCTCCAGGCCGGCGGCGGTCAGCAGCTCGACGGTGAACTCGGCCGAGCGGCGCACGTCGCCGGCCCGGTCGGGGTGAGCGGAGATCGACGGGATGCGCAGCCAGTCGCACAACGTGGCGACGATGCGGTCGCGCTCACCGTCGACCCAGTCGCCAAGCAAGAGATCCACCCGGCGTAGGGTACCGGCGTGGCAGGTGACCTCGACCACATGCGCGAGCGCCTGGACGGCATCGCCGAGGAGCTGGCCGACCTGGCCCTGGATCGCCTCCGGGCCGCGGTCGACGGCGACGCCGGCGCCGGCGCCGAGGAGCGCCGCATCACCCGGGCCCGCCGGGCGGTGGAGAAGGCGGCCAACCTGCTGGGCTCGCCCCCGTCCGACTAGCCGCCGGCGCTACTCGCCGGCGGCCGGCTTGTGCTCGACCGCCTCGACCGGCGCCTCCTCGGCCACCGCGGCGACCGCCCCCTCCGCCGGCGCCTCCTCGGCCGGCTCGCCGGTGACCGGCTCCTGGAGCGTGGCCGCAGCTTCCCGGGCCAGCTTCTCCTGGCGCAGGGCGGCCTCGCGGCCCACGCCGGCGGTCACGCCCCGGCGCCACGGCCTGTGATCGACAGTCGCCGCCTTGGCCGCTTCCCAAGTGGCGCGGGCCTCGGGTGCGTCCGTCCCGGCGGACAGGACGTTCTCGCCACCGTCGGCCCACCGGATGACAGAGCTCCCGTCCTTCAGTTCGACCACCACCCCGATGCGCGTCCCCCGCCGGCCCTGCAAGATCAACCGGTCGCCGATCTCTGCCTGCATCCGCTTCCTCCTGAGGTCAGTTCGTGCCCTTATCGGCAACGGAGAGCGGCAACTTGAGGGCAGTACCCAGCCTTGCACCTTTGGCGCCGCAATGCGGTGCCCCGTCGTCGGGACGGGGGGCCTTCTTGCTGTCCAGGAGATGGCGACTCAGGACGTGCCCGCTCCGATGTTGACGCCGTTGCGATCGTAGATTCGGATGACCAGGGGGTCTTGCTCGTCCGGCCGGCTGGTACATGGCCCTTCGTACTGGAACGGGTGTGCCTCGCCGCCAGGAGCGGTGTACAACACCGGGCACGGGACGATCTGCACCGGGGCCGAGCTGGTCGACCTCGACAGCAGCCGCCCATCCGACGTGAGGACGCACTCCAGCCAGGGCCACCTCTCGAGGAGTTCTGGTGGACACGGCGTCCGTACGTCGACGCCGGCGCCGCCGATGTCGCGAGCGGCGGGGTGGGCATGGCCGCTGCTCGCTCCGCCCGTCACCTGCATGGTGTCTCCGGCCAGGTCCGGGCCTCTGTGCGGCTCGTCGGCACTGTGGGGCGCCGACCGGTCACCCACCCACTCTGCCCCCGCAGCTCCGATAGCAAGAGCGGCCACGAGGGCCGCTCCGCTCACCGCCTTCTTCAAGTGTCGCTCCTCCCGCTTGAGCCGCCTGGTGCTTCACCGGTCCCGCTGACCGTCCCGCCGCAGCGACCGTAGCCCGAGGACAAGTCGCCGGGGGTGTCGCCAGCCCGCTGTCCTCAGATGAGGCGGTACTTGTGAATTCGTGACGGGGTTCTGTGGGCTTCGTTGTCGAGGCCCTCTGTCAACTCCTCAGGGAAAAGTCCAGGTCAGGTGCCATATCCCGGAGGACCTCGGAAGTCGGAGGTAAGGTCGAAGTCCGTGGCGAAACACATCTTCGTGACGGGCGGGGTGGCAAGTTCGATCGGGAAGGGCCTGACGGCCGCGTCCCTGGGCCGGCTCCTCAAGAGCCGGGGCCTGCGGGTGACGCTCCAGAAGCTCGACCCCTACATCAACGTGGATCCGGGGACGATGAACCCGTCCCAGCACGGGGAGGTGTTCGTCACCGAGGACGGGGGCGAGACCGACCTCGACCTGGGCCACTACGAGCGGTTCATCGACGAGAACCTGCACCGTGACTCCAGCGTCACCACCGGCTCCATCTACAGCTCGGTGCTGGCCAAGGAGCGCCGGGGCGACTACCTGGGCGACACCGTCCAGGTCATCCCCCACATCACCAACGAGATCAAGGAGCGCATCCGCCGCCTGGCCACCGACGACGTCGACGTGGTCATCACCGAGGTCGGCGGCACGGTCGGCGACATCGAGATCCTCCCGTTCCTCGACGCCATCCGCCAGTTCCGCAACGACGTGGGCCGCAACAACGTGGCCTACGTCCACGTCACCCTTGTGCCCTACCTCGGCCCCTCCGGCGAGCAGAAGACCAAGCCCACCCAGCACTCGGTCACCGAGCTGCGCGCCCGCGGCATCCAGCCCGACGCCATCGTCTGCCGCAGCGACCGTCCCATCGCCCTGGGCGTGAAGCGCAAGATCTCCCTGCTGTGCGACGTGCCGGAGAAGGCCGTCGTCAGCGCCGTCGACGCCCGCAACCTCTACGAAATCCCCCTCGTCCTCCACGAGGAGGGCCTCGACACCTACCTGTGCGAGCTCCTCCACCTCGACGGCCACACCCCCGACCTCAGCGGCTGGGAGCGCCTGGTGCACCGGGTCGAGGCGGCCAGCACGCCGGTGCGCATCGGCCTGGTGGGCAAGTACGCCCTGCCCGACGCCTACCTCTCCGTGGTCGAGGCCCTGCGCCACGGCGGCTTCGCCAACGGCGCCCGGGTCGAGATCGATTTCATCGACGCCGGCGAGGTGGAAGGTCTCCTGGCCGAGAGCCGCCTGCGCGACCTCGACGGCATCGTGATCCCCGGTGGCTTCGGCCCCCGGGCGATCGAGGGCAAGATCACCGCCGCCGGCTACGCCCGCGAGCACGAGATCCCCTGCCTGGGTCTCTGTCTCGGCCTGCAGACCATGGTGATCGACTTCGCCCGCAACGTGTGCGGCATGACCGGCGCCAACTCCTCGGAGTTCGACCCCGACTCGCCCTTCCCGGTGATCGACCTGATGGACGAGCAGCGGGAGGTCGTGGACTACGGCGGCACCCAGCGCCTGGGCCTGTACCCCGCCCGGTTGGTCCCGGGCTCGCAGGTGGCCGCCGCCTACGGCGAGCCCCTCGTCTACGAGCGCCACCGCCACCGCTACGAGTTCAACCCCCGGTTCCGCCGGCGCCTGGAGGAGTGCGGCCTGCGCCCGGTGGGCACGTCGCCCGACGACCGCCTTGTCGAGTTCGTGGAGCTGGAGGGCCACCCGTTCTGGGTCGGCACCCAGGCCCACCCCGAGTTCAAGAG
>Ga0247713_1000376_pt1 | contig 28819 bp, 30 predicted proteins | sample 21E_NmetaG_FD_189936 | JGI IMG/M metagenome (GOLD analysis project Ga0247713, IMG submission 189936) | Soil microbial communities from hillslope of Landscape Evolution Observatory, University of Arizona, Oracle, AZ, United States - 2-1-E_N | ecosystem: Engineered > Artificial ecosystem >...
ACCCCGACCCAGCCCCCGACCACCCTCGCCCCGGACACGCCGGTGAGCACGGTCGTGCCGCCGACGGCTCCCCCCACCACCATCGCCGCCGGCGGTGGCCAGCCCAAGCGGGTGCAGCCCGTGCCCGGTGCGACCGACCTGCGCCGGCAGCCCTTCCAGTCGTCGGCCCCCGCCGGCGCCCAGTCGGTCGCGGTCCGGTTCTGGGGCGGCGTGGAGCCCTGCTACGTCCTCGGACGGGTCGACGTGGCCGAGACGGCGGACAGGGTGACGATCACCCTGTGGACCGGGCAAGGCCCGGGCACGGCGGGCATGGCCTGCATCCAGATGGCGGCGTACTACGAAGTCATCGTCCAGCTGCAGGCGCCGCTCGGCTCCCGGACGGTGGTCGACGGGGCGGCGTAAGGGCCACACCACCGGGCATCCCCCGACCGCCCGGTGGGTAGCACCCAGGCATGGCCAGAGCGATTTGGAGCGGCTCGATCAGCTTCGGGCTCGTCAGCGTGCCCGTGAAGGCGTTCTCTGCGGTCCGGGACCACAGCGTGCACTTCAACCAGCTCGAGAAGAAGACCGGCTCCCGGATCAACTACAAGAAGGTGTCGGACAAGACGGGCAAGGAAGTGCCCGCCGACAAGATCGAGTCCGGCTACGAGATCGCCTCCGGCAAGTATGTGGTCGTCGAGGACGAGGAGCTCGAGAAGCTGCGGCCCCGCACGTCAAGGACGATCGACATCGGCGACTTCGTCGACCTGCACCAGATCGACCCCGTCTACTACGAGCGCACGTACTGGCTGGGGCCCGACGGCGAGGCCGCCGAGCGCCCCTACCGGCTCCTGCTGGCGGCCATGGAGTCCGAGAACAAGGCCGGCATCGGCACCGTCGTCATGCGCAAGAAGCAGTACCTGGCCGCCATCCGCCCACTCGACGGCGCCCTGGCCATGTCGACCATGCGCTTCGCCGATGAGGTGGTCCCCCAGAAGGACATCGACGTCCTGCCCGGCAAAGGGGCCGAGCCGCAACCGAAGGAGCTCAAGCTGGCCTCCCAGATCATCGGCTCACTGGCCACCGACTGGGACCCGACCCGCTACCACGACACCTACACCGAGGAGCTGAAGCGCCTGATCGAGGCCAAGGCCAAGGGAAAGGACTTCGTGGTCGAGGAGGAAGCGCCGGCCACCGACAACGTGCTCGACCTCATGCAGGCGCTCGAGGCCAGCCTGGAGGCCGCCCGCAAGGGCGGGGGGAAGAGGATGGAGGCCGAGGTCAAGAAGCTGGCGGAGGAGCTGGCCGAAGTCGAGGACGAGCCCCCGGCCGACGCCAAGAGCACGAGGAAGGCGCCGGCCAAGAGGCCGGCACCGAAAAAGGCCGCTTCCACGCGGGCACCGGCGAAGGCCAGGAGCCGCAAGAGCGCCTGATCGCGAGTCGTCCAGGGCCCGCTTGGCCCCGATGGCGAGGGTGACCCCTGCCGGAGGAGGCATCTCGACTCACCAGGAAGGCCACCGGCGCCGGCGCCGGGGCTGCGGCCGGCGTGGTCCTGGCCGACGTCGGCCGTCTGGCGCCCAGCTGGTCGCCGGCTCGGTGGCCGTGAGCCAGGGGACCGTGGTCCCCTCGCCGCCCGCCGTCACGTGGAGCATCGGCGCCCTCGACGCCGGCACACCGAGCCGGGCCGACGACCTGGTGGGCGAGGCCCAGGACCTGCGGTACCGGGTGACCCCGGTGACGAGTCCGGCGCCGGCCGGGCCCGGGGGATGCCGAGACACACCGGCGGAGCTTGCCATCGACGTGGGAGGGTGGGACCCATGGCGTCGATCGTCGTCTGCGGAGGCAGCGTCGTCGGGCTGTGCACCGCCATGCTGCTGGCCCGCGATGGGCATCACGTCACCGTGCTCGAGCGCGACGTCGCTCCCCCGCCGGCGGCGACCGAAGCGTGGGACCAGTGGCTGCGTCCGGGCGTCGGTCAGTTCCACCAGCCCCACACCCTGCATCCCCGCTTCCGCCGCATCCTCGACCAGGAACTGCCCGGGGTGGTCGACCGGCTGTCGGAGGCCGGCTGCATCTGGCTCGACTACCTGCAGCTCATGCCGCCCCTCGTGCGGGACCGCTCACCACGGGAGGGTGACGAGCGGTTCCGGTGCATCACCGGGCGGCGGCCGGTCGTCGAAGCGGTCATCGCCGCCGCCGCGGCCGGCGGCGGGATCGACATCCGGCGCGGCGTGTCGGTGGCGGGCCTGCGCACCGGCGCCGGCGCGGTGGACGGCGCGGTCCACGTCACCGGCGTCCACACGACCGCCGGCGACACGATCCCCGCCGACCTGGCCGTCGACGCCATGGGCCGGCGCAGCAGGCTCGGCGAATGGCTCACCGCGGCCGGCGGCCGCCCCCCGCACACCGAGGCCGAGCAGTGCGGCTTCGTGTACCACAGCAGGTACTTCCGGGGCCCGGAGGTCCCCTCGTATACCGGCCCTCCCGTCGTCGACCTGGGCACGATCTCGGTGCTCACCATTCCCGCCGACAACTGCACCTGGTCGGTCACGGTGTGGTCGGCTTCCTCGGACACCGCCCTGCGCCACCTCCGCGACGCCGACCGCTTCGAGGCCGTGGTCCGGGCCTGCCCGCTCCAGGCTCCCTGGCTCGACGGCGAGCCGCTCTCCGAGGTGATCACCACCGCCGGCGTGCTCGACCGCTACCGCCGGTTCGTCGTCGACGACCAGCCGGTGGCCACGGGCGTGGCCGCAGTGGGCGACGCCTGGGCGTGCACCAACCCCTCCGCCGGCCGGGGCATCACCGTGGGCCTCATCCACGCCCAGCGCCTCCGCGACACCGTCCGCACAGACCTTGGTGACCCCGAGGGCTTCGTGCGGGCCTGGGACCGGGTCACCGAGCACGACGTCGGCCCCTTCTACTGGAACCAGATCACCTCCGATCGCCGGCGGGTCGCCGAGATGGACGCCCTGCGGCTCGGCGAGGAACCACCGGCTCCCGAACCGGCGGCGGCGGCCATGGCTGCGGCCGTGCTGCGGGATCCCGACGTGTTCCGGGGCATGCTGGAGATCGGCGGCTGCCTGGCCCTCCCCGAGGAGGTCTTCGCCCGGCCCGGCTTCATGGACAAGGTGTCCGCCCACGCCGGCGCCCGGACGTGGACGCCGCCCGGCCCCGACCGCGAGGCCCTCCTGGCGCTCGTCCGGCCGTGAAGGGCTAACCGCCGGCCAGCGCCGGCGGCAGGTTGTCGAACCAGTCGAGGACGGCGGCCTCGTAGCGGATGCCGAAGTCCAGGGTGGCGGTGGCGTAGAGGTCGAAATTGCCGCCGGCCTGCGCCTGCAGGGCCCGGTAGGCGGCGAGGCGCTCCTCGTGCACCTGGCGGTGCTCGGTGATGAACGCAGCCAGCCGCTCCGGCGGGAGGTGGCGGCCGAAGGCGATGGTGAGCAGGAGGGGGTAGCGGATCTGCTCGGGGCCCGGCGCCTCCTGGAGCCACGCTCGGAAGGCGGCGCGGCCGGCGTCGGTCAGCTCGAAGGGCCGGCGCTCCCGAGGGCCCGGGGGGCCGGCGACGACCAGGCCGGCCGCCTCCATGGCGGCCAGCTCCCGGTACACCTGGCTGCGGGTGACGCTCCAGAAGTCGCCGATCAGGGCTTCGGCGGTGGCGACGAGGTCCCAGCCGCTCATGGGCCGCTCGTGGAGGAAGCCGAGCAACGACGCCGCGGTGGCGTTCACTTGACAGTCCACTGTGGCATGTTACGCTCCTCCCAACGGTCCACAGTGGAAGGTAGCCGGGATGCGCTCGATCCTGCTCGTCACCCATGTCATCGCCGGCACCGCCGGCCTCCTCGCCGGGCCGGCGGCGATGAGAGCGGCGATCACCGGCCGGCGGAACACCGGTGCCAGCCGGGCATACCTCGCCGCGGTCAGCGTTCTCACCGCCAGTGCCGCGGCACTCGTCGCCATGCAGCCGGGCACGCTGTGGCCGTTCCTCCTGCTCGCCCTCGGCACCGAGGCGGCGGTGCTCGCCGCCTCGCGGGCGACACGGCCCGACCGCCACGTCCGGCTCCTGGGCGGCTCCTACATCTCGCTGGTGACCGCGCTGCTGGTCGTCAGCTGGGGATCGATCCTCGCCTGGGTCCTGCCCACGGCGATCGGGACGGTGCTGGTGGAACGGGCCGCCGCCGCTACCGGCCGCCGGCCACCTGTTCGAACACCTTCTCGTACCCCGACACCATCGTCTCGGCGGTGAAGTTGTCGGCCACCCTGGCCCGGCAGGCTTCGGGCGAGATGCCCTTCAGGCGGGCGACGCACTCCACCATGTCGTCGACGTCGGCCCGCAGGAAGCCGGTCTCACCGTCGACGACGAGCTCCGGCGCCGCGCCCATGGGTGAGGCGATCACCGGCGTGCCGCAGGCCATGGACTCGGCCATCACCAGGCCGAAGGGCTCCGGCCACTGGATCGTGCACAGCGTGCCCTGGGCCCGGGAGAGCAGGTCGACCTTCTCGGCGTGGGACACGTCGAACACGATGTCCTCCTCGCCGGTCAGGCGAGGCTCGACCATGCGCTCCCAGTACTCGATCTCCGCCGGCTCGGCGCACTTCACCGCCATCTTGAGGTGCTTGCCGGCGCGCTTGGCCACCTCCACCGCCACCTCAGGCCCCTTCTCCGGATTGCACCGGCCGAGGAAGAGGAGGAAGTCCTCCTTCTCGTCGCGGTAGGGGTAGACGTCGAGGTCGAGGCCGTTGTAGACCACGCCGGCGTAGGACAGATCAGGGTTCAGGCCGGCCTGCGACTCACTGATCGCCACCAGGTGGACCCGGCCGCCCAGGGCGTGATGGAAGCGGCGAGCCTCGTCGCTCCAGGGGCCGTGCAGCGTGCGCACCACCGGCGGTTTTCCGTTGAGCAGGGCGCCGAACGCCGGGCCCCAGCCGGAGTGGTCGTGGATCACGTCGAACTCGTCCGCATGCAGGTACGCCGACATGGTGTGGATGGTGTCGTCGGTGACGCTCACGCCCATCTGCGCGAGCTTCGGCGTCTCTTCCAGGGGCGACACCAGCGTGCCCTTCGTCTGCGAGCCACCACTGGCGAACAGGGTCACGTCGTGACCCCGATCGACCAGCCCGTCGGCGATCAGGCTCACGACCAGCTCGATGCCCCCGTAGCTGGGCGGCGGGACACTCACCCACGGAGGGGCGATCTCGGCGATACGCATTGCGTCTCAGCCTCCTTCTAGACCGTTCGGTGCTTTCTACCCGGCCGGGGCCCCCGCCATCCCCAACTGCCAGCAGACCCAGGCGAGGATGTCGGCCGCCTCGTCGGCCTGCTTCCACGCCGGCTTGCCCACGCCGTGGCCGGCGCGGGACTCGATGCGCACCAGAACGGGGGCCTCCTCGCCGGCCGACGTGGACGCCTGCAGGCGGGCGGCGAACTTCCGGGCGTGCATCGGGTCCACCCTCGAATCGGACTCCGCGGTGGTGATCAGCGTGGCGGGGTAGGCGGTCCCCTCGACAACGTGGTGGTAGGGCGAGTAGGCGGCGAGGACGGCGAACTGCTCGGCGTCGTCGGGGTCGCCGTACTCCGGTATCCACAGGGCGCCGATCAGGAACCGGTGGTAGCGGAGCATGTCCAGCAGGGGCACCATGCAGACCGCGGCCCGGCACAGGTCGGGTCGCTGGGTGACGGCGGCGCCCACCAGCAGGCCACCGTTGGATCCGCCCCGGATGGCGAGCCGGGCCCGGCTGGTGCGCCCCTCGGCCACCAACCAGTCGGCGGCGGCGTAGAAGTCGTCGAAGCATTGCTGCTTGTGGGCCAGCATGCCGGCGCGGTGCCAGTCCTCGCCGTACTCCCCGCCGCCCCGGATGCCGGCGACGGCCCACACCCCTCCCGCCTCGCAGAACGCCACCGTGGAGGCGGAGTACCCGGGAGCGTTGGTGATGGCGAACCCCCCGTAGGCGGTGAGGACGGTCGGCGTGCCCGGCGTGACCGCGGTGGAGGCAGCGCGGACGAGGAACATCGGCACCGGGGTGGCGTCGGTCGACGGGTAGAGCACCTGCTCGACGGCGAAGGCATCGGCCTGCACCGGCGACGGGAACCGGGTCCAGGGTTCGACGGGAGCGTCCGGCGTCCACCGCCAGAGGCCCGGCGGACGGGCGAACGACGTGAACGTGAAGAAGACCCGCTCGGCGGCGGGGTCGGCGTCGAAGCCGCCGACCGACCCCAGCTCGGGCAGGTCGATCTCGTGCCCGTCGCTCCCGTCCAGGGCGTAGTGGTGCAGGCGGGATACGGCGTGCTCCGCCGAGGCGACCACCAGCCGGGCGCCGGCGACGACTGCACCGTCGATCACCGCCGAGCTCTCGGGGACGATCGTCGTCCAGTGCTCGGCCTCGGGCCGCTGCGCGCCGGCGGTGACCACCCGTCCCCGGGGCGCAGCGAGGTTCGTCACCGCGTAGAGCCGGCCGCCGGCCACCTGGGCCCACGTGGTCGCCTCCTCGCCCTCGACCACCACGGTGCGCACGCCGGTGTCCCGGTCGAGGAGGATGACGTCGGTCCTGGTCGGCATGTAGCTGACGTGGAACACCAGCCATCGGCCGTCGTCGGAGATGCTGGTGGCCGGCAGCGCGGTCTTCTCCAGGCCGCCGAGGAGCAGCTCGTCGTCGTCGGGCTTGCGGCCTACGACGTGCCACCAGACGGTCTCCCAGTAGCCCTCGTCGCCGGCGGCGACGGTGGCGGGGTCGGGCAGGCGGCTGTAGGCGAAGGCCGATCCGTCGGGAAGCCAGGAGAGCGACGGGTGGCGGATGTGCCGGATCTGATCGGCGAGGTGGTCGCCCGAATCGACCTCGACGAGGCGCAGCGTGCCGTGCTCGCTGCCGCCCTCGGAAACGCCGTAGGCGACGAGCCGGCCGTCGGGCGACGGAGAGAACCAGTCGATGGACGCGGCGTGGTCGGCCGCCATCCCGTGCGGGTCGACGACGGTGCGCCCGGGCGCCGCGGGATCGACTGCGGAACGCACGACGACCACGGCCTGGTCCTGGTCGCCCTCGCGTTCGAGGGTGAACACCCGCTCGCCGGCCACGTGCGGCGCGCCCACCATGCCGACCTGGAGCAGCTGCCGCAGGCGGGCGTGCAGCGCCGGCCGGCTGGGCAGGGAATCGAGCACCGCACGGGTGCGGGCGTTCTGGGCCGCGCTCCAGCCCGCCACCTCCTCGGAGTCCCCGTCCTCCAACCACCGGTAGGGGTCGTGCACCTCGGTGCCGTGGAGCACCTCGACGACGTCGCCGCTCGGGCGACCGCCCGAGGTATCGCGCGCCGGCGTGGCCGGCGCGGGCGGGACGCTAACGGCCGGCGTTCGGCTTCTTGCCGTGGTTGGCCTTCTTGCGCCGGGCCTTGATCTTGCGCTTGTTCGTCTTCTTCGACATGGTCGGATCAGGTTAGCCGCGCCGCCATCGACCACCAGCGGCGGGCGGGATGATCGTCGCCCTGGGAGACCGCTAGCAGGCGATGTCGCCCTGGGTGTAGGTGAGGGCGTCCACCCAGATGCCGCAGCGGCTGTAGTGCACGAACCGGTAGTCGAGCACCGCCGGCGGTCCGTCGGTCACGACGTACTGGCGCCCGAACCGGATCGGCGTCTCGCATTCGAACTGGTTGCAGTTGGCGTCGAACTCGCCGACGTACCCACGGGTCGGCAGCTCGGGCTGGAACGTCCCGGTGAACTGCAGCACGTTGACCCCGACGACGTGGCCGCGAAGCCCGGCCGGAACCGTCCCCGTCCCCGCCGGGCTCTCCCCGCCGAACAAGGTGAACGTGCCGGTCAATGTAGAGACGGCACAGAAGGTGTTGGGGCCTTTGCGGTACAGCTCGAAGCGCCCGACGCCGGAGGCCAGGCCGACGACTCGGCCCTCGGCGTTGAGGACCTGGTCGTCGACGAACCGGTAGTAGACGTCGACGAGCTTGGGGCCGGTCCGGCACGCGGCCTCGGCCGCTGTGGCTCCCGCCGGCGCCACGCCGGCCCCCAGCGCGGCGAGCACAACGAGAACGACACCTGCGATGCGGCGAACGACCACGAACCCCCCCTTCGTCCGGGGAAATGCTAACGCCGGGGATCAGCGGAAGCGGGGTTCGGCCATGCGGGCCAGGCTCTCGTCCTTGTGGACCCGCTCGTCGTGGCCGATCTGGCGGAACAGGTCCCCCAGGGTGGGGTATTCGCCGTACTCCTCGACGAAGGGCCCGTCGTACGGCGTCTCGTCGAAGTCGGGGTTCTCCTTGACGAACTCGGCGTACTCGTGCTCGGCGTGGTCCTCGAAGTCGGCGTTCAGCCGGTAGCTCCACGCCGGCTGCAGCACGTAGAGGAACCAGGACAGGTAGTAGTACGCCATGGCGATCACCTGGGGGAAGAGCCGGTAGCGCAGGAAGTTCTCCCGCTTGCCGGACCGTTCGACGAGGTCCTCCAGGATCAGCAGGTGCCACTGCTCGTTGTCCTGCTGGTCCCGGCTCTCCGACACCCGCTCGAAGATGCGGCGGGCGAAGGTGGGCCGGGAGTAGCGGTGGGTCACGGCCACGTAGGCCACGTGCTCCCACGCCTGGTACGGCACCCGGGCGATGACTTCGAGCACCTTGAACTTCGACAGCGTGCGCGGGCGGCCGTAGACCACGTCGAGGAGGAGGAACAGGGCCCGAGCCGCCTTGCTGTAGCGGCGACGGGGCTGGGCGAGCGTCGCCTCCCATTCGGTGCGTAGCTTCTCCGGGGTCAGCTTCGGCGGGCCTTGCGGGTCACTTGTGAAAGTTTTCACAAGAGCGATCGTAGCGAACAGCCGTCGCTATGCAAAGGCAATTCCGGCCGGGGGGACTGCCTGGGCTACCGGGACGCCGGCGCGGCGAGGAACTGCGGGCGGTAGACCGACTCCGGCGCCGGCACCGGGAGCCCACGGGCCCGGCACAGGAACTCCAGCGTCGTGGCCCAGGTGCCGGCGTCCATCGATCCGGTAGGGACGTCGGTGAACACGAACTCCTGGAGCATGCGCCAGCCCTCGGGCGCGTCGTCGGTGCGGTCGTCGCCGTAGCGGTCCGCCAGCTGGGTGAGCCCGCTCTCCGGCGTGCCCCGCTGGGCCTCCAGGGCGGCGACCACGCCGGCCGTCACCTTGGCCACCAGCTCGTCGGGGAGGTGGTCACCGGCGATCACGCCGCTGGCATAGACGTCGTCCCGCCCGACCCGGATGGCGCGCAGGTCGATCCCGGCCTGCCGCCGCCGGCGGGGCAGGGCGTCGACCAGGGCGACGATGGCGTCGACCTCACCCCGGCCCAGCACCGCCGGGCCGTTGCCCGGCGCCACCTCGACGAGCGCCGGCCGGTCGATGCCGAGGTGGTCCAGCGTCGCCATGAACTCGACGACTTGAGGGTTGGCCGGATCGCCGCCGACCCGGCAGCCGGCGAGGTCGGCGGGCCCGCTGAGGTCCGAGGTCGCCGGCACCAGGGCGCCGATCGGGCTGCGCTGGACGACCATGGCCACGAAGCGGGCCGGGATGGCGCCGTGCTCGGCCCGGGCCGACAGGTAGTGCTGGACGCTGGTGAGGGCGAAGTCCGAGTCTCCCGAACCGACCCGGGCCACGTTGTCCGGGCCACCGGAAGGGTCGAGGATCTCCAGGTCGACCCCCTGCTCGGCGAACAGACCGTTCACCGCTGCCGCCAGGTACGGCAGGTGGAAGCCGGGCAGTCAGTTGGGGCAGTACAGGGTGAGGCGTACGTCGCGAGCGGCCATCCGCCATTCTGGCCCAATGCTCTACGACATCGTGCAGGCCGGCGACCCGGTGCTGCGCCGGCCGGCCCGGCCGCTGACTCCCGATGAGATCGCGTCACCGTTCGTCCAGGAGCTCGTCGTCTCGATGCGCCAGACGATGCACGCCGCGCCGGGCGTGGGCCTCGCCGCCCCCCAGGTCGGCGAGAGCCTGCAGCTGGTGGTGATGGAGGACGCAGCCGAGTCGATGAGCCCGGCCCGGAGTGAGGAGCTGGGCCGGGTGCCGCTGCCGTTCACCGTGCTGATCAATCCCGCCGTGACCCCCGCCGGCGACGAGACCGAAGAGTTCTTCGAGGGCTGCCTGAGCGTCTCCGGCTTCTCGGCGCTCGTCCGGCGCTGGCGGGCGGTGACGGTCGAGGCGCTCGACGCGGCCGGCGCGCCTGTGCATCTGGAGCTCGAAGGATGGCCGGCCCGGATCGTCCAGCACGAAGCCGACCATCTGGCCGGCACCCTCTACCTCGACCGCATGGACACCCGGTCGTTCACCACCGCGGCCAACCTCGGCCGCCACTGGAAAGCCCGGCCGCCGGCCGAAATTCGAGCCGCGCTCGGCGATGAATGACGGCGCGGTCCGACGTCTTACCTGCACACACCGAAAGGAGGGGTGCAGATGCCCGAGAAAGGACTGGCGAGGTACTTCCCGTCGATCGAGCGTACCTACGGCAGGTCGATCGAGGAGTGGAAGGCCATCATCCGCTCCTCGCGCCTGACGACGTGGCAGGACATGACGACCCTCCTCACCTGGGAGTACGGCATGGGCCAGCGTCATGCCAACGCCCTGGTCCTGGCCACCCTGCGGGAGGGCTAGGGCCGGACCCCGGTTACCCTGGCGCCAATGGAGCGCCTGGGCCTGGTCGGCCTGCCGAACGCAGGAAAGTCGTCGCTGTTCAACGCCATGACCGGCGCCTCGGTGCCGGTCGCCGCCCATCCCTTCTCGACGACCGAGACCCACGTGGGCATCGCCCAGGTGCCCGATCCCCGCCTGCGGGCGCTGGCCGAGATGAGCAAGTCCAAGAAGGTGGTCGGCGCCACCCTGGAGTTCGTCGACATCGCCGGCCTGGTGGCCGGCTCCTCCACCGGCGAGGGCATGGGCAACCGGTTCCTCGGCGGCATCCGCGAGGTCGACGCCATCGTCATGGTGCTTCGGGCCTTCGTCGACGACAACGTCGTGGGCGGCACCGATCCCCTCGACGACCTCCACACCCTGGAGCTGGAGCTGGTCCTGGCCGACGCCGACTCGGTGGAGACCCAGATCGTCAAGCGGCGCAAGATGGCCCGAAACGACCCGACCCTCAAGGGCGAGGTGGCGGCCATGGAGGCGGCGCTGGAGTCGCTGAACGCCGGCATCCCCGTCTACCGCTCGTCGCTGGACGACGAACAGCGGCGGGACCTCCGGTCGACCTTCCTGTTGACCAACAAGCCGGTCCTGGCGGTCGTGAACCTGGGGGAGGACCAGGTGGCCGACGCCGACGACCTCACCAAGCCGGTGGCCGCCGAGCTCGGCGAGGCCGCCGAGGTGCTCGGGGTCAGCGTCCAGCTCGAGGCCGAGGCGGCGTCGCTCCACGAGGCCGACCGAGCGGAGCTGCTGGAGGGGCTCGGCCTGGGCGAGGGCGCGCTCCCCCGGGTCATCCGGGCCGCCTACCAGCTGCTGGGCCGGAGGACGTTCCTGACGACCGGCGACAAGGAGTCGAGGGCGTGGACGTTCCGGGCCGGCGCCAAGGCGCCCGAGTGCGCCGGCGTCATCCACTCCGACCTCCAGCGGGGCTTCATCCGGGCCGAGGCCATCCGCTGGGACGAGCTGCTGGAGCTCGGCTCGTGGCAGAAGGCGAAGGACGCCGGCCGCCTGCGGGTCGAGGGAAAGGACTACGAGGTCGCCGACGGCGACGTCCTCGAGATCCGCTTCAACGTCTGAGTCGATGAGGGACGCGTGGCTGTTGCGGGACGGCGAGGTCCTTGCCGCCCTGGAGGTCACCGAGTCCCGGGAGGAGCGGATGGTCGGACTGCTCAAGCGGGACGGGATCGAGGGGGCGATCCTCATCCGGCCGGCGCGCTCGGTCCATTCCGTCGGCATGGGGTTCGCCATCGACGTGGCGTTCTGCACCAAGGATCTCGAAGTCCTGCGGACCATCTCCCTCAAGCCGGGACGCATGACCCGGCCGTGCCTGCGCGGACGCTGCGTCATAGAGGCGGAGGCGGGGGCCTTCGACCGCTGGAACCTGCGGGTCGGCGACCGTCTCGAGATCCGCGAGTGAGCCTGGTGCTCGTCGGGACACCGATCGGGAACCTGGGCGACCTGTCTCCCCGGGCGGTCGAGGCGCTGAGCGCGGCCGACACCATCGCGTGCGAGGACACCCGGCGCACCCGGGCGCTGCTGTCGCACCTCGGGCTGCCGGCGGGGCGCCGGCTCCTGGCCGTCCACGACCACAACGAGGCGGCGGCGGCCGCCGGCGTGCTGGCCCGGCTGGACAAGGGCGAGCGGGTGGTCGTGGTCACCGACGCCGGCATGCCCGGCATCTCCGACCCGGGTGAGCGCCTGGTGGCGGCGGCCGCGGCGGCCGGGCACACGGTCGAGGTCGTCCCGGGGCCGTCGGCGTTGATCGCCGCCCTGGTCGTCAGCGGCCTTCCGACCGGCCGGTTCGCCTTCGAGGGGTTCCTGCCCCGCAAAGGGTCGGCCCGGGCCCAGCGCCTGGCGGAGATCGCCGGTGACGCCCGCACGACCATCCTCTTCGAGGCGCCGCACCGGGTGCGCCACACGGTGGCCGACCTCGCCGCCGCCGCCGGCGAGCTCCGCCGGGTGGCGCTGGTGCGGGAGCTGACCAAGCTCCACGAAGAGATCTGGCGGGGGATGCTGGGCGCGGCGGTCCGGCACGTCGCGGCCAGGGAGCCGCGGGGTGAATACGTCCTCGTGCTCGACGGGGCGCCACCGGCGGCGCCGGCGGGCGAGACCGACGTCGAGGCCGCCCTGCGGGCGAGGCTGGAGGCCGGCGCCGACAAGAAGTCGGCCATCGCCGAGGTGGCGGCGGAACTGGGAGTGCCCAAGCGCGTCGTCTACGAGGTTGCACTAAGCATTTCCTGACGCTCGTGACTTGAGGGGCCGTGGACTTCGACACGTGGTACCGGGCGGAACACCCCAGAGTTCAGGGCCTGCTGACCGTCGTGGCCGGCGACGTCGACGTCGGCCGGGAGCTGACGGCCGAGGCCTTCGCCCGGGCCCTCGAGCAGTGGGACCGCGTGGGGGCGATGGAGTCGCCGGCGGCGTGGACCTACCGCGTGGGCGTCAACCTGCTGCGACGCCGGACGAGGCGGGCAGCCTTCGAAAGGCGGCTGCCGCATGAGGAGCCGGCGCCCCTTCCGCCGCCGGCCATCGAGCCGGAGCTGTGGAACGCAGTGCGGTCGCTGCCGGTGCGCCAGCGCACCGCCATCGCGCTCCGCTACGTCTGCGACCTGTCCCAGGACGAGATCGCCGCCGTCATGCACGTGGCTCCCGGAACCGTGTCCGCCACGCTCACCGCCGCCCGCCGGCGCCTCGCCGCCGAGCTTCGACCCCTGGAGGTGCCCGTTGACTGAGCCCGCTTCCCGCTTGCGCACCCTGGTGGAGGTCCCGCCCTCGGCGCCGCCTCCCGTCGAGAGCCTGCACCAGCGGGTCGCAACTCGGCGCCGGCGCCGGCGGGCGTCCCGGGCCGCCCTCGCCGGTGTCGCCGTGGCCGTGACCGGCGTGGCGGTGATCCCCCTCGCCGACCGGCGGACCGACGCTCCCACCCGGGTGGTCACCGCCGCCCCCGCGCTGCCCGAGGTGGCGCAGGCGCCGGCGGGCGGGGCGACGCTCGTGCTCCAAGCCGACCAGGACTGTGCCTACCTCCGGTGGGCCCACGCCCGACCGGCTGACCCGCCGCTGACCGGGGGGTGCGGCGCCGAGCCGGTCGGCCACTCCGTCCGGGCGCTCGGGAAGCCGGTGCCCGTCAGCGCCGGCACGACCGCCGCCATCCTCCGCGGCGGTCCGTCGATGGCCCGGTTCTCCGCCCGGCTGGCCGACGGGCGGACGGTCGAGGGCGCGCTCGCCGCCGGCGGGTGGGCAGTGGTCGTCGCCGACGGCCGGATCGTCGGCGTGAGCGGCATCGACATCCGCGGTCTCCCCGTGCCGGAGTGGATCGTCGGGTAACCCCGGAGGCACCCCGGCGGGCGGTCGGTAACGTACGGCCGTGCCCAAGTTCTATGCGACGACGCCGATCTACTACGTGAACGACGCGCCGCACATCGGGCACGCCTACACCACCGTCATCGGCGACGCCCTGTGCCGCTGGCACCGCCTGCTCGGCGACGACGTGCTGTTCCTCACCGGTACCGACGAGTACGGCCTGAAGAACCAGCAGGCGGCCGAGGCCCAGGGCACCACGCCGCTGGAGCTGGCCGACCGCAACAGCGCCCGGTTCCGTGACGCGTGGGACGTCCTCGGCATCCGCTACGACGACTTCATCCGCACCACCGAGGACCGCCACCGACGGGCGGTGCAGACGTTCCTCCAGGCCGTCTACGACAACGGCGACATCGAGCAGGACACCTACGAGGGCCTGTACTGCGTGGCCTGCGAGGCCTATTACACCGACGACGAGCTGGTGGACGGGAACTGCCCCATCCACGGGCGGCCGGTCCAGCGGATGACGGAGACCAACTGGTTCTTCCGCCTGTCCCGGTACGAGCAGCGCCTCCTCGACTGGTACGAGTCCCACCCGGACGCGGTGATCCCCACCACCAGGCGCAACGAGGTGCTCGGCTTCATCCGCCAGGGACTTCAGGACATTTCCATCAGCCGCTCCGCCTTCGATTGGGGCGTGCCTCTGCCCTGGGACCCCGACCACGTGGCCTGGGTGTGGTTCGACGCCCTGCCGAACTACATCACCGCCGCCGGCTACGGGTCGGACGGCGATTCGTTCGCCAAGTGGTGGCCGGCCGACTACCACCTGATCGGCAAGGACATCATCCGCTTCCACGCCGTCTTCTGGCCGGCGATGCTGATGGCTGCCGGACTGGAGCCGCCCCGCTGCGTCGCCGCCCACGGGTGGCTGCTGGTCAAGGGCGAGAAGATGTCGAAGACGAGGCTCAACCAGATCGCGCCCGCCGACCTGGTCGACGATCTCGGCGTCGACGCCGTGCGCTACCACTTCCTCCGGGAGGTCCCGTTCGGCCCGGACGGCGACTTCTCCTACGAGGGCATGGTCGCCCGCTACAACTCGGATCTGGCCAACAACCTCGGCAACCTGCTGTCGCGCGTCGCCACCCTGGTGGGGAGCAAGTGCGGCGGCACGGGGCCGGCGGCGCCGGCGGGCAGCCCCCTCGCCGGCGTGGCCGACCGGGTCTACTCGGCCGCGGCGGCGGCGTGGGACCGGCTGGCGCCGTCGGACGCGCTGGAGGCCAGCTGGCAGCTGATCCGGGAGGCCAACGCCCACCTGGAGGACAACGAGCCTTGGAAGTCCGAGCCCGGACCGGAGGTCGACGCCGTGCTGGGCGCCGGCATCGAGGCCCTGAGGATCGTCGCCATCCTTGCCTCGCCGGCCATGCCGGTGGCCACCGCGGAGGTGTGGCGGCGGCTGGGCCTGCCGGGGTCGCCCGAGGACCAACGGCTCCCGGAGGCCGCGGCCTGGGGCGGCTACCCGGGCGGCCTGGCGGTGGAAAAGGGCAAGCCGCTGTTCCCTCGCCGCTAGCCGAAGAGCGCCACCGCCTCGGCCGGGCCCCGCACTTCCAGGGCCCGGCCGTCGCTGTCCACGGTGAGGGCGAAGGCGAAGAAGCCGCAGCAGGACTGCTCGGCGGCGACAAGCTCGGCCAAATCACCCAGGGGCGTGGCGGCGTCGAGCCGGAGCCGGAGCCCGCCTTCGATCTGCGTGCGGGCGGTGACGTGGGCGTCGAGCTGGCGCCACTCACGGATGCGGCCCGGCAGCTCCTCAGGGTCAAGGGTGCATCCGGCCGGCTGGCGCACGCAGCCGCAGTCCTCGTCGCACGGGCCTTCGGGCGTATGGCGGCCGAGGCCGGCCAGCACCCGCTCCAGGTCGGAGGTGAATGCCGACAGCCGGGCGGTCGCCGTCCGGGCCTGGTCGAGCTTGGTGGCGGCCAGCTCGCGTAGGCGGGCCTGCATCGGGGCGCAGCGGCGGCCGTCCCAGTGCGGCATGAGCTCGGCCACCTCGTCGAGCGTGCAGCCCAGGCTCTTTGCCCGGCCGATGAAGGCCAGGCGGTCGAGCACCGGGGGGTCGTAGGTCCGGTACCCGGCCGGCGTGCGGGCCGGAGCCGGCAGCAGGTCCAGCTCTTCGTAGTAGCGGAGGGTCGCCGGTGAGAACCCGCTCCGCTCGGCCACTTCGGCGATGCGCATGCCGGCAGGGTAAACCTTCAAGCCGACTTCAAGGTCAAGCGGAGCACCTACGGTTGCCCGTGATGTGGGCCGACAGCCACTGCCACCTGCAGTACGAGGGGATCACCGCCGACGCCCTGGCGCGGGCCGCCGAGGCCGGCGTGGGCCGGATCATCTGCGTCGGCACCGACGCCGCGCAGTCGGAGCGGGCCATCGAGGTGGCCCGGGAGCACCCGGGCACGGTCTGGGCCACGGTCGGCCTGCACCCCCACGACGCCAAGCAGGGCGTCGATACCGTCACCGGCCTCCTGGGCGCGGCCGAGGTGGTCGGCATCGGCGAGTGCGGGCTGGACTACCACTACGACCATTCGCCCCGGGAGGTCCAGCGGGAGGCCTTCGCCGCCCAGATCGCCCTGGCCCACGAGCAGGGCCTGGCGCTGGTCATCCACACCCGCGAGGCGTGGGACGACACGTTCGACATCCTGGCCGCCGAGGGTGTCCCCGAGCGCACGGTGTTCCACTGCTTCACCGGCGGCCCCACCGAGGCCCGCCGCTGTCTGGACACCGGCGCCAGCCTGTCCTTCAGCGGGATCGTGACGTTCAAGAGCGCCGGCGACGTGCGCGAGGCCGCGGTCCTGGCGCCCCTCGACCGGATCCTCGTGGAGACCGACGCCCCGTACCTGACGCCGGTCCCGCACCGGGGAACACCGAACGGGCCGGCGTTCGTGGCCCTCGTGGGCGCCGCGGTGGCGGCGGCCAAGGCCGTGCCGGTGGAGGACGTCGAGGCGGCGACGTGGGCCAACTGCGGCGCTCTGTTCGGCCTGCCGGCGGCCGGATGAACTTGCAAGCGTGAAGTTCGTTTCCTAGGGTCTGCCCGTTCCCCGGAGCCGAGAGCCCGGGACGCGACGTCGGCGGACGAGAAGCGAGGAAGCGACTGCCGCCGACAACAGGAAACGCCCGATCCTTGTACGTGGCCCTGCTGTGCCTGGTGACCCTCGTCACCGGGTTGGTGGGTCTCCGGAAGCAGGGAAACGACCCCTCGATGGCGATTCGGGTTGACTCCGCCGCCGACGCCGTCCCGGTGTCGGCCGGCGAGCCGCCGCCCCAGACCCCGGCCGCTGCCGACGCCATCTCCTTGCACCAACTGGCCCTGGAGCTCCAGGCCCGATCGACCACGTCGACGACCCGGGCGCGGACGACGACCACGACCACGAGGAAGCCGGCGTCGACCACGACGACGGCGAGGCCGGTCACCACCACCTCGGCCCCGGCGGCAGCGTCGGCGGTCACGACGACCACCACGACCACTCCGCCGACCCCGCTGACCACCGTGGTGGCTGCGGTCGTCCCGCCCGCTGCCGCGGTGAGCTCGGCGGTGACCAGGACCGACAGCGGGATCGCGTCTTGGTTCAGGGCACCATCCTCGACCTGCGCCCACCGCACCCTGCCCATGGGCACCGTGATCAAGGTGACCCGCCTGCACAACGGGGCGACGGCGTCGTGCACGGTGGACGACCGGGGCCCGACGCTGGAGACGGGCCGGCTGATCGACCTGTCGCTGGACACCTTCGAGAAGCTGGCGGCCAGGGAGGCCGGGCTGATCGACGTGCGGATCGAGTGGTAGCCCGGTCCGCGTAACGTCCGGCGGGTGACCCTCAGCGGTGCCGACGTGCGCCGGCTCCTTGACGAGTACGGGTTGGCGCCGAGCCGGGCCCGGGGCCAGAACTTCGTCGTGGACCCCAACACGGTGCGGCGGATCGCCCGGTTGGCGGGCGTCGGCCCCGGCGACCGGGTGGTCGAGATCGGCGCCGGCCTCGGCTCCCTCACCCTGGCCCTGGCCGAGACCGGCGCGTCGGTCACCGCCATCGAGGTCGATGGCGGGCTGGTGCCGGCGCTGCGAGGCGTGGTGGAGCCGGTGGGCGTGACGGTGGTCGAGGGGGACGCCCTCCGCCTGGACTGGTCGACCCTGCTCGGCGAGGGGCCGTCCGACCCGCTCCAGGGGCCGCTCGGGCCCTGGGTGCTGGTGGCCAACCTGCCCTACAACGTGGCCACGCCCCTGGTCGCCGACCTGCTCGACGGCGTGCCGGCGATCAGCCGGATGCTGGTGATGGTCCAGCGGGAGGTGGCCGAGCGGCTGGCCGCCGGCCCCGGCGACGACGCCTACGGGGCGGTGTCGGTGAAGGTGGCGTACTGGGCGACGGCCAAGGTCGTGGGGCGGGTGCCGGCCACGGTCTTCCACCCCGTGCCCAACGTGGAGTCCGCCCTCGTGCGCATCGACCGCCGGCCGGCGCCGGCGGTCGGGCCGGAGGTCGACCCGGAGGTGCTGTTCCGGCTGGTGCGTGCCGGGTTCGGGCAGCGACGGAAGATGCTCCGTCGGTCGCTGGCCGGGCTGGTCGGGGTGGAGGAGTTCGCCGCCGCCGGCGTCCGCCCCCAGGCCCGGGCCGAAGAGCTGGCGGTGGAGGACTGGGGGAGACTGGCGGCGTGCACGTCGAGCGCGCCCCGGCCAAGCTGACCGTCTCCCTGCGGATCACGGGTGTCCGGCCGGACGGTTACCACCTGATCGACGCCGAGATGGTGACCCTCGACTACGGGGACGAGCTCTCGTTCAGCGACGGCGACGGCTTGGAGGTCGTCGGGCCGTTCGCCGCCGGCGTGCCGGTCGGTGACTCCAACCTCGTGCGACGGGCGCTGGCGGCGGTCGGGCGCCGGGCGCTCGTGCGGCTGGACAAGCGGGTGCCGGCCGGTGCCGGCCTGGGGGGCGGCTCGTCCGACGCCGCCGCCGTGCTGCGGTGGGCCGGGTGTTCCGACGCGGAGGTGGCCACTCGGCTCGGCGCCGACGTCGCCTTCTGCCTGGTCGGCGGCCGGGCCCGGGTCACGGGCGTCGGCGAGGTGGTCGAGCCGCTGCCGGCGGTCGCTCGGACGTTCACATTGCTGGTCCCGCCGGTCGCGGTCTCGACGCCGGCGGTCTACCGGGCGTGGGACTCCCTTGGTGGGCCGGCGGCCTCCGACGGATCGGCCAACGACCTCGAGCCGGCGGCGCTGGCCGTGGTGCCGGCGCTGGCCGAGTGGCGCGACCGGCTGGCGGCGGCGACCGGGGTACGGCCTCAGCTTGCCGGCAGCGGGGGCACCTGGTTCGTGGAGGGCGAGTTCGCCGGCGCCGGCCGGATCGTCACCCGGACGCAGGCTGGTTAGAGAAGCGGGGCTAACGCCCGGCGCGACGCTGCCAGCGGGTGGCCTTCAGCATCTTCTTGTGCTTCTTCTTGCGCATCCGCTTGCGGCGCTTCTTGATCAGCGATCCCATGAGCGGCGTCAGGCTAGCGGGTGATCGTGCCGGCGTGAAATGGGTGACGATCTCATGCACCCTCAATGCTCGTGAGTGCTCGACACACTCTCCGGATCGAACTACTGTTCGTTCGTGACGGCAACCCGACGGGAGCAGGCGGTACAGCTCAGGTTGGCAGGGCTGTCCCGCTCCCGGATCGCCGAAGCCCTCGGGCTGGCCCCCGGTGGGGGTGAGCCACTGACCACGTGGCCGCGCGACGTGCCGGTGCCGGCGTGGACGAAGCGCCCACGGGCCAAGGACGACATCCGGGAGACGGCCGTTGCGATGCGCAAGGAGGGCCGCTCCTACCGGGAGATCCGCGAGGTTGTCGGCGTGTCGAAGAGCACCCTCTCTCTGTGGCTCCGCGACGTGCCTTCTGACCGAGGAGCAACAGCGTGCGCTGGACTTGCGGTCCCCCTCGGGCGCGACTCGGCGGGCTCGAGCCATCCGCGCCAGCGCCGCGCAGCCCGGTCGGTGATCCAGTCCGAGGCACGGGCGCAGATCGCCCGCCTCAGCGAGAGCGAGCTGTTCGTGGCCGGCGTCGTCGCCTACTGGGCGGAGGGAGCGAAGAACAAGCCATGGCGGACCGGTGCGCGGGTCTCGTTCCTGAATTCCGATCCGGCGATGATCCTGCTCTTCCTTCAGTGGCTCGCGCTCATAGGCGTTGAACGTGACCGCCTGCAGTTCCGACTTCATATCCATGAGTCCGCCGACGTCGCAGCGGCGGAGGAGTTCTGGGCCGCAACGGTGGGAGTGCCGGCGCAGATCTTCGACAGGACAACCCTCAAGCGGCATAATCCGGTGACCGTCCGCAAGAACGTGAACGAGTGCTACCGCGGCTGCCTGTGTATCTCGGTTCGTCGGAGCACCGATCTCAACCTCCGCATCGCGGGTTGGTTCGATGGCATCGCTGCTGGCGCCGGTACCTTGGTCGGTGGATCGGGAGTGGTGTAATCGGCAGCACAGGGTCTTTTGGCGTCCCAAGTGAGGGTTCGAGTCCTTCCTCCCGAGCCAACCCTCCACCGCCAGCACCCGCCGGCGCGGTAAAACAGACGTATGCGGCTTCGTCCTCTCTCGGCTGTGGTCATGGCCGCCGGCGAGGGGACGCGGATGAGGTCGGCGCTGCCCAAGCCGCTCCACCCCCTGTGCGGGCGGCCCATGCTGCTCCACGTGCTCGACGCCCTCAGTGAGCTGCTGGTCGACCGGGCCGTCGTGGTGGTCGGCCACGGCGCCGAGCGGGTGACCAAGACCCTCCAGGAGTACGGTCCCCCCGACCTGATCATCGACTTCGTGGACCAGCACGTCCAGCGGGGCACCGGCGACGCGGCCTCGGTGGCACTGACCGCCTTCCCCAACGACGACGACAGCGACGACGAGGACATCGTCGTCCTGCCCGGCGACACCCCCCTGGTCCGCCCGTCCACCCTGGGGTCCCTCGTCCACGCCCATCGTGAGGCCAACGCCGCCGCCACCGTCCTGACCGCCCGCCTCCCCGACACCACCGGCATGGGCCGCATCGTCCGCACCAAGGACGGCCGGGTCAGCCGGATCGTGGAGGAGCTCGACGCCACCGAGGCCGAGCTGGAGATCGACGAGGTGGGCACCTCGATCTACTGCTTCCGCCGCAGCCTGCTGGCCCCCGCTCTCCGCCGGCTCTCTCCCGAGAACGCCCAGGGCGAGTACTACCTGACCGACGTGGTGAGCGTGCTCCACGACGCCGGCCACAAGGTGGTGGCCATCGAGTGCGACGACCCGAACGAGGCGGTGGGGGTCAACGACCGGGCCCAACTGGCCGCGGCCGAGGCCGAGCTGCGCCGGCGCATGAACCACCGCTGGATGCAGGCCGGCGTGACCATGGTCGACCCCGAGCGCACCTACGTCGACGCCGGCGTGCGGCTGGCGGCCGACGTCACCCTGTTCCCCGGGACGATCCTCCAGGGCCGGACCAGGGTCGGGGAGGGCGCCAAGCTGGGCCCCAGCGTCCGCCTCGTCGACTGTGCCGTGGGCGACGGAGCCAACATCGAGCAGTCCGTCGGCTACGACGCCGTGGTGGGACCGTCCGCCATCGTCGGCCCCTTCGCCGTCCTCCAGCCCGGCAGCCATATCTCCGCCGGCACCACCACCGGCTCGTTCTACACTGCCAGTGCTGGCGACGAGGAGAGCGTGTAGCAGCCGACGATGGAGCTGGTCACCAGGAAACGACTCGAGCTTTTCTCCGGCCGCTCCAACCCCGCCCTGGCGGAGGACATCGCCTCCGCACTCGGCGTCAGGCTGGGCCAGCCGAACCTGTCGCAGTTCGCCAACGGTGAGATGTACTCCCGTTTCGAGGAGTCCATCCGGGGCGCCGACGTGTTCATCGTCCAGAGCCACAGCAGCCCGGTGAACGAGGCGATCATGGAGCAGTTGATCATGGTCGACGCCGCCAAGCGGGCCTCGGCCAAGCGCATCACCGCCGTCTGCCCCTACTACGGCTACGCCCGCCAGGACCGCAAGGCCGCCGAGCGGGAGCCGATCACGGCCAAGCTGCTGGCCGACATGCTGACCGTCGCCGGCGCCGACCGCATGGTGAGCGTCGACCTCCACTCGGGCCAGATCCAGGGTTTCTTCGACGTCCCGGTCGACCACCTGACCGCCATGCCCGTCCTGGCCGACTGGGTGGCGGCCAACCTGGGCAGCGACGTGGTCGTGGTCTCCCCCGACGCCGGCCGCTTCAAGGTGGCCGAGCGGTTCGCCCAGATGCTGGAAGCCGACGTGGGCTCGGTGGCCAAGCGCCGGCTCCGGGGGGTGGCCAACCAGGTGGAGGCCCTCGACGTCATGGGCGACGTCCGGGGCCGGATCTGCGTGCTCGTCGACGACATGATCGACACCGCCGGCACCATCTGCGCCGCCGCCGACCAGCTGATGGTCCACGGCGCCTCCGAGGTCTACGCCATGGCCACCCACGGGGTGCTGTCCGATCCCGCCGTCGACCGGCTGAAGAACTCGGTCATCACCAAGGTGGTCATCACCGACACCCTGCCCCTCGCCGACGACCGCCGCATCGACAAGATCGAGATCCTGTCCGTGGCCTATATCATCGCCGACGCCCTGCGGGCGGTGTTCGAGGACCGCTCGGTCTCGGAGATCTTCGGAGGGGCCAACCAGGCCTGACCTGGCTTCACGTAGACTCGTCCGCCATGGATGAGGTTTCTCTGGTCGCGGATGTCGGGCGGGTCAAGGGCAGCTCGGAGTCGCGCCGGCTTCGCAGGGCCGGGAAGGTGCCCGCCGTGCTCTACGGGCGCGGGATCGACCCGATCGACCTGGCGGTGAACAGCCGGGAGCTGCGGGCCGCCCTCACGTCCGAATCGGGCCTCAACGCCCTCATCTCCCTCGACGTGGCCGGCAAGAAGCACCTGGCCATGGCCCGCCAGCTCCAGCGCCACCCCACCCGCCGCTCGATCGACCACGTCGACTTCGTGATCGTCCGCCGCGACGAGGTCATCTCCGCCGAGGTGCCCATCCACCTCGTCGGTGAGGCCGAGCAGGTCGAGCGGGCCGACGGACTGGTCGAGCACACCATGTTCACCCTGATGGTCCACGCCAAGCCGGCCGACATCCCGGGCGCCATCGAGGTCGACATCTCGGAGCTGGCGATCGGCGATGCCATACGGGTCGCAGACCTCAAGCTCCCGGCCGGCGTCACGACCGACGTCGACCCCGAGGAGCCCGTGGTCGCCGGTGCCACCACCCGCATGGCCGTCGAGACCGAGGCCGAGGAGGAGGCCGCCGCCGAAGCGGCCGAGGACGCCGAGGCCGGCGGCGACGAGGGTGCCGGCGGCGGAGAAGAGAGCTAGGGCCCCCTGCAGCGCGAACGCACGGGCGAGGCCGCCCACCTGCTGGTCATCGGCCTCGGCAACCCCGGCGACGAGTACGAGGGCACCCGCCACAACCTCGGTGCCGACGTCGTCAACCTGCTCGCCAGCCGCCACAACGCCCCCCTCCGGCGGGGCAAGGAACGGGCCCTGGTGGCCGAGGCCCGCATCGACGGGAAGCTGCTGGCCCTGGCCTTCCCGCAGACGTTCGTCAACCTCTCCGGGGAGTCGGCGGCCCGCCTGGTGCGGCGCTACGGCGTCGAGGGCGACATGAGCCGGGTCGTCGTCGTCCACGACGAGCTCGACCTTCCGTCCGGCCGGGTGAAGATCAAGGAAGGTGGGGGCACCGCCGGCCACAACGGGCTGGAGTCCATTCGCGCCCATCTGCACAGCGGCGCCTTCATCCGGGTCCGCATCGGCATCGGCAAGCCACCGGGCCGCCAGCAGGGGGCCGACTACGTGCTGAAGCCGATCCGCAAGGCCGAGCAGGTCGAGTTCGACGTCGCCGTGGTGGAGGCGGCGGAGGCGGTGGAGCTCATCTTCACCGACGGCGTGGCCACGGCCATGAACCGGGTCAACACCGCCCCTTGACATGGCCCTAGGGGCCGGGTTTTACCCTCGAGGCATGACGATGACCGAGAACGAGACGCACACCTGTGGTTGCGGCTGTTCGGCGATGACAGACGTCACCGAGGCGAAGGAAGCGTGTGGCTGCGGCTGTGAATGCTGCGGCGATGCCGAGCCCAAGACCCGGGAACAGGAGATCGCCGAGCTCCTGACCCTCCGCCAGGCCGTCGACAAGCGGCTGACCGAGCTCAGCAACAACTAGATCCGGAGCCGCGCCAGGCGGCACCGACGGTCCCCCCACCTTGGCCGTCGGTGCCGCTCGGCCGGTTCAGCCGGTCCAGTCGCCCGCCGGCTGGGGCTCCGAGGCGACGTCCCCCGCCGCCGGCGCCCGGTCAGGCGGGCGGCCTGGCTCCTGCGGCCTCCATGTCATGCCCTCGGCGCCGACCGGCCCGCCGGCCGGGTGGCCGGGAGACCCCGGTACCCTCGACAGATCGCCCTCCGAGACCTTCCTCCGCTGCTGCGCCACCATCCGGCCCTCGCCGGCCTGGCCGGAGCGTCCTCGGCCGTGCTCGCCGTGCCCGACGCGGCCCGCGCCTTCACCATCGCCGGCCTGGCCCTGCTGAGTGACCGCCACCCCGTGGTGGTGGCCATGCCGACGAGCACCGACGCCGAGCGTCTGGCCGCCGACCTGCGAGCCTTCCTCGGCCCCGACGACGTCGACCTGTTCCCGGCCTGGGAGACCCTGCCCTTCGAGCGGGTCAGCCCCGGCGTGGAGGCCATGGGCCGTCGCCTGCGCACCATGTGGCGCCTTCGGGATCCCGAGCGCATGCCGCGCGTGCTGGTGGCGCCGGTCCGCTCGCTGGTCCAGCGGCTCGGCCCCCACGTGGAGGAGGTCGAGCCGGTCATCATCAGGCGGGGCGCCCAGGTCGACCCCATGGACCTGGTCGAGCGGCTGGTGGTGGCCGGCTACCGCCGGGAACCCCAGGTGGAGCATCGAGGTGAAGTGGCGCGCCGGGGTTCGATCGTCGACGTCTTCCCCTCCACCGCCGAGGTGCCGATTCGCATCGACCTGTGGGGCGACGAGGTCGACCGGCTGACGACCTTCTCGGTGAGCGACCAGCGCTCGACCGGCGACATCGACTGCATCGAGATCTTCGGCTGCCGGGAGCTGGTGCCCACCGAGGACGTGCGCCGGCGGGCGGCCAGCCTGGTCAAGGCCGAGCCCTGGGGCCGGGAGCAGTGGGAGCGGCTGGCCGAGGGGGCGACGTTCGAGGGCATGGAGTCGTGGCTGCCGTGGCTGACCAGCACCGAGCACGTCCTGTTCGACCTGGTGAGCGACAAGGCCCTGCTCCTGCTGGTCGAGCCCCGACGCATGCGCGACCGGGCCAAGGACCTGCTCGAGGAGGAGGCGTCCCTCGCCGCCAGCCTGGCCGTGACGTGGGGGGCCGGCGGAGAGAGGGAGTGGCCCCGGCTCCACCTCCCCTTCGACCGCCTGCTGGCCCACACGTCCGCCCCCGCCTGGTCGGTGATCCCGGTCGCCGAGGGCCCGGACACCACCGCCATCGAGGCCCGCGGCTGGGACCCCGTCTTCGGCGACGCCAGCCGCCTGACCGGCCACGTGGCCGACCTGCTGGCCGAGGGCTACCGGGTGGTGGTCGCCGCCGACGGCCAGGGCTCCGCGGCGCGCATCGCCGAAACGTTCAGGGACAACGGGGTTTCGCTCACCCTGGGCACGGACATCGAGACGGGCGGCGGCGGGGCAGGGGCCCCCGCCGCTTCGGAGGAGGGCGGGGTCGGGGCGCGGCGCAGCCGCGCCCAGATAGTCGTCGAGCCCCTCGAACGGGGCTTCATCCTTCCCGACGTCAAGCTCGCCGTGCTGGTGGAGAGCGACGTCACCGGCCGGTGCCGGGCGCACCGCCGGCCCCGTCCCCGCCGCACCGACGCCGCCGGCTTCTTCGACGATCTCAACCCCGGCGACTACGTCGTCCACCACCAGCACGGCGTGGCCCGCTACGCCGGCATGGTGAAGCGGGCCATCGGCGGGTCGGAGAAGGACTACCTCCTGCTGGAGTTCCGGGGCAACGACAAGATCTACGTCCCCACCGACCAGATCGACCTCGTCCGCCACTACACCGGCGGTGACTCGCCCACGCTCTCCCGCATGGGCGGCGGCGACTGGCAGCGCACCCGCTCCAAGGTGCGGGCCGCGGTCCGGGAGATCGCCGAGGAGCTCGTCGCCCTCTACCGCAAGCGCATCGCCAGCCCCGGCCACGCCTTCCCCCTCGACACCCCGTGGCAGGAGGAGCTGGAGGGGCTCTTCCCCTACACCGAGACCCCGGATCAGGCCAAGGCCATCGCCGATGTGAAGGCCGACATGGAGGCGCCCGTCCCGATGGACCGCCTGGTGTGCGGCGACGTGGGTTTCGGCAAGACCGAGGTGGCGCTGCGGGCCACGTTCAAGGCCGTCCAGGACGGGATGCAGGTCGCGGTCCTCGTGCCCACCACGCTGCTGGCCCAGCAGCACTTCGGAACCTTCTCCGAGCGCTTCGCCGGCTACCCGGTCCGGGTCGAGGTCCTGTCACGTTTCCTCACGCCGGCCCAGGCCAAGAAGGTGGCCGACGGGGTCACCGACGGTTCCGTCGACGTCGTCATCGGCACCCACCGCCTGCTCTCCGGCGACGTGAAGTTCAAGAACCTCGGCCTGCTGGTCGTCGACGAGGAGCAGCGCTTCGGCGTCACCCACAAGGAGCAGATCAAGAAGCTGCGGGCCGACGTCGACGTGCTGACCCTCACGGCCACGCCCATCCCCCGCACCCTGGAGATGAGCCTCACCGGCATCCGCGACCTGACGATCCTGAACACCCCGCCGGCCGAGCGCCAGCCCATCCTCACCTACGTCGGCCCCTACGACGATCGGGCGGTGGCCGAGTCGATCCGCCGGGAGCTGCTCCGGGAGGGCCAGGTCTTCTTCGTACACAACCGGGTGCAGTCCATCGAGCGGGTGGCTGCCGACCTGAAGGAGATGGTGCCCGAGGCCCGCATCGCCATCGCCCACGGCCAGATGGACGAGGGCCAGCTGGAGCGGGTCGTCCTCGACTTCTGGGAGGGCCACTACGACGTGCTGGTCTGCACCACCATCATCGAGTCGGGCATCGACATGCCGACGGTCAACACTTTGGTCGTCGACCGGGCCGACCTCATGGGCCTGGGCCAGCTCCACCAGCTGCGGGGCCGGGTCGGGCGGGCCGGCCAGCGGGCCTACGCCTACCTCTTCTTCCCGCCCGAGCGCGAGCTGACCGAGCAGGCCTACGAGAGGCTCAAGACCATCGGCGAGCACACCGAGCTGGGCTCGGGCTTCAAGATCGCCATGCGCGACCTGGAGATCCGTGGCGCCGGCAACCTCCTCGGCGCCAACCAGTCCGGCCACATCGCCGCCGTGGGCTACGACCTCTACGTGCAGATGGTCAGCGAGGCGGTGGCCGAGCTCAAGGGCGAGCCCATCCGCCAGCCGGCCGAGGTCAAGATCGACATCCCCGTCGACGCCCACCTGCCGCCCGACTACGTACCTGGCGGCGAGCAACGGCTGGAGGCCTACCGCCGGCTGGCCGCGGTCACCACCCAGGCCGAGGTCGACGACGTGGCCGCCGAGTGGCTTGACCGCTACGGCCCCCTGCCGGCGCCGGCCGAGACCCTGATCAGGGTGGCCCGGCTGCGGGCCGAGTGCGTGCGCACCGGCATCCGGGAGGTCACCGTGGCCCGCAACGTGATCCGCATGTCACCCGTCGTGCTCAAGCTGAGCGCCCAGATCCGGCTCAAGCGCATCGCTCCCAGGGCGGTGCTCAAGGAGGATCTCAAGCAGCTGGTGGTGCCCATCGCGGCCGACGCCGACCCGGTCACCGCCGTGTTGACCCTCCTCGAGCAGCTCCTCCCGCCCGAGTAGCGGTCAAAGCAACAGGTACCATCGCTCTACCGTGAGACGCCTTTCCACCTTGTTCACCGCGCCCGTGATCGCCCTGGCCGTCTTGGCCACGGCGTGCGGGTCGGTGTCGTCGTATGCCGCGAAGGTCGACAGCAAGTCGATCAGCGAGGAAGACCTGACCCGAGAGCTGCGCTCGATCGCCGCCAACGGCCCCTACCTCAAGCTGGTGGAGTCCCGCCAGCAGGTCAAGGGCACCGGCGCCGGCACCTTCGACGCCGCCTTCACCGCCCTGGCCCTGACCCGCCAGATCTACTACCAGCTGATAGGTACCGAGCTGGCCAGCCGCAAGCTGACCGTCGGCCCCGACGATCTCAGCGCCGCCCGCGAGGCCGTCATCGAGCAGATCCAGGGGGAGGACGTCTTCGAGGAATTCCCCAAGTCCTACCAGGAACAGCTGATCCGCCGGCAGGCCCAGCTCGACCTGCTCACCCTGTCGCTCAACGGCGTCACCGGCTCGGCCGAGGAAGCCGGCCGGGCCTACTACGACGGCCACAAGGACGAGTTCGCCAGCGCCTGCGTGAGCCACATCCTCGTCGCCAGCCGTGAGAAGGCCGACGACATCCGGGCCCGCCTCGGCCGGGGCGAGGACTACGCCACCATCGCCCGGGCTGAGTCGACCGACACCCAGAGCGCCCAGAGGGGCGGCGAGCTGGGCTGCGACATCAACGAGTCCACCGGCTTCGTGCCCGAGTTCATGCTGGCCGTCTTCAACCAGCCGGTGGGCGAGGCCGGCGCCCCCGTGCAGACCCAGTTCGGCTTCCACATCATCAAGGTGACCTCCCGCCAGACGCCGCCCTACGACCAGGTGAGGGACCAGGTCCGCCAGAAGCTGACCACCAACGGCCAGGAGAAGCTGCTGACCTGGCTCCAGGAGACGGTGGCCAAGGCCGACATCGAGATCAACCCCAAGTACGGGACGTTCAACAAGGAGGGTGCGTCGCCCGGCGTGGTGCCTCCGGCCCGTCCCGCCGACGCCCCCGCCACCAGCACGCCCCTGATCCC
>Ga0247713_1000377_pt1 | contig 28814 bp, 27 predicted proteins | sample 21E_NmetaG_FD_189936 | JGI IMG/M metagenome (GOLD analysis project Ga0247713, IMG submission 189936) | Soil microbial communities from hillslope of Landscape Evolution Observatory, University of Arizona, Oracle, AZ, United States - 2-1-E_N | ecosystem: Engineered > Artificial ecosystem >...
CCGGCGGATGCGGGCCCGGACAAGGCGCCCAAGGCTCGCGGACGATCCGGCTCCAAGCCACCGGTGGTGGTCATCCGCCCCGCCCCGCCGGCGCAGCGGGCCAAGGGCCCCGGCAAGGCGCCGGCGAAGACCCGCCCCAAGGCCAAGCCGTCCACGCCCGCGAAGCCTAAGGCCGCGAAGCCCAAGGCCGCGAAGCCCAAGAAGACGACGGGCCCGTCACGTCGGCCGCCCGCCCCGGCCCGCCAGACGCACCCCACCAAGGACGGCAAGTGGCCCACGTCCACCGGCCACCCCGGCAAGTCGGCCAAGGCTCACCGCCCCAGCGGTTCCGCCAAGCCCAAGCAGCGGTCGACGCCGCCCCGCGCGGCCGCCAAGCGCGGGAAGGGCAAGCGGCCCGGACCCGCTCGCCGGCGCTGACGCCCAGCCGTGCTCGCCGACGCCCTTCCGGCGTTGCACTGCCCGATGTGCCGCACGACGCTGTCGTTGCAGGCCGCCGTCGTGCGGTGCATCCGCGGCCACACCTATGACGTGGCGCGACACGGGTACGTCTCGTTGCTCACCGGCGCCGGCAGCGCCAGCCACGCCGACACCCCCGGGATGGTCGCCGCACGGGAGCGGTTCTTGGCCGGCGGGCACTACGACCACTTCACGTCCGGCATCACACGGGCGGCTGCAACGGTGGGCGCCGACGGATTCGTGGTGGACGCCGGCGCCGGCACGGGCCGGCACCTCGCCGCGGTCGTCGACAGGGTGGGCGCCGACGGGATCGCGCTGGACCTGTCAAAGCATGCGGCTCGCCGCGCCGCGCGGGCGCACCCAAGGGTCGGGGCGGTGGTCTGCGACACGTGGCAAGCCCTGCCGGTTCGCGACGGCGTCGCCTCGCTCGTGCTCGACGTCTTCGCTCCGCGCAACCCGCCCGAGTTCCACCGGGTGCTTCGACCAGGCGGCCACCTGATCGTCGTCACGGCCCGCGCCGACCACCTGCGCGAGCTGACCGACCCCTTGGGGCTGCTGACCGTCGCGCCCGACAAGGACCAGCGGACCGACGACGTGCTCACCTCGCGGTTCCGCCTGCTCGACCGCGTGGCGCTTACCGCCCATCTGGAACTGCCACACGACGCGGTGAACGACCTGGTGCAGATGGGGCCCAATGCCTGGCACACCGACCCCGAGACCGTCCGCCGCCGCATCGCCGACATGCCGGGACCGGTCCAGGTCACGGCCGCGGCGTCGCTGTCGGTGTACCGGGCGGTGTGACTCAGCCGTCGAGCCGCTGCAGGAAGTCACGCGCCACTGGCGCGGCGACCCCGCCACCGCCACCGCCGCGCTCGACGATCACCGCGAACGCGAGGTTGCCGCGGTAGCCGATGAACCACGCATGGGTCCGGTCGGTGTTGTCGAACTGCGCACTGCCGGTCTTGCCGAACACCTGCTGCCCCGGCATCCGAGCAGCGGTGCCCGTCCCGTTGTTCACCACCGCCGCCATCATCTGCGCCAGCCGCTGCTGCGCGGCGTCGCCGAGCGTGTGAACCACCTCGGACGGCTCCGCCGCCATCAGCTTGGGCGGGCGGTACTCCCCGGTCGCGGCAGTGGCGGCAACCGACGCCATGTGCAACGGGCTGACTTCGACGTTGGCCTGGCCGATCGCTGCCCTGGCCAGCTCGGGATCGCTCTGAGGACGGGGGAAGGCGCCGCCCGCCACGCCGATCGGAAGCTCGAGGTCGCGACCGAACCCGAACTGCCGCGCTTGCCGGGTCATGGCATCGGCGCCCACGTGCATGCCGAGGCGCGCGAACGTGGTGTTGCAGGACACCGCGAACGACCGCTGGAAGGTGACCTGGCCGTACCCGGCATTGCCGGCGTTGCTGATCGGCCGGTTGCCGACCTCGATCTCGGCGGGGCAGCGGACGTTGCGTCGCGGGCGCCACCCCTGTTCGAGCATGGCGGTCGCGGTCACGACCTTGAACGTCGATCCCGGCGCGTAGGTGCCGCTGAGCGCCCGGTTGAACCCGTCGGACGGTGTGCTCGCGGCGGCCCGGACCGCGCCGTTGCGCGCGTCGATGGCGACCAGGGCTGCCGGCGAAGGGGCCTGGCGCAGTGCGCGCTCGGCCAGGCGCTGCATCCGGATGTCCAGGGTCAAGCGCACCGCCTCGGGGTTCTCGCCTCGTTGGAACCCGAAGGACCGCACAAGCCCGAGGTCGTCGAGCAGGCTGGCTTCGCGTGCGGGCTTGCCGGCCAGCTGCTCTTCGAAGGCGGCCTCGATGCCGCTGCGCCCGACGCGATCCCCGGCGCGGTACGGCTCACCGAGGTTCTCAAGCTGCTCGGCGGTGATCTCGCCGAGCGAGCCGAGGATCGAATCGGCGAGGTCACCGTGGGGGCGCTGCCGTTGCTGCTCGCGACGGAACACCAGACCCTGGATCGGGTACAGCCGTGGCCGCAGCGCCTCGAACCGCGGGGGAGACAGCTCGGCGACGGCGTAGAAGCCATCGCGGTCGAGGTCGTCACGGCGCAGCAGGCGTCGGACGCGTTGCATGTCGGCGTCGGTGGTCTGGCGCAGCACCCGCCGGACGGCCCGGGGGCGCGCGACACGCCACGGCTCCAACCCCACCAGCACCACGTCACGACTGCGCACCAGCGGCCTGCCGTCCTGCGCCAGGATGGGGGCACGGACCGGGAACACCCGCGAGCGGTCGAACCGCCCCGTGGGTGTCAGGTCGGGATGCACCGTGGGATACCACCAGCGCACCTTCCACGGGGGATTGCCTTCGTCACTGCGGGCCAGCCGCAGTGCTCCGGTGTACCGGTAGGTGTCCAGTCCGTCGATCTCCCAGGTTGCGTCGAACCGCACCGTCGCGCTGTCGCCGTCGACCTGGGGTGCGTCGGGGTAGTAGCGCGCCTCGGTGATGCGCAGCACCTCGTTGGCCTGCCGGTGGACGCCGGCGGCGTCCAGCGACTGGTCGATCGTCAGTGCCTGCAGCCGGTCCCAGTTCTCGCGCTCCCATGCCCGGAGGAACTGACGCGCGACCTGACGGATGTCGTCGGTCGGGTCTTCGGTCGGTGTCGGGGTGGGTTCCGCCTCGGGCACCACGCCGTTCCGGCCGGCGACGTAGGCACCGCCGGCGGCCATGGCGAACCCGATGAGCAGTGCCACGCCGACGATGACACCGGAGCCGCGTGCGGGGCGCATGTCAGCGATCGTAGGCGTGACGGAACTGCACGCTCATCCGCGGACCGGCGCGGCGCACCTTCGGCACCGCATGGTCCCAGGTGCGCTGACACGACCCGCCCATGACCAGCAGGTCGCCGCGGTCGGGGAGCAGCGAGACCGACGCCCCGCCCCCCTTTGGCCGCAGCCGGAACGGACGGGGCTCGCCCAGCGAGATCAGCGCGACGGTCGCGGACTCCATCTCGCGGGCCACCCGGTCGCCATGCCATGCGACGCTGTCGCTGCCGTCGCGGTACAGATTCGTGCCGATCTGCGTGAACGTGACGCCGTAGCGTTCGCTGAGCGCCGCGGCCATGTCGATCAGCACGGGCACGGGGGGCGGGTGCTCGTCGAGCGTCCAGCGATGCGTCAGGCGCGGCTCGGCGACTCGCTTCTCGTACATCCACATCGAGCGCTGCCGCCACGGGGTGAGCTCCATCAGCTGCCCGAACAGCTCGTCGGCGCCGGCGACCCACGCGGGCTGGTGATCGATCCACGCATCGTCGCCGAGCTCGCGGCGCCTGACACCGGAGAACGAACGGTCGAAGTCGACGGCTCCCACGGCGAACAGTGACGGTTGCCACCGGAGATCGTCGTTGGCGCTCACCGTCCAATCGTAAGGTCGCCGACCTGGTCCGGCAGGAGCGGTACGGTGCGGGCGTGCCGGCTCCTGCGCAGCTTCCTCGGGTCGTCGCGACGCGGTACGTGTTGCCGCTGCGCGAGGGCGGCTCCCTTCCGGGGCTGGTCGAGGCCGATGACCTTGGCACCTACGTCGTGAAGTTCCGCGGCGCCGGCCAGGGGCACAAGGCACTGGCGGCCGAGGTCATCGTGGCGCAGCTCGCCCACGCCGTGGGGCTGCGCGTACCCGACCTGGTCACGATCACCATCGACGACCAGCTGGGGCGCGCCGAGCCCGACCCGGAGATCCAGGACCTGCTGCGCGCCAGCCGGGGCCTGAACCTGGGCGTCGACTACCTACCGCGCTCGATGGGCTTTGACCCCGCGGCGGATTCGGTTGCCGCCGACCTGGCGGCGACCATCGTGTGGTTCGACGCGCTGGTCCTCAACGTCGACCGGTCGTGGCGCAACCCGAACCTGCTGTGCTGGCACGGGGACCTGTGGCTGATCGACCACGGCGCAGCGCTGTACTTCGCGCACAGCTGGGAGACCAGCGACCGTGCCAGGAGCCGCGAGTACGACCATGCCGCCGAGCACGTGCTGCTGCCGATGGCCAGTTCGATCGCCGCGGCCGACGAGCGGACCGCAGACCGTCTCGACGGTGACGTCATCGCAGCGGCGGTCGCCACCGTGCCGGACGACTGGCTGGTGCCGGAGCCGCCGTTCGCCTCGGCCGACGACGTGCGCCGCGGCTACGTCGACGTCCTGATGGGGCGCCTGGACAATCGGAGCGCGTGGGTGCCGGCGCTGGAGGGCCATCGTGTCACCGTATGAGTGGACGGTCCTGCGGGTCGTGCCGCGGGTGGAGCGCTGCGAGTTCGTCAACGCCGGTGTGGTCGTGTACTGCCAGCAGCTGGACTTCCTGCAGGCGGCGGTCGCCCTCGACGAACGACGGCTGCGGGCGCTGGACCCGGAGGTCGACGTGGCAACGGTGCGCCGGCACCTGGACGCCGTGCGCCGGCTGTGCGCCGGAGACCCGGACGCCGGCGCCAACGCCGCTCGCCCGCAGGGCGAGCGGTTCCGCTGGCTGGCGTCGCCGCGTTCGACCGTCGTGCAGTGCGCTCCGGTGCACACGGGGGTGACGACGTCACCCGCCGACGAGCTGACGCGCCTGCTGGACACGATGGTGCGGCTGCCGGCGGAGTGACTGCAGCACGCCGTCAGCGTTGCACTTCTTCGGGCTCTTCGTACCAGCGGACGCGGTCACCCACTCGCGCGCGCAGCTTCCACCGCCGGGTCTTCGGCACGTCCTCGGCGTGCTGCAGCAAGCGCTTGCTGCCGACGAAGGGGTCGTGCTCGGCGTTGGCGGGCACGTGCGATTGCAGCGTGCCTTGGTCCAGCAGCGCTCGCAGGTTGCCGGTGACCGTCCGCCACCACCCCCAGTCAGAACCGAGCACCTCGCCCCACCGGTCCAGGCCGATGGTGCCGGGCTCGTCTCCTTCAGCCACGGCGTGCGCCGCCAGCAGATACACCGCGTCGTGGACGTCCTTTTCGTTGATCTTGACGACCTGCAGCTTTGACAGCAGCAGGTCGGTGATGTCCAGCGTCACGGGCAGCCGGTCGATGCGATCGGCGAAGTGCAGCTCGTGGCACATCGTCAACCGGTCGACGACGACGTCGACGCTTGTCGTGCCGTCGGGCGCCTGGAAGTACATCTGGCGGTGGCCGTACAGCGCATTGAACCGCTCGTCGCCGACGTAGCCGAGGTCGGTCAGGACGGCGACCACCTCGCGCGCTTGGCGGGACGTGCAGGCGAAGTCGATGTCCTGCTCGCTGTAGGCCCGAGGCGGGAACTCGCTGGTCGCGTGCCGCACGGCTTGTCCTCCGAACAGCCGCAGCGCCACCCCCCGGTCCGCCGCCGCGGCCGTGGCGTCGACAGCGAGCCGGTAGGGGCCGGTCATGTCAGCACGAGCCCGTCCTGCTTGTCGGCGGCGATCCGGGTCTCGTCGCGGTTGGTCGGGTTGCCGAAGCCGCCGCCACCCGAGGTCTCGACGCGGATGACCGAGCCGGGTTGGAGCAGCAGCGTGACCTTCCTGGGGACATCGAGGCGACGGCCGTCGGGGTCGAAGAGCTCGATCTTCGTCGGCGCACCGTCCGCACCGCCCAGCACGCCATTGGGTGGGAATCGGGAGTCGGTCTGCTCGCCGTAGACGGTGGCCATCTGCGGGATGTCCAGCACCTCGTACTCGCGGCGCAGACCAAGACCGCCGTTGTGCTCGCCGAGGCCCTGTGAACCAGGGACCAGCTCGCTGCGCCAGATCCGCACGGCATAGTCGGTCTCCGCGACCTCGGTGGGGAGCAATGCGACGTTGGACATGTACGTGTCGACGCCGTCGAGCCCGTCACCGTCTCGGTGCGCGCCCATGCCGCCGCCGACGACGTCCATCATCACCGTCGCCCGGCCGGTCTTCGGCGACACGCTGTCGAGGTTGACGTCGAAGAACGTCACCGTGCCGCTGGCGACCGCCTTCTCGGGCCACAGCGACGACGCGGCGCGCAACAGCGTCTCGGCCAGCCGCTGACAGGTGTTGTGGCGGACCGACACGGCCGCCGGCGGGTTCGGGTTCAACACGTTGCCACGCGGGCAGGTGATGTCCACCGTCCGCAGGATCCCGTCGTTGGTTGTCATGTCGGGGTCGGTGATGGCGCGGAGCAAGAAGACGACCGACGCGCGCGTGCTCGCCCAGGGCACGTTGAGCGCGCCCGGGATCTGCTGCGCCGTTCCAGAGAAGTCGACCGACAGGTTGTCGCCGTGCTTGGTGATGCGCACGTGCAAGCGGGTGGGCGGCCCGCCGAGGCCGTCGTCGTCGAGGTAGCCCTCTGCCTCCCCGACGCCGTCGGGCAGCTCGCGCAGCGCGGCTCGGGCTGCCTGCTCGACGTGGTCGAGCGACTGGTCGAAGGCCGCTTGCACCGCGTCGGCCCCGAAGCGCCGGGCCGACTCCGCGATCCGGCGGCGTCCGAGGTCGCACGCCGCCCGCTGCACCCGCAGGTCGGCCAGCGTGGTGTCGGGGTCCCGGACGTTGTTGCGGATGATCGCGAACAGATCGGGATCCTCCTCGCCGGCGCGGTACAGCCGCACGGGGGGAAGGACCAGCCCCTCGGCGTACAGCTGGCGCAGGTCGGCGCCCTCGGTTCCCGGGTTCACGCCTCCCACGTCGATGTGGTGTGCGGTGGCGCCCGTCCATGCGAACAGTCGCCCGTCGAGGAACATCGGCATCAAGATGTTGATGTCCGGCGTGTGCATGCAGCCCATGTACGGGTGGTTGGCGATGAACACGTCGCCCGGGTCGATGCGACCCTGCCACCGCTCCAGCGTCGACTTCACGACGAGCGACATGGCCCCGAGCTGCGCGGGGATGTAGTCGGCTTGCGCGACGAGGTCACCGTTGGCGGCGAACAGTGCACAGCTGAAGTCGTTCATCTCGCGGATGATCGGGCTGAAGCTCGAGTGCTTCATGACCGCGCCCATCTCCTCGGCAGCCGACAGCAGCTGGGCGTGCACGAGCTCGAACGTGATCGGATCCAGACGCTGGGTCATCGCGTCGGTGCCTCCTGTCGGGTGATCCAGATGGCCTCGTGCTCGTCGACGCGCGCTGACTGACCGGCCAGCAGCACGGTCGTGGAGTCCATCTCCTCGATGATGGCCGGACCGGCCAGCACGTTGCCGGCCGCCAGCAGATCGCGGTCGTACACCGGGATCTCCCCGGTCCCGCCGCCGGGCAGCGTGGCCCGGCGGCGGTGCCGCAACGCTCGGGGGGTGTGCGTCGCGGCTGTGACCGGCGACGGCGGAGCGTCGGCGCGGGGCAGCGCCCCGAACGCCGAGACCCGCAGCGTCACCAGCTCGAGGGGTTCGTCGGCCACGTGCCCGTAGGTCCGGTGGTGTGCGTGGCCGAAGTCCTGATGCAGGCCGGCCAGCGCGTCAGGCTCGAAACCGCGCACAGGCACGTTGAGCTCGTAGCCCTGGCCGAGGTAGCGACAGTCCGCCGATCCCACGACGCGGATGCGGTCCTCGGGGACCCCGTCGGCCCGCAGCTGGTCGTGCAGGCGCTGCGCCGCTGCCCGGTACCACTCGGCGAGATCGTCGGTGTGAGCGGGATCGAGGACCCGCAGCACGGTCTGCGAGTCGTCGACGCGCAGGTCGGCGGCGACCAGTCCTGCGGCCGAGAACAGCCCGGGATGGCGCGGCACGATGACCGCGTCGACCTCCAGCTCGTCCAGCAGCCTGCCGGCGTGGAGCGGCCCCGCGCCGCCGAACGCGACGACGGTGCACTCACGCGGATCGATGCCGCGCTGGACGGAGACGCCCCGAAGCGCGCGCACGACGTGAGCCATGGCAACGGCGATGATGCCCTCGCCCGCTGCTTCCACGTCCAGCTGCAGGCGGTCGGCGATCCGGCCGACGGCCTCGCGGCTCGCGTCGGCGTCCAGCTCGAGACGGCCCGCCAGCGGAAGCCCGCCGCCGAGCACGCCGGTGACGACGTGGGCATCGGTCAGCGTCGCGTCCTTGCCGCCGCGGCCGTACGCGGCCGGACCCGGAACGGCGCCGGCGCTGTGCGGGCCGACCCGCAGCCTGCCCGTGACGTCGACCGAGGCGATGCTGCCCCCGCCGGCGCCCACGGTCACCACGTCGACGGATGGCGCCAGGATGGGATGGCAGTCGACCTCTTCCAGCGTGGTCACCGGCGGCTGGCCGTCGCGGATCAGACACACGTCCAGGGACGTGCCCCCCATGTCCAGTGAGATCAGCTGGTTCAGCCCGTACCGCGCGCCGAGCGCGACGGTGCCGGCGACGCCGGCGGTCGGTCCCGACAGCAGCAGACGGTGCGCCTCGGCGTCGGCTCGCTCCGCGGGCACGCTGCCGCCGTTGGACTGCATCACCATGAACGGCCTGGTCATGCCGCGGTCGGCGAGCAGCTGCTTGGCGCGGATGAGGTAGCTGCCCACCAGCGGTCGCAGGCCGGCATTGAGCACTGTGGTGGCGGTCCGGGGGTACTCGCGGAACTCCCTGGCGATCTCGCTGGACACGGTCACCGGGACGTCGGGGATGCGGTCCCGCAGCGCCTGGGCCAGGCGCTGCTCGTGCACGTCGTTCATGTAGCTGAACAGCAGACACACGGCGATCGCCTCGGGTTGGTGCGACGCCACCTCGTCGACGACCCGCTCGATCTCCTCGTCGGTCAGGGCTGTGACGACGTCGCCGTTCCAGGCAAGGCGCTCGTGCACCTCGAGGCGGCGGTGGCGCCGCACCAGCTCCCGCGGCCGGGGCTGCTGCAGGTCGTACAGCTCGGGCCGTCCGCCCGTCCGGTAGGCGAGCACGTCGCGGTATCCCGCGGTCGCGACGAGAACGACCTCGGCGAGCTGACCGGTGATCGCGGCGTTCGTCGCAACGGTCGTGCCGTGGAACAGCAGCTGGACGTCGCCCAACGCGACGCCCTGCTCCGCCAGCTCCTCCACGGCGTGGGCCAGGGCCCGGGCTGGGTCGTCGGGCGTGGAGGGCACCTTCGTGACCCGCAGGTCGCCGCGGGGGGAGATCGCCACCGCGTCGGTGAACGTGCCGCCCGTGTCGATGGCGATCAGCCACCCGGCGCCCGGCCCTGATGCCATCAGCGGACCGCCAGCTCGCACGCCTTGCCGGGAGTGAGGAGCTCGCACCCGGTTTCGGTCACCACGACCGACTCGCTGAAGCCGGTGCCGTACTGACGGGGTACGAAGATGCAGATCGGAAGGTGGAACGTCATCCCCGGCCTCAGCTCCCGCTCTTCGCCTTCGGCGATGTACATCGCCGCTTCCGTCCACGACGGCTGCATGCCCAACCCGATCGAGTAGCCATAGCCACCGTGGAACCAGGCCTCGTCGGCGACCGGCTTCAGGCCTGCCTTCGCGGCGCGCGCGACATCGTCGCCAGTGCGGCCTGGCGCGATGTTGCTCACCAGCAGCTGCAGCGTCTCGATCGCGGCGTCCGCCAACCGACTGACGCCGGCCGACGGCCGCCCGATCACCGCGCTGCGCATCGACGGCGCGTTGTACCGGTGGTAGGTGCCGGTGTACTCGAGGTACACCGTGTCGCCTTGCTGCAGCGTGGTTCGCTTGAACGGCATGTGCGGGCCCAGTCCCGCACGGTGACCCACCATGCACATGCCGTCGATGGACGTCAGCTCGCTGCCGGACGCCATCAGCGCCTGGTAGCCCGCGGCGACCACGTCCTGGTCGGACCGACCCTCCGCCACTGCGTCGAGCGACGCCTTCAGACCCTCCCACGTGATCATTCCGGCTCGCCGCATCTGCTCGAGCTCGGCGGTCGACTTGATCATTCGCATGTCGAGCACCAGTGACGTGGCATCGACGAACGTCGAGTGGTTCAGCTGCTGCTCGAGCGTCTTCAGGCTCCGGGCGTCGTACGCGCCGATGGCGAACGTCTCCGGGTATCCCATCTCGACGCCGATGGTCTTCCCGTCGTAGCCCCGTGCCGCCAGGGCGTCGGCGAGCTGCTCCGCGGTGCTGCGGGCGTCGTACCACTCGTAGACGATGACGTCGGTGACGTACGAGTTGTACAGGACGCACGGCACCTCGAGCTCGGCCGTGTGGACCGCGAGCTCGCCTTCGGCGGGCAGCAGTCCGATGCCGTAGCACGACGGCATGGTGGTGTCGTAACCGGTCAGGTACGCCCAGTTCGACGTGTTCGACACGAGGAGCAGGTCGATCCCCTGCTCGCGCATCCTCGCGCGGACACCTTCGACGCGCCGGTCGTACTCGCTGCGGTCAAACGGCAGGGCGGGCTCGAGCGGCTCCCGCGTCAGCATGTCTTGGTAGGTCATGGGTGGTGTGCTCCTTGCGTGTGCGGCGGTCCGAGGGTGGCGGCGGCCCGGGCTACTCCGGCGGTATCTCGCGGTAGACCAGCATCAGGTCCTGCCCGCGGCTGCGGTGTCGCAGGTACGACAACCCGAAGATGGCCGCACCCAGGGCGATCACCGCGGCGACGACCACGACGGCCTGTCCTCGGTTCTCCACGCCCAGTCCCGGCCAGGTGAAGAAGGCGACGAACTCGAAGATGACGAAGGCCAGCAGGATGACGCCGGCGATCGTGATGACCGGGATCTTCCCCACGCTCCAGCGCGCTGAGCTTGACGCGTACACGTCGCGCTGCCGATACGGCAGGAGGATCCCGGCCAGCGCGGTCGATCCCCAGAACACCAGGGCCAGGATCACGGTGTAGGCCAGGAAGGTCAGGAACTGCTCGAACTGCAGCAGCAGGACGAGGGCGATGAGCGTCAGCACGGCGGAGGCGACGATCGCCTTGACCGGCGTGTGCGTCCGCGGGTTCACCTCGGCCATCGTCTTGGGCATGACGCCGTCGAACGACCACGCGAAGAGCACCCGCGAAAATCCGACCATGATCAAGAACAGCATGGCGATGGGCCAGGTGGTCCAGGTCACGGCGATGACGACGTTGAGCACGTCGTTGCCCGACAGCAGCGCGGCGAAGAACGGCGCGAAGGGCGGCACCGGCAGCGGGTACTGGTCGGGGACCCAGTTGTACAGGTAGCTCGACGCGTTGATGAACTCGTAGCCGACGGTGCGGAACATCAGCGCGAACATGGCGACGAACACGAACAGGTTGAGCACCATCGGGATGCCCATCGACCGCAGCTGCCGGTTGCGGTCCCGGGCGCCTTTGAACTCGCCGGCGTAGAAGACCGACCAGACGGCGTAGCCGATCGCGTAGAACGTGATCACCAGCGTCGGCAGCGTGGCGGACCCGAAGCCCGCCGACCCGGCGGAGACCGCCGGTAGGCCTTGCTCTGCGCCGAGGTCGAGGATCGCCTGGTAGGCGTTGCCGGTCCCCATCAGCGGGTTGGCGTAGGCGTTGAACGCAGACATGAAACCGTCGCGCGTGTTGATCAGCAGCACGACCGCGGACAGCCCAAGGCCGACCAGACCGACGATCGCCAGGATGGTGATGGTCCGCAGCGTCACCTTCAGGCCGGCGATCATCAGCGCCCCGGCGATGAGCAGCAGGCTGCCCGCGATGACGAAGCTGCCGAGGCGGGACGCCGCCCATGCCGAGAGGTCGAACATCGCCTGGCTGCCGGTGCTGTGGCCGATGACCCCGAACATCGCGGGTACGAATGCCACGGCGGCGAACCAGGCGACCCAACCGGCGTACGCCACGACCGAGATGAAACCCGTCCACGACGAGATGAACCCCCAGACCGGGTGAACCACCCGGCTGACGAAGACGTAGTCGCCCCCGGACCGCGGGATCGCGGCGGCGAGCAGGCCGAACACGAGGACGGCGCACACCGCGAACGGGACGACCAGCAGCGTCGCGCTGATGAGGTCGACGCCGGGGAAGGCGTTGAGCGCCCAGTACAGGTTGTAGACCAGGGCCAGGCCGACGGCGCCGGCCGCAACCCAGTTGTAGAAGACGGTGTCCAGCAGGCCGGCCTCGCGGACGAGCCCGCTGGACTTGCGCGTGAAGAACCCGCCCTGCCCTGCGTCGGTCCGGGTCGGTTTGGTGGTGCTCATGGCGTTCCCTTCCGTCGAGGGGCCAGGCGACGGTCAGCCGGTGACCAGTTGGACGTTCCCGACTTCTGGGCCGCGCAGCTCGACCAGGGCTCCGAGCAGACGGCCGACGTTGTACTCACTTCCGGGGTTGACGCAGACGGTGTCGCCGAGGTGGACGACGCCTTTGGACTCGTGGATGTGGCCGGACAGCGACACCAGCGGCTGGTACTCGTCGATGACCTCGCGCACGCCGGTGCTGCCGACCGGGACGAGGTTCGGCTGGCCGGATCTGGTGACCATGGCCAGGTCGTCGTCGAGCTCGGGTGCGAGGTCCAAGCCGGTGTCGTGGGGCGGGGCGTGGGGGTTGAGGATCACGCGTCTGACGTCGTCGACCTCGTCGAGGAGGACGCGCAGGTCCTTGGACAGCTCCTCCTCGGGCTTCTCGCGGGGGGTGTCCCACGGGGTGTGGTTGGACCACCCCTGACCGATGATCTGATAGCCCTCGACGTCGATGATCCGCCCGTCCTGGTTCTCCAGCCCGGGGGCCGCGTCGAGGAGGTCGTCGACGAAGTCGGGGTCGTCGTTGCCGGCCATCACGAACGCCCGGATGCCGGTACCCGCCAAGCGCTCCTCCGCGAATGCGATCCAGGACTCGAGCTGGGAGCGCATCGCCTTCTCGAACGCTGCCGTGACGGTGTCCGGGTCCTCGCGCAGCGTCGCGAGCTCTTCGGGGTCGCAGCGGTACGGGTAGAACCCGTTGAACCGGACGAGTCGTTCCGCCTCGTCGAGCTGGTCGCCCTCGAGCACCTCGTCGCGGCCCATGAACCGCAACCGGTGACGACCGTCGGGCTGAGCGACGACCGGCACCAGCGCCTTCCCGGTCAGGTCGCCGGCGAGCACCACCGCGTCCACGCCGTAGAAGCGGCCTGCGTTGACGAACTTCCTCCAGCACACATCCGACCCGTGGATGTCGGCAGCCACGAAGATGCGGTAGCGGCCACCGGTTGCACGCTTGGCGCGCCGGAACACGCCCATCACGCCCCCTGCATCCAGCGGTGCTCGCCGTTGCTGACTGCCGGCGGCAGGAGGCGGTAGTTGAACTTGCGGACGTCCCAGATCGTGAACGCGTCGATCCCGGTCACCCCTGGCAGGTTCGCGAGTACACGCTCCTTGTACAGACCGAACGAGCGGGCCTCCGGCAGCGTCACCTCGCACATGACGTCGTAACCGTTTGCCATCAGCCCCACCCAGCCGACCTCTCCGCGCTCGGCGAGCTGGTCGGCGACCTGCTCGGATGTCCCCGGTTCGCACTTCAGCGCGACCGTGGCGTGGAAGCGGTACCCCATCCGCCACGGATCGGGAACGGCGATGACGCTGAAGATGCCGTCCTCGATCAGCTGGAGCACCCGAGATCGCACCGTGCCCGGGGCGACGCCGAGCCGCTCGCTGATGTCGCGGTACGACCGGCGCCCATCCTCCTGCAGCTCCGCCATGATGCGGAGGTCGAGCTCGTCCAGCGCCACAATGCCTCCGTCCGCCCGAGGCCTGTTGATGGAACGTCATCGACTGCTGGTTCAACGTAACGAAACGTCAGACCACCGGCAAGGGTTTTTTCGATTAGTCAGCCGATCGGCCCTATACCTGCACAACCGCGGAGCTCAACCCAGACGGTAGCGGCGGCTCAGTGGCACCGCGGTGATCGGCTCGGCGGCCACGCGCCGGCCGGCGCTGGTGACCGTCCCGTCCTCGTCGACCTCCACGGGCAGGGTGGCGGTGTTGCGGTGCAGCGCGGACCGGTCAAGCCCGCGTGTTGACCGCACCGCGACGCGCCGGCGCCGCAGCCCCAGACCGTCAAGCGCGTCGGTGCCGGCCGCGCGCGGCGACACGAACGTCACGCTGAGGTCGCCCGCGGCGCCGGCCCCCAGGTGCGGCCCGTAGCGCACCGGCTGCGACAGCTCGACGGACGCGTTGCCCTCACCAATCGCCCCCCACGCCCAGTAACCGCTTTTCAGCACCAGGTTCGGGCGGGCGCCGAAGTAGCCCGGACGCCACAGGACGATGTCGGCCAGCCGTCCCGGCTGCAGACTGCCGACGTGGGTGTCGATCCCGTGGGTCCGCGCGGGCTCGATCGTGTACTTGGCGAGGTAGCGCAGAACCCGCGCGTTGTCGTCGTCGGCGGCGTCTTCGGCGTTCCACCCGGCACCCGCAGCGGTTGACCGCCAGGCCTTCATCGCGTGGGCCAGCTGCCACGTCCGCCGGATCGTCTCCCCGATGCGGCCCATTCCCTGAGAGTCGCTGTTGATGATCTGGATCGCCCCGAGGTCGTGGAGCGGGCCCTCGGCCGCCATGGTGGACGGGCGGATGCGCTCGACGGCGGCAGCGACGTCAGCCTCCAGGTGCGGCTGGCCGCCGTGGACGGCGAGGATCATCGCGAGGTGCTCGTCGAGCGCGCTGCGCGTGTACGGCAGCGTGGGGGTGGTCGACGAGCAGATGATGTTGCGGTGGCCGACCAAGCCGATCAGGTCGGGCACGTGCCCGCCGCCGGCGCCTTCCACGTGGTACGCGTGCACGGTGCGACCGTCGATGGCGGCGACGGTGTCCGCGAGCTCCGCGGACTCGTTGAGCCCATCGGTGTGCAGGCACACCGCGATGTCTTCTGCGTCGGCGACGCGCAAGGTGGCGTCGATGAGATCCGGGTAGGCGCCGTAGTCCTCATGGATCTTCATCCCTACCGCACCTGCCTGGATCAGTCGGGTCAAGGCCCCCTCGTCGGTGCTGCGGGCGCACGCCTGCAAGCCCAGGTTGAGCGGCCACGTGTCGGTGGACTGGTACATCCGCTGCATCGCCCAGGCAGGCTCCTCGAACCCGGCGGTGAGCAGGGTGGTGATTCCGGCGGACAGCGCTACGGGCAGCAGCCGCGGGGTGATGAGGTGGACGTGGCTGTCGACGCCGCCTGGCGTGGCGATCAGCCCGTAACCCATGATCGGTAGCGTCCCGGGGCCGATCACCAGGTCAACGCCGTCGGTCGTCGCGGGGTTGCCGGCGCGCCCGCACCCGACCACCCTTCCGTCCTTGATCCCGATGTCGGTCTTGACGACACCCAAGACGGGATCGATGAGGACGACGCCGCATACGACGACGTCAAGCTCGCTGTCGGTCGGCCGCGTCGCTTGGGTCATCCCCAGGCGCAGCGTCTTGGCATAGCCCCACACGGCTTCGTCGCCGTGCGCCGCGTGGTCGTCGGTGACGCGGACCCACAGGTCGGTGTCACCCAGACGGATGCGGTCGCCGGTGGTCGGGCCATACCGGCCGGCGTAGGCCTCGCGGGGCAGGCGCCGGCTCATGGGTTGTCCTCGCCGCCGTAGCGGATCAGGTCGACGTCGATGACGTCACCCGGCCCCCACCGGAGCGAATCGCCGGCGGGCAGGTCCAACCGTCGGCCGCGAGCCGCGTCGCGGTCGAACTCCAGCCGGGGGTTCGCCTTCCAGAACGGGTAGTGGGAGGACACTCGCACCGGCCGCGTCGACGTGTTCCGCACCCGCAGCTGCACGGCGCGGGTGCCCGGGTTGATCTCGACCGGTGATGCGTCGAGTCGCAGGGTGGGTTGTTCCGGCTCGCCGAAGGGGGCAGCGAGGACCACCAGCCGCGTGCCCTCGTCGAGCAGCACCTCCAGGCGGATCTCGGGAACCAGCGCGGCCACACCGTCCAGCACCGCCGTCGGGTCCACAGCCGTCCGGCCGGCTTCGAGCACGTCGGCGTAGTCACCACCGCGCCGGGCGGCTCGGTGCATCTCGTCGCAGACGATCGCGATGGCCTCGGCCGCACTCAGGGCGACGCCATCACCCAGGTTGCGGCGCGCGAGCTGGGCGGCGCTGAAGATCAGCAGCCGCTCGTGCTCGGTGGGGTCCAGGTGCACCGGGCGGTCAGCCGCGCGCGTCGCGGTGGCCCTGCAGGACGTTGACGGTGTTCACGCCGAGCGCGTCGACGGCGTACCCACCCTCCATGACGTACAGGGTGGGCAGGTGCAACCCAGCGATTGAAGCACCGACGGCCGGGTAGTCGTCGGTGGCCAGTGTGAAGTAGGAGATCGGATCCTCGACGAAGGTGTCGAGGCCGAGCGACACGACGAGATGCGTCGCCGCGAAGCCCTCGACGGCCTTCAGACAGCGCTGCAGCGCGTCCATGAACTCCTCGATGCCGCTGCCCAGCGGCAGCGGGCAGTTCAGCGTGGTGCCGTCACCAGCGCCGCCGCCGACCTCGTCGTCATACCCGGAGAAGTAGGGGTATTCCTCGTCCGGATCGCCATGGATCGAGGTGAACAGCACGTCGCCGCGTTCCCAGAAGATGTCCTGCGTGCCATTGCCGTGGTGGTAGTCGATGTCCAGGATCGCGACGCGGCCGTGGCCGGACAGGACCTCAGCGGCGACCGCCGCGTTGTTGAGGAAGCAGTAGCCCCCCATGTAGTCCCGGCCGGCGTGATGACCCGGAGGGCGGGACAGCGAGAAGACGGCGTCCTCGCCGCCGACGAGCCGGTCGACGGCCGTCAGCGTGACGTCGACGCCGGCCGTGATCGCCTGCCAGGTGGTCGGCGTGATCGGTGCGCCGACGTCGATGCTGTAGTACCCCAGCTGCGCATCGATGCCGCTGGGAACGCGCGACAGCGGCGCGCGGGGATACCGCCACGTGTACGGGATGGCGTCGCCCTCGCGTCCGGCGTCGGCCCACCGTTGCGCGGCCGTCCGCAGGAAGTCCACGTAGCCCTCGTCGTGGACCCGCAGCACCGCATCCAGCCCGTGCGAGGTTGGGGCGACGACGTCGCCGAGGCCGACCTCGTCGATACGCGCGCGGATCATGTCAGCCCGCAGCGGCTTCTCGTAGCAGGGGACCAGGCCGGTGGGCATGAGCTCCACGTTTCCGTGGTGCAGGCGGTGGTCATCGGAGTACACGGTCAGCATCTCGTCGTTCCCCTCTCGGCTAGGGTGCGGGCGTGCGAAGCGGGCCGGCGCGGCGGCTGGTGGTCGTGGTGGCCGTCGGTCTGGTGGCGACCGCCGCCGCGCTGTGGCTGCGGTCGGGCGGCTCGCCGGACGGCGCGGTGACGTTCGCCCGGTCCAGTGGGCGGGCCATCGACCTGTTCACGGTCACGCTTGCCGACGGCCGGCTGCAGCGCCACACCGAGGGTCCCGGCACCAGCGCGAGCCCGGCGTGGTCTCCCGACGGCACGACGCTGGCGTTCGCGCGCAGGGTGGGCCCGCCGTACAACCTGTGGCTGCTCGACGCCGCGGACGGGGGGCTGCGCCGGCTGACGCGGGGGACCGCCATCGACGGACATCCGACCTGGTCGCCGGACGGGGCACGGGTGGCGTTCGCCTCGAACCGAGGACCCGGCGCCGGGTTCTTCATCCATCTCATCGCCGCCGACGGGTCGGGGCTGCGACGCCTGGTCGCCGGGCGCTCGCCGGCGTGGTCGCCGCGCGGAGACGTCATCGCGTTCGAGCGCGACGGCGATCTGTTTGCCGCCGACGCGGCCACGGGCGAGGAGCGACCGCTGACCACCGGTGCGCCGGTGGACACCACACCGGCCTGGTCACCTGCGGGCGACGCGGTCGTGTTCGCGCGCACCGGCGACGGCGACGGCGGCCTGCACGTGCTGCGGGTGGACGACGGCGAGGTGCGCCGGCTGACCGACGTCACCTCCGACGCGGCGCCGGCCTGGTCACCGGACGGACGGTGGGTGGTGTTCGCCCGCGCCGACGCTGAGGGCAGCGACCTGTACGTCGTCCCCATCTCCGGCCGCGGCGAGCAGCGCGTCACCAGCTCACCGCTGTCGGATGGCGCGCCCACGTGGCGACCTACCCCGCCGCCGCGGTGACGCCGCGGCCGCCGAACACGTCGTGCAGGTCGACGGTGCGGTACGGCGTGTCGCACGGGTGCCCGTCGGCGATCCACAGGCGTCCGGCGTCCAGATCCATCACCACCGACACCACCGTTGCGTCCTGCTCGACCTCGGGCAGCGCCGTGTCCGGGTGGCAGCAGACGCCAGCCGGGTGGTTGGCATGGTCGGCCAGCCAGTCGCTCAAGACATCCACGCCGATGAGTCCGTCGTGGTCGGCGAGCAGCGCGCGCAGCCGCTGCAGGCGGATGGGACTGTCGGGCATCGCCCATGTGGAGACGTCCACCCGGTCGAACCGCGGCGAGACGAAGTGGTTGGTGTGCAACAGCACGCCGTCGACCGGGTCCAGGAAGTACAGCCGTGAGAAGTCGCCGGGAGCAGCCTCGACGTCGATGGCGAGGCCGTCGCGCGACGCCAGCAGGTAGTTCGCCGACGACGACCGCGGCGCCCGCTGGATCGTCGACAGCGCCTCCGACAGGTTGCGGGCGTCCATGAGTCCGCGCAGGACGACGTGGTAGGGCACCGCCGGCTCGCCGGCGTCGTCGGTGGTGACCAACGCGTTGGTGGTAACGCCGACGCCGGCGGCGTTCATGCCGGACTTCGCCAGCAGGCCTGCCTCGACGACGGTCACGTAGTCGGGCGCGTCGTCCTGCTCGACCTCGAGGACCACGACCGTGTCGAAGCAGTGCGCCAGCCAGTCCCAGTTCTGCCCGACCAGCGTGTGACCGTCGACGCTGCGCGGCGGCAGGATTGCGAACGCGCTGCACTCGCCCCGGCCGAACGTCGCGGCCGCCTTGCGCGCCTTGGCCGAGAACATCACCTCGGTGCGGGTGTTGATCGCAAGGACGTCTTCGTAGGCGACGCCGGCTCCCTCGGCGAGTCCGCGCATCTCGGCGAGGTACTCGGCCGCGAAGTCTGCGATGGCGGGCTCGTACCGCAGCGCCTCGGCCACGACGCGGTCCCAGTCCCAACCAGCGAGGTGGGCGAACACCTGCCGGTACGCCGTGATAGAGGCGGCCACCCGGTCCGCGGCCTGCTCGCCGTACGCCCGTCCGCGGTCGCGGTGGTCCCCGGTCAGGCGCAGGTGCGGAAAGCCGCTCACCTCGTCACTCCGCTCGTGACCCGCTGCGCGATGTCGTGGCAGGTGGCGACCCACATGTCGTCGCGCGCCGTCACGGTGGTGATCAGCTCTTCGAGCAGCGGGAGCCGGCCAGGGCGGCCGATGATCTGCGGGTGCATCGTGAACACGCAGCACCCGCCGAGCTCGTGGATGCCGTGCAGCTCCGCCAGCCAGATCGACCGGACCTCCTCGACGGTGGAGATCTTCTTGTTCCAGCTGGCGCCGTCGAACCAGAAGTGGGGGGCGTCGTCGAGGATCCACTGGATCGGGATCTCGATCAGCGGCGCGTCGGCGTGTCGGTATGGCCTGATGTCGTCCATCAGATTCGACGCGTACGAGAACCCGTGCGTGGTCAGCAGGTCCAACGTGTTGGGGCTGAGGTCCCACGACGGTGACCGGTAGCCGACCACTTCCGCGCCGAAGGCCTCGAGGACCTCGCGACCCTTGAGCAGCTCGTGCTCCTCCTGGTCGCGAGACAGCTGCGTGGGGGAGGTGTGGGTGTACCCGTGGTGTGCGAGCTCGTGGCCGGCCTCGACGATGGCCGACACCCGCTGTGGATGCCGCTCGGCGACGCGTCCGGGCACGAAGAACGTCGCGGGGACCCGGTGGCGCTGCAGGAGGTCCAGGATCAGCGGCACCGCCACCTTCGCGCCGTACGTACCCTGCGACAAGACCCCCGGCTTGCTCGCGTTGGCGGGGTCTTCACCGATCCACACCTCTTCAGCGTCGAAGTCGAAGGTGAACGCCACGGCTGAGCGGTGGGCGTCGGGCCACATCGCGTTCCCCTTTCTGCGTCGGCGTCAGGTGCGTGCGCGGGCGGCGGCGTCCCCGCCACGTGCGGCGGTGGGACCGCCGGTGGTCACGGGCGGCTGCAGTGAGGCGCTGCCACCCGAGTCACGCCGGAACCAGGCGGTCACCGTCCCGGCGAGCTGGACGATGCCGCCCGGGAAAAACAAGACAACGAGCAGGATCGCCGCCCCGAGCACACCCAGGCGCAGCGAGCCGTAGACGCGCAGGTACTCGTTGCCGACCGTCACCAGCGCGGCGCCGACCACCGGGCCCGCGAGCGTCCCCGCGCCGCCCAGCAGCCACATCGAGATGACCATGACGAACTGGTCGATGGCGAGCATCCCGGGGGACAGCTGACCGAGGGTGTGCGCGAACACGGCCCCCGCCATGGCCGTGAAGAACGACGAGATCGCGAAGACCTTCACACCTTCGCGGAACCGGTCGACGCCGATGGCGACGGCGAAGTCCTCCGAGTCGCGCAGCGCCACGAAGGCCAGACCGGTGCGACCGTGGATGATCCTGGCGAGAACCACGTGAGCCATGACGCAGAACAACAGGGCGAAGTAATAGCCCTGCCAGCGCTCCAGCCCCGGCAGGAAGGTCGGGATGCCCAGCAGCCCGACGCCGCCTCCGGTCCACTGCCGGGTCAGCGAGATGATCGAGGGAAGCGCGTCGGCGAACACCAGCGTGAGCAGCGCGATGTAGATCCCCCGCAGCCGCAGCACCGGCAGGCCGAGCAGCACGGTGACGATGACCGCGGCGACGATGCCGGCGAGAACCGTCGTGATGAACGGCGAGATGTCCAGCTCTATGGCCATCACCGCCGACAGGTAGGCACCCATGGCGAAGAACCCGAGGTTGCCCAACGACAGGATGCCGGCGTAGCCGTTGAGCAGGTTCCAGTACGAGGCCACGACTGCCCAGATGAACACGAGCATCCCGAGGTGCAGCGCGAAGCGGCTGGCGCCCAGGTACGGAAAGGCGGCAGCCAGCGCGACGACGACGGTCCACCCGACCGTCTTGGGCGTCAGCAGGCTGCGGGCCCTCGCGGCGGCGCTCATGCGGCTCTGCCGGCCATGATCCCCTGGGGGCGGACCATCAGCGCGATGACGAACAGGCTCAACCACGCCGGCCAGATCCACAGCGATCCCGCGTACAGGGTGACGAACGCCTCGACGAGCCCCAGGAAGAACGCGGCAACGACGGCCCCCTGGATGCGACCCAGCCCACCGAACGTGATGATGATGAATCCCTTGATCATCCACTCCCAGCCGATGTGTGGCGTCATGAAGACCGTGCTGCCGAGCAGGATCCCGCTCAGCCCAGTGACCGCGAACGCGAACGCGAACGTGTAGGCGAATATCCGCTCGACGTTGATGCCCACGATCCGAGCGCCGGGCACGGACAGGGAGACCGCGCGCATCGCCTGGCCGGTGGCCGTCCGCTGAAGGAACAGCCCCACCGCTGCGATCAGCGCCACGGACAGCAGCAGCACGATCAGCTGGTGGATGCCGACCCTGCCGAACCACAGCAGGACGCTGCCGTCGGTGAACGTGGGGATGGACTTCACGCGGGGTCCGAAGGCCTGCAGCAGCAGGTACTGCATCAGGATTGCCAGCCCCAGGGTGAACAGCAGCGTCGCGAACTGCCAGCCGTCGCGCGTCAGCAGGCGCCGGATGGCAAGCCGGTACAGCCCCCAGCCGAACACCACCATCACGGCGACGGCGGCCGCGCTGCCGGCGACGATCCCGGCGCCGAAACCGAGTCCCGTGCCGAGCACCAACCACGCGACGTAGGCCCCGAGCACCGCTACGTGGCCGTGCGCGAAGTTGAACACGTGGCTGACGCCGTAGACGATCGTCAGGCCCACCGCCATGGCGGCGTACAACGATCCCAGGGTCAGGCCGCTGACGACGGTCGCCATCTAGAAGTACGCCTCCCTCACCTCGGTCGACTCGATCTCTGCGGCGCTGCGCTCGAACAGCACCCGGCCGTGCTTGAGGACGTAGACGCGGGCGGCGAGGTCCAACGCGTACTCGAGCTCCTGCTCGACCAGGAGCACGGTGATGCCCAGGTCGTCATTGATGTGACGGATCGCCTCGTACACAGTCCGCTTCAGCGCCGGCGACAGGCCGATCGACGGCTCGTCGACGAGCAGGACCTCGGCACCACTCATGAGGCCACGGGCGATCGCCACCATGCGCGCCTCGCCGCCGCTGAGGGTGGCGCAACGCTGCGACCGGCGGTCGGCCAGCCGCGGGAACAGCTCATAGGCGCGCTGGAGATTGCGGTCCAGATGGGGTCTGCCGCGGGGTCCGTAGGCACCGAGGACGAGGTTCTCGAACACCGTCATCTCGGTGAACAGGTCCCGTTCCTCGGAGATGTACGCGATGCCGCGCTCGACGATCTCGTGTGCAGGCAGGCCGCGGAGCTGTTCGCCGTCGAGCAGGATCGAGCCACCGGTGGCCGGGTGCACCCCCGAGATGGCCTTGAGCAACGTCGACTTGCCGTGGCCGTTGGGCCCGAGCAGCGCGACGATCTCCCCCTTGCCCACGGACAGCGAGAGGTCGTGCAGCACGACCAGGTCCCCGTACCCCCCGCGAAGCTCGGTGACCTCAAGCACCCTGGGCTCCTGGCGCCTGACCCAGGTAGACCTCGGCGACGGTCTCGTCGGAGCGGACCTCCTCGGGCAGGCCACTGAACAGGACCTGCCCGTAGTGGAGCACCATCAGCCGGTCCGACACGCCGATGAGGACGTCGAGCAGGTGCTCGATGATGATGATCGTCACACCCCAGGTGTCGTTGATGGCGTGCACCAGCTCGCGGTACTTCTCGATCTCCACGACGGAGAAGCCCGCCATCGGCTCGTCGAGGAGCAGCACACGTGCGCCCGCACCCAGGGCGGCGCCCAGGACCACGCGCTTGAGGGTGAACAGGTCGAGGTTGCTGGCCTTGCGGTCGGCGACACGCCCGAGGTCGAGGAAGTCGAGCAGCTCGTCGACAGACCGCCCGCCTTCGCCGAACGTCGTTCCCACGCGGAGGTTGTCCCGCACCGTCAGCGACGGGAAGGTGGTCGGCGTTTGGAAGGTCCTGGTCAGCCCGCGGTGGCAGACCTTCGTGGGTGACAGCCCCACCAGCGAGTCGCCGTCGAGGCGGATGTCGCCGCGGTCCGGCCGGTGCACCCCCGCGATGGTCTTGAACAGCACCGACTTGCCGGCGCCGTTGGGGCCGGCCACCCCGAAGATCTCCCCTTCGGTTACCGAGAACGTCACGCCCTGCAGCGCGTCGAGGTTTCCGAAGCGCTTGTGGACGTCGTCGATCTCGAGCAGGGCCATCGGCGGCCTCAGGGCATCCAGGGCGGCGCTTCCGGCGACCCCTCGGCGACGCTTTCCGGCAAGATCCGCACGTTCTCGCCGTCTTGCACCTGCGACCAGATGGTCGGGATCAAGTCGTCGCCCTGCTTGGCGAACTGGCCCTCTTCCGGGGAGGTGAACTCAAACCGGCCGGAGAAGCCGGCGTGGTCGGTCTCCCGGATGTTCGCAATGACCTCGTCGAAGCACTCGGCGCAGCCCGCTTCCTCGACAGCCTTCACCCAGATGTCGAACGCGTCGCGGATGACGTAGCCGTAGTTGGACTGGGGCTCGTTTCCTACCGCCTCGCGGAACCGCTCGGTGTAGTCGTCAATGTCAGACTGGGGCACCGCACTGTCGTTCACACCGATGACCGTCGACCACAGCACGCCCTCGGCGCTGTCGCCGGCGAGCTCGAGGAACTCGGGGATGCTGGGCGTGTACTGCATGTACACAAGGCTGTCCAGGCCGCTGTCCTGGGTGGCCCGGCGCAACTGGGTGATGAAGCGGGCGGCGTCGGACGGGTCGAGGTTCCAAAAGGAGATGATCGCGGGCTCTGCCTGGGTGATGCGGGAGATGATCGGACCCCACTCCTCGACACCGAACGACGTGGTCTCGTTCACCACCGTCTCGAAGCCCTGGGCCTCCATGTCCTCGACGAACTTCTCGGCGCCGACGGCGTTGTACGAGTAGTCGGTGGTGACCACGGCGATCGTGCGGTTGTTCTCCACGTCGACGCCGAGCTCCTCGGCGAGCCCCGGAAGCCGCTCTGCGGAGTCGGTGCCGTAGTCGATGTCACTGGGGTCGTACTGGAACACGTTGCCGTACGTCTCGGGATCTTCCATGACCGGCTCGATCGCCGCGAGCATCGTCACGGCGTGCAGGTAGGGCATATCGCCCTGCCCGAAGGCCAGCGTGTTCACCCCGCTGTCGTCATAGCCGGTGATGACCGCGTGGGGGTCCTCTCCCAGGAGGCGCTCGGCGCAGGCCTGGATGGTGTCGACCTCGAGGGCGGCAACGTCGCAGGTGCGCAGCACGACCTGCCGTCCGAGCAGACCGTCGTCGGCGTTGATCTCCTCGATCGCCAGCTCCAGGCCCTGCTTCATCTCCTCGCCGTCGCTGGCGTAGGGGCCGGTCAGCGGCATCGCCGAGGCAACGACGATGTCTCCTTCCTCGGCTGCTGCGTCGTCGCCGCCGCCGTCACCGGCGGTCGGCTCGTCGGAGCCTCCTGGGGGGGCGCAAGCCGCCGCCAGGGCGAGCAGCGCCACGAGCGCCAGCCCCTTCCATGCCCGCCACGGTGCGTCGTGTCGTTCCGCCCTGAGCCGCATCTTCGTCCGCCTCCCATGTGGCCACCCGGCCTGCCGTCACCGGGCGCCGCGCACGGTATCGGGACATCGGCGCCGCCGCGTTAGCCGCTTGTCCTAAACGGGGGCACACCGTTCTGTATATGGCCAGCGCTGGGCGTTCATGGCGTCGCCCACACTGGACAGCCGCCGGTCTGCCAGGGCTGGCATGAACAGCGACAGGAAGGCAGACCGTGAGCGGGCCGACGTCGCAGCGGACACAGGTCAACAGGCTGCGTGAGCTGCAACAGACCGACAGGGCAGCCCTCGACGAGGTCCTCGACGCCGGCAACGTCGCGCATGTCGCGGTCGTGGACGGCGAGCAGCCGTACGCGCTGCCGATGGCGTACGTCCGCGACGACGACCGGCTCCTGCTGCACGGCTCCACCGGCAGCCGGCTGATGCGACTGCTCGCGGAGGGAGCGCCGGCGTGCGCAACCGTCACGCTCTACGACGGTCTGGTCGTCGCCCGGTCGGCGTTCGAGTCGTCGATGCACTACCGCAGTGCCATGGTCCTGGGGCGCTGCCAGGCGGCCTCCGACCCGCTGGACGCCCTGCGGTGCCTGACCGACGGTCTGCTGCCAGGCCGTTGGGCGGAGGTGCGGCCGACCACTGGCAAAGAACTTGCCGGAACGCTGGTGGTCGAGCTGCCGATCGACGAGTGGTCGGTCAAGGTCAGCGGGGACGACCCGGAGGATCCACCCCAGGACGTCGCCCTGGACATCTGGGCCGGCGTGCTCCCGGCGTCGACCGTGTACGGGGCACCCCGGCCGTCGCACGACCTCCGTGCGGGAATCCCCATCCCCCCATCGGTCCGATCCTTTCTCGCACGGGTGGCGGAGGACAACGCTGGGTAGGTCGTCGGTAACGACATGCCGAATCGCCGTACCGCCCTGATCGCAGCCGCCTCGCTGTTGGCCATCCCGGTGTTGCTGCTCGTCGTATGGCGGATGGGACAGGACGGGGTCCTGCGGGGAGTGCACATCGCGGACACCGACGTGAGCGGCCTGTCTCGCTCGGCGCTCGACGACGCGGTCGCTGAGGCCGCGCAAGAGGTTCTGGATCATCAGGTCGTGGTGACGGGCGAACGCGACGAGGTGGCGACGACCCGCGGCGACGTCGGCGTGCAGATCGACCGCGGGGCCAGTGTGGACGCCGCCTGGCGGCGTGGCCGCCAAGGCAATCCGTTCGCCGCGTTCTGGGACCACCTGCGCGCACGCACTGGCGCGTCGATCACCGTCGAGCATGAGCAGACGGTCGACGAGCAGGTGGTCGAATCCTGGGCGGCTGACGTCGCCGAGGAGCTGTCGACACAGCGTCGAGACGCAACCGTTCGCTTCCACGATGACGAGGACCCGCCGGGGCAGGGCAACCGCTCGCGAGCGCAGCCGGTCGAGGCGATCGCGGGGCGCACCGTCGACGCGGACGAGCTCGCCGACATGGTGCTCGACGCGCTCGACGATGATGGGCCGGTCCAGCTGCAGGCGCCGGCCGCGCGCGACGACGCGCCCGCCGTCACCGACGCCGACGTCGAGGCCGTGCTGCCCGACGCTCGGCAGGCGGTGTCCGGCGCGATCACCTTGAGCCACCCGCATCCCCGCGGCGAGGACCTGGAGCTGACCCCACGTGACCTCGCCGCCGTGCTCCGGATCAACGCGGACGAGGACGCCGACGAGGGCCAGCGCCTGTCCCTCGCCTTGCCTGCGGACGCGTTGCGCGACCACCTCGGTGAGGACCGGATCGAGTCGCTCAACGTGTCCCCGCGCGACGCAGAGTTCGTCGTCGACGGCGACGATGTGTCGGTCCGTGGTGGCCGTCCGGGCTACCGGTTCGACGCCGGGGAGGTCGCTGCGGCCGTCCTGGACCTCGCCGTGACGGAGGAGCGCGTGGCCGACCTTCCCGGGGAGCGTCCGCGCCCCGACTTCACGCGCGGCGATGCCCGCGACCTCGAGATCAGGACCAGGGTGAGCGAGTTCACCACCGAGCACGCCTGCTGCGAACCGCGGGTGGAGAACATCCAACTGATGGCGGACGTGGTGGACGGGGTGATCGTCCGTCCCGGAGAGTCCTTCTCCATCAACGACCATGTGGGTCCACGGACCAGGGAGAAAGGTTTCGTCGCGGACGGCGTGATCGTCGACGGGGAGTTCGAAGACCAGGTCGGGGGCGGGGTGAGTCAGTTCGCGACGACGTTCTTCAACGCCGCGTTCTTCGCCGGCATCCAGATCGACCAGTTCCAGCCGCACTCGTACTACATCGAGCGGTATCCGGTCGGCCACGAGGCGACGCTCGCCTACGGCGTACTCGACGTGGCGATCACCAACGACTCACCGCACGGGATCCTGATCACGACGTCGTACACGGACACGTCGATCACGGTGAGCTTCTACAGCTCGCAGTGGGCCGAGGTCGACGTCGAGGTGGGGCCGCGCCGCAACGTGGTGGAGGGCGACGTCCGCGACGGCTTCGACGTCAACTTCACCCGGACGATCACGTATCCCGATGGCGAGCAGGAGGTCGAGCGGTACTCCCACACCTACGAGCCGGAGAACGAGGACGACGAGGATTGAGTCAGCGTCACCGCCGCAGCCACAGAAGCACGCCGGACGGCTGCACCGTCTGCGCCACAACGCCGACGAGCTCGGACTCGAGCTGCTCGATGTCGAGCTGCTCGCGCAGGCGGGTGCTGAACGATTCGGCAACCCGGGCGGCGTCGTACTGGGCCCGGTTGAACCGGCGGTCGACGGTGGCCTGGATGCGCCGGCGCGCCGGCCCGAACAACGCGGCGACGCCAAGCGTCGACATCGCGATGGCCAGGGTCGAGTCGCCCGCAACGCGACCGATGACCGGGCGAAGCACGACGACTCCCACGGCGTAGACGGCGGCCAGCACGCCCGTCAGTGCCAGGTAGCTCAGCGTCCGGCTGATCAGCCGGTCGATCTCGAACAACCGGTAGCGCAGGATCGCGACACCCATGGATGCCGGGAGCGACAGCAACAGCGTCAAGGCCGGCCACAGCAGCAGCTCCGGGCCGAACGTCATGAGCACGCCCGCGAATGCGCCCACGCTGCCCAGTGCCAGCCACTTCAGCTGCCGCCGACCGACACCGGCCGAGCGGCGGAACCGGACGACCAGCGACGCGACGGAGACGGCGCCGGCGGCGAGGAGCGCGAAGAAGATCGCCGGCTCCACCCAGGCGGGGACGTCCCTCGGGCCGGCACCTTCACGCCAACACTGCCGCCATGGCCGTGCCCGCCACGAGGAAACCGGCGATCAGCCATGCGACCGGTCGCCAGCGACCCGATGGCAGCCGGCCGTCGGGGAACAGCAGCAGCAAGAACGTCGCCAGCAGTCCCAGGCTTGGGAACCAGACCCAGTTGGAGAACCACGTCGCCGCCTGCGCCCCGCCCAGGGTGACGACGTCGGTGGCGAACGCGCCATAGCTGTACCCGGCGTTGCTGACGCTCTGCAGGAAGCCGATGGTGATCAGGATCCAGCCGCAGGGGTTGCGTGGATGCCGCCCAGCGATCAACGCGCCGACTGCGGGGTAGCCGACCCCGAGCAGCGCCTGACCCACTGCGAAGGTCAACACACCTTCGGCGCCGGTCTCCCGCTCGACGGCGGCAGACAAGAGGACGCCGGCGACGCCGAGCAGCGCCGACACGACGAACAGCACGCGCGCCCACAGCCGTGCTGGGATCCTCATCACGGCCACCCTCGTGGGCGGTCGTTACCTAACCGTTACGGGCGTCGCAGGCGGTGCAGGGTGAGCGCCCCGAGCCCCAACCCGAGGACGGCCAGCAGGCCGGCGCCGCCGCCGGTCGCCGGCAACGTCGGCGCGCCGCCTCCTTCGACCACGTCGCCTTCCTCGCCGACACCGCCTCCGCCGCCGTCCGGGTCAGGGGTGCCGCCGCCGCCACCACCGCCGCCACCA
>Ga0247713_1000378_pt1 | contig 28806 bp, 33 predicted proteins | sample 21E_NmetaG_FD_189936 | JGI IMG/M metagenome (GOLD analysis project Ga0247713, IMG submission 189936) | Soil microbial communities from hillslope of Landscape Evolution Observatory, University of Arizona, Oracle, AZ, United States - 2-1-E_N | ecosystem: Engineered > Artificial ecosystem >...
CTCCCGAGGCCCCGCCGCAGCCTCCCCCCGTCCCCGCGCCTGCTCCGGCGGCCCAGCCGGCAGCCGCTCCAAGGACGATGTCTGCCACGTCGCCCTCGCCGAACAGCCCGGCAGCCAGAGCTCCCGACCCGCTCGCTCCGGCATGCAGCAACGGCATCGACGACGACGGGGACGGGCTTATCGATTTCAGGGCACCCGACGGCTCCCGCCAGGACCTCGGTTGCAACGGTTGGAACGACAACGACGAGTAGCCGGACTAAGCGTCGGCCGCCAACTCGTCAGGATTCGATGATCTGAGCGCCGGCCGGGGTGCCGGAAGCCACTTCCACCCGGGCAAAGGCACTTCGGGAACGCCCGGCCACCTCCCGGGCGTGGGTCTCGTCCCGGCACAGCCCGATGATTGCCGACCCGCTTCCGGTCATGATCGCCCCCAGCGACCCACCGTCCGCCATCGCCCGCTTGAGGCCCGCCAGCTCGGGCATCATGTCGAAAGCAGCGATCTCCAGGTCGTTCGAGAGATTGGCGGCAATTCCCTCGAGGTCCCCGGCGGCCAGGGCGTTCTTCAACGCTTCGGTGGAACCGCCCGGCCGGCCGTTGCCCGAAGGGCGGCCCCCCTGGGGAACCAGCTCGTCGTAGCGCTGGTAGACCTTTACGGTTGAAAGAGCAGCATGTGAGATTCCGATGACCCACCACAGGGTCGCCGGGCAGGACAGTGGGCTGAGAATCTCCCCGGTCCCGGTGGCCAGAGCGACTCCTCCCTGCAGGCAGAAGGGGACGTCTGCGCCCAGCTGCCGGGCCAGCGTGTCGACGTCGATAGACCCGTCGCAGTCGGGGCCCTGCATGCGCTCGAGGCCCACCAGCGCGGCGGCCGCGTCGGCGCTGGCTCCGCCCAGACCGGCACCGACCGGGATTCGTTTGACCACCGAGATCGACGGTCGCTCCGGACACCTCAGGCGCGCGGCGGCAACGGTACGCTGAACGATGTCGGGAGCCGGGGGGATGGGGCCCTCCAGCCCTTCGTCCCAGCGAATGGAAACCTCCGAGTGCTCCGCAGGCACAATTGTGAGGTCGTCGGACAGGCTGATCGACTGCATCACCGACTCCAGGTCGTGGTATCCGTCCGGCCGCCGGCGCACAATCGCCAGCCACAGATTGACCTTGGCTCTTCCGATGGTCCGTATCATCGCAGCACCCTCACCAATCCGGCGAACTCCTCGAGGCCCAGCGCCTCCGCCCTGGCCCCAGGGTCCACCCCCGCCAGGGCGAGAGCCGCCTCCACCTCGCCCACCGATAGTCCAAGACCCGATGAAAGAGTATTCCGTATCGTCTTGCGCCTCTGGCTGAACGCCGCCCGCACTACCCGCATGAGCTCTCCGCCGGCCACGTCGACGACAGGAACCCGGCGGGTCAGTCTCACCAGAAGTGATTCCACATTCGGCACCGGCCAGAACACCGAAGCCGGCACTTTGCCGAGCAGCCGGGCCTCGGCGTGGTAGGCAACCAGCAGGCTTACCGCTCCATAGGTCTTCGACCCGGGCGAGGCGACGAAGCGCTCGCCGGCCTCCCGTTGAACCATTACCACGAAGTCCGTGATCTCGGGCCGCTGCTCCAACAGATTGGCAATCAGCGGGGTTGCAATGTTGTAGGGCAGGTTGGCGACCATCCGGTGCATCCCCGCAGCCACGAGCGGCGCGTAGTCGATCTGCATGGCGTCTCCCACCACGACCTCTACGTTGCGGATGCCCTGCAGGACCTCCTCGAGCGCGGGAATGAGCTTGCGATCCAGCTCGATGGCGGTGACCCGCTCCGCCGCCTCGGCCAGCGCGAGCGTCAGGGTCCCCAGGCCTGCGCCCACCTCGATCACCCGGTCCTCGGGATGAATGTCGGCCAGCCGGACGATGCGCCTGATTGTGTTCTGGTCGATTACGAAGTTCTGTCCCAGCGACCTGGAGGGCGTGATCCCGTACCGGCGTGCGATGTCTCCGATGTCTGCGGGGCTGAGTAGCCTGCGGCCTACCACTCGATCTTGACGTTCAGCACACCTTTGGATTGCGGCGACAACTGCCTGAAGGCAGTGTCGGACAGGTCGATGATGCGGCCGTCGATATAGGGGCCGCGGTCGCGGATCGTCACCGTGACCTGATTGCCGTTGGCCAGGTTCGTAACCCGAACAACCGTACCGAACGGAAGGGACCGGTGCGCCGCCATGAGCCCCGGCTGGCGGTACCAGGAGGCCTTCCCGGTCTGCTGGTGGGCGGCCGCCTTGAGTGACGGGCGGGCGGTCCCCACCAGAGTAAGCTCGGCTACCGGCTCCCGGATCACCTTCGAGTCGAGCAAGGTGCGGGACTTGACCTTGCCGTCTTCGTAGAGGATCCGGTAGGAGTTCTCACGAACCCCTTCCACCCCTTGGTTGCGGACCTTGCGGACCCCGAGCTCCAGCGTCGAGCTGGACTCGGTCTTGCGGTCGAAGCCGATCTTGGACTGCAGCTTCTCGATCGCCTGGTTGACCCGAACCACCTTGATCGTCGAGCCCTCGGACGGATAGGCCAGGATGCTGGGCTCCACCCGGTCGTAGGGGCCAAGCACCACGCCGAGCTGGCGCAGCAGGCCGCCTGCGGTAAGCACGTTCGTGCGCACCTGTTGGGTAGTGCCGTCGTAGCTGACCGTAGCCCCCACCGACTGGGCCACGACGATCTCGTCACCGGCGTCAACCGGCGTGCTGGGGGCGGGAGCGATCAGGGCACCCCGTGACACTACCGAAAGCTCCTTCAACACCTCGTCCACGGTGCGTCCGGTTACCTGCTCCGACTTGCGCTCCCCGTTGATGACGATGACAACCTCTTTGCTTCGCAGAACCTCTATTTTCTGGTCCGGGGCCAGGGCGGCATCGACTCCCGGCAGCACCCGGTCCGTCGGACCCAGTACCACTCCGGCACGCGATAGCGCTTCACCCACGGAGGGAGCGAACGTCTGCAACTGCGTCTCGGTGCCCCTGTCGGCAACCGTGACCTGCTTTTGCGCCTGCAGGTACAGCGCGCAGCCTACTGCCAGACCCAGCGCGACGGAGGCTCGGAAAATCCCGCGAAATACATGTTTTGGGGCGGGAGGCGTGGTGTACTGCAGCGAAACTAGATCTATGATTTGCGCTTCGGTTGACTCTGCCGGGGCCTCTAACGGCGCGTGATCCCAATCGCTGGGCCGGGGAAGTCCGGAAGCGCGCGGGGCCGGGGAAGCGTTTGCTCTGCTAGCCAAGAGCCTGAAACTAGCAGGGTGCTCCGTTCGCTAGCAACCCAGATTCCGCTTGCCCATCTGGCGCAACGCCCACTTCACCGCCTGCCAAACCGGTAAACGGTACGGTCGCCGCAGGCGCCAGCGGTCGCAGGCGCGACATCGAAATGCCCAGGGACTTGGAGACGTCGATACCGAAGCGCGCCTGGCCCTCCAGGTTGGAGGGGTCGCCCTTCGCCCTCAGCTCATCCATCACCTGCTCGTAGCTCACCCACCGCTACTAGGCGTCGGCTAAGCCGTATAAATGAGTAAGGACTGCGAAGACGACAAGGAGGATGACGTGCTAAGCGACGAGCAGAAGCAATTCTTCCGCAAGCCCAATTTCGGCCACCTCGCCACTCTCGAGCCCGACGGCTCTCCCCAGGTGACACCGGTGTGGATCGACGCGGACGACGAGCACATCATCATCAACAGCGCAAAGGGCCGGAAGAAGGTCCGCAATGTGGAGCGTGACCCTCGGGTATCGGTTGAAGTCGTGGAGCAGGACAACCCGTACAGCATGCTGAGCGTGAAGGGAAAAGTAGTCGGGATCACCGCCGAAGGGGCCGACGACCACATCGACGCCCTGGCCAAGAAGTACCTCGGCCAGGACAGTTACCCTTTTCGGCAGCCGGGCGAACAGCGGCTGATCCTGAGAATCCAGCCGGAAAAGGTCATTGCTCCTTGAAAGAGTGGCGAGTCAAGGGTCAGGAGTGAGGAGCACGACCGGGATCCTCCGGGTGGTCTTCTGCTCGTAATCCCGGTACCCCGGGTAGCTTTTTATGAAGCTCGGCCACAGGCGCTGCCTTTCCCGAGCCGGCGCCACCTCGGCCGTGACGTTCATCTTCCGGCCCCGCAGCCGCACCTGAGCCCTAGGATTGGCCCTCAGGTTCAGGTACCACCCGGGAAACCACGGGTTGCCGCCGTTGGATCCGGCAACAACCAGGCGCTCTCCATCCTCGATATAGGTGAGGGGCGTGACCCGAGGCCGGCCCGTCCGGCGCCCGGTCGTCGTCAGAAGCAGCACCGGCATTCCGACCACGGAAGATCCCAGCCGTCCGCGGCTTGCCCGAAACAACGCGACGTGCCCCGCGGTCACCGCCTTCATCAGGCGGGTCACCGTCTTCCTGTTCACCCGACACCTCCCGAGGCCGCGTCCCCGCGCTATGGTGACTCCTTGCCCCAAGGTAACCGGCCGGCGCACCGGTGGTCCGGCGGGCCCACCGGTAGACTCGCAAGCAATGACGTCAAGACGGCTGCTAATTTGCCTTCTCGCCTGCCTGCTGCTTGCGTCCTGCGCCCGGGAGCAGGGCTCCGACCCCGGCGGCGAAGCGACGGCCGGCGTCGATTTTCACCGGTTCGAGACCCCTCGGGAAATTGCAACCGGATTGCTCGACGGCATGACCCCTGACGGATCCGGCGCCTACGTCGAGGAGCCCGATCCGGAGCTTTCCGAACCCGGCTGCGAAGGGATGCCGGAGCCCGTCATGTTCAGAGTTCCGCTGACCGGGGGTGACCGGACGGTGGTCGGTGATCAGAGCCGGCCGCTTCGGGGAGCGCTGTTGCGCGGCGGTAGCCAAGGCAGAGTTGCCGTTATCTCCGGGTGTGAGTCCTTTTTTACCGCGCTGTTCGTCGCCCGGGAAATCGATAACGGGACGCTGGCCGGCGTCACCGAAGTCACCCCCGCCATCCCAGACGATTTTGTGCTCAGCCCGGCTTCGGTCTCGTGGTCCAACGACGGGGTCTCTTTGCTGGGAGCACTTCGGCATGTTGATGGGCCCGATGGGGAACCGTCCCCCGTCGTTTCCATAGATCCTGACTCGGGCCAGATCACCAGGCTGTTCGATGTCGAACAGGGCTTCGGCGTCTCCGGGGTGGGGCAGTTGGAGAATGGCGAATACGTCGTCTCGACGGATCTTGCCGTCACCCTTCGCGACAGCGAAGGAGTCGTAACTGCGGGGTTTCAGAGCAGGAACTTCGAAATATCTCCGGATCGGCGGCGGGTCGCCGTCTACGGAAACGATGTGAGGCTGCTTTCACAGGGATCCACCACCGCAACGCTTGTACTCGACGCGGCCCCCGGTCGAGAGGTCTCCGCAGTCCGGTTTGCTCCCGCAGGCGGGGCAGTCGTGATCGAGCGCAGCCAGCCGGACGGCAGCCGGTCCGAGCTGGGGATCGTGACGCTGGACGACCGCAGGTACACCTCGGTCGTTACGGGCGACCAGTATGGCGGGGCCTATTTCTCCGGTGACGGCAGGGCCCTGGCGTTCAACCGGTTCGGGCCGGCGCCCGACTTCACTTCGACGGTCTATCTCACCCGATTCGAAGAATTGGAATAGTCCCGCCTAGTCCTGCTTTCGGGCAATCGCCTTGCCGAGTTCCAGTTTCGTCATTTTCGACCTGCCCTTGATATCCAGCTTGCGGGCCCGCGCCATCAACTCGTCCTTGGTGTTCCCCTCGACGTCCACCCCGCCGGCGGTCTCCCGCCGGGTGTTCTTGCCGCCCTTGGCCTGCGGGTCGGACGGGCCCTTGCTGTCCTTGGGCTCCCAGTGGTCGCCTACCTTCTCGAACGAATGCTTGAGCGAGGCGATCGCCGTCCGGTGGGCACGCTCTTCGTCGTCGTACTGGTCGTGTGCCGACTCCAGCGTTTTGGCGTAGGTGCGCTGGGCTTTTGCCGGTGATCGCTGAATCGTGCCGGGAAGATCTTCCTTGTTGTCCTTCGGCATCTCGAGCCTCCTTCCTTTTCGAATCTTTGTCGCGATCCTTCGATATAGGGATACCCGCGCTAAAACGAGGGGCAAGCCGGCCGTGTTGCCGCCGGGGGGACAGTTCAATGTCGAATGGCCCGGTGGGTAGGTATGAGCCTTCTGCTTAGCGGCAACAAAGCTACTGAGGTCCGGATGCTTCTATACCTGGGTATCGCCATCCTCGCCGGAGCCACCATCGTTTACGAGGTGGCGCTGACGCGGATCTTCTCGATCGCTTACGGCTATCACTTCGCCTTCCTGGCGATGAGCCTGGGACTACTCGGCTTCGGCATGAGCGGCACGCTGATCTCCCTCCGGCCGGCCTGGCGGCAGCGGCTGAGCGGTGCCCGGCTCGGCTGGCTGTCGATTGCCGCTTCCGCCACCTTCTTCGCCGGTTACCTGGTGGCCAACTTCATCCCGCTCGACCCCTACCGGGTGGGCTGGGATCCCACTCAGCTTCCGATTCTGGCAACCTACCTGCTGGCGTACGCACTTCCGTTCCTGCTCGCCGGTCTGGCTCAGGGTCTGCCGATCACCACCTGGCCTGAGCGGGCGGGAAGGATCTATGCCGCCTCGCTCGCCGGCTCCGGTTTGGGCGGCCTCCTCGCGCTGATGAGCCTGGAACGGCTGGTGGCGCCGAGTGCCCTGACGGCGGCGGCCGGGGGCGCAGCACTCAGCGCCCTGTTGCTGGGCAGGGTCGGCTTCGACGGCGCCGGCCCGGGGGTGTCCACCCCAAAAACGCTAACCGGCGCCGCCGTCGCCTCGGCCTTAGCGCTGGCACTCGTCACTCTTGCCCAGCCGGCGTGGCTCGGAGTGAGGATGTCCGAGTACAAGCCGCTACCTCAGCTCTTGCAATACCCCGATGCCCGGGTGGTTCTCAGCGCCGCCAACGCTCAGTCCCAGGTTGATGTGGTGGACAGCTCGTCGGTGCATTCTGCCCCGGGCCTGAGTCTCACCTATCCGGGCTCGCTTCCCCGCCAGTCCGCCCTGGTGATCGACGGCGAGCGGGTACTGCCGGTGACCCGGGCGGACGACCTGGAGCCCGGCTTCCTGGAAGCGCTGCCCTCGGCTCTCGTCTACCGCCTGCGGCCCGAGGCTCGAACCCTGGTGCTGGAGCCCGGCGGGGGCCTGGAGGTAGCTTCGGCTCTGCACGGGGCCGCCTCCTCGGTGACCGCCCTCGAGGTCAACCCGCTACTGACCGAGTTACTCCGGGGGCCGCTCGCATCCCGCAGCGGTGAGCTGTTTCGAGACCCGCGGGTCCGGCTTATCTCCACCAATCCCCGGGCATACCTGGCCTCCCAGGAAGCGGGATTCGATGTCATCTCGGTCGCTCTTTCGGAGAACCGCCGAAGTGTTGCGGCCGGAGCCTTTTCGATTTCGGAGAACTACCTCATGACCCGGCAGGCGATCGATACCTACCTGGACCATCTCCTACCCGGAGGGATTCTGGTCATGCACCGGTGGCTCCAGCTTCCGCCCACCGAAGAGCTGCGTACCGGGGCTTTGTTGATCGAGGGGCTGGAGCGAGACGGCGCCGACGCAGGGCGGCACCTTATCGCCCTCCGGTCGTTCTCCACCATGCTGATCCTGGCAAAGAACGAGCCTTTCACGGGCGAGGAGATCGCCCAGGCGACGAGCTTCGCCACCCGCTCGCAACTGGACCTGGTCCACTATCCGGGCGTCCGGCCGGAGGAGACAAACCGCTGGAACGTGCTGCAAAACGACCGGTATCACGAAGCCTTCCAAGCGATGCTGGAGGACCGGGAGGCCTTCTTTCGGGCTTACGAATACGAGGTGCGCGCTCCCTCCGACGACCGGCCGTTCTTCTTCCACTTCTTCAAGTGGGCGCAGATCCCGACTGTTCTCAGCCTGATGGGGAGAACCTGGCAGCCCTTCGGCGGGAGCGGCTACCTGCTGGTCCTGGGTCTTTTGGTGGTGATAACCGTCCTGGCGGCCATCATGATCCTGCTCCCCGCGGTGATCCTCCGCCGGCAAAAAGCAACGCTTCCCGGTATCCGGTCCCTGCAGGTCGTCTCGTACTTCGCCATGCTCGGACTGGGATTCTTGATGATCGAGGTCGCCCTGGTCGGGCGCTTTCTTCTCGTACTGAATCATTCGGCGCTGGCGTTCACAATGGTCTTGTTCGGACTCCTGGTGTTCAGCGGGCTCGGCAGCTTTGTCTCGTCGCGAGTACCGTGGCGGCCGGCGCTAGCGGCGCTGGTGCTGCTGACCGGCTTCTATGCCCTTTTCCTCTCGGCGGTTCTACAAGCCCTTCTCAGGTACAGCTTGCCGATTCGGATTCTGGCCACCGTGGTATTGCTGGCTCCGGTGGGGGTGCTGATGGGGGTGGCATTCCCCAAGGGGATCCGCCGGCTGTCGGAGGATCAGCCGGCCATGCTGCCGATGGCATGGGGCGTCAACGGGTTCACCTCGGTCATCGGCGCAGTGCTGGCCGCACTCGTGTCTCTGTCCTGGGGTTACTCGGTTGTCCTCGGCGCCGGCGGCCTTGCCTACCTGCTGGCACTGACCTTCATCTGGAAGTCTCCCGACCAGGCCGCTGGAGAGTAACGGCGCTCACGCCCGCCCCCGTACCAGCGGGACAAAGATCACGTCGGTAATGTTTTCCGAAACAATCTCGCCGTTGCGCTTGGTAACTCGCCAGAGCGTCTGGTAACTCCCCGTCGGCCCGACCGGGATGACCATCCGGCCCCCCTCGGCAAGCTGCTGTATCAGCGGCTGGGGCATGTGGTCGGGCGCGGCCGTGACGATGATCCCGTCGAACGGCTGGTGCTCGGGCCACCCGAAATAGCCGTCCGCCTGTCTTACGGCGATGTCGTAACCGAGCTCGGAAAACGTGGACTCCGCCTGCTCTGCCAGCTCCGGGATGATCTCGATGGAATAGACCTCGTCGGTCAGCTCGGCCAGGATGGCCCCCTGATACCCGGAACCGGTTCCGATCTCCAGGACTCGCTCTCCCGGCTGCAAATCCAGCAACTCGGTCATCAGGGCGACCACGTAGGGCTGGCTAATCGTCTGGCCGAAGCCGATAGGCAGGGCGCGGTTGTCGTATGCCCTGCCTATCTGGCCTTCGGGTACGAACCGATGACGCGGGACGTCCCGCATAGCCTGCAGCACCCGCTCGTCGCGTATAAGCCCGGCGATGCTGCGCTCGACCATCTCCAACCGGTCCGACCGCAACTGCTCGTCCTCTTGACCGGGCTCGGCCGGCTGTACCGGGCCGGTTGCAGTGCCGTTGCCGCAAGCCGGCAGAGACAACAGCACGAGAGCACTAAGCGCTCCCACCAACCTCGACCTGAACTCCATCGCTGGGACCGGACGGCATCCGCGTTCGGCGACAGCGACTAGGCAGGCTGCTTTTCTCGAATCGACAGGTCCAGGACCTTGTCCCAGCTCTGCTCGATCTTGGAACGCATGGCAATCTCGTCGGCCTTTATCGACCGAGCTACATCGGCGGTCTCACGGTCCCCGGCGCGGTCCGCCAGGCGCTCGAGCAGCTCGTACGCAGCAATCTCCACCGCCTCGGTGGCGTATGCGTCCCGGGCGTTCTTGCCGGGCTTGTCGCTGCGAGCCATATCGGCCACGCCCTTCAACATCGCGCCCATCATCGCCGGAATGTCCTTAACGGCCGCACTGCCGGATCCGGCGCCCAGTGCCTCCAGGCGTCCCTCGAGCAGCTGCTCGTGGCGCTCGGTCTCGGTCCGGTGGTGCTCCATGTCCGACTTGATCCCAGGATCGTCGGTGGTGGAGATCAGTGAATCGAGCATCTTGTGGACGTTCTTCTCCATGGCGTGTGCGTCGCGAATGTACGACACAAGCATGTCCTTCAAGTTGTCTTCAGCCATACCGTCCTCCTTGGACTATGCCGGCCGACTTCAGGCTCGCTGAGTTGTGGGGTTGTCGCTCAACGACTGGCGTTGAGTGCGTGGCGACGACGGTCAGCCGTGCTGTCGTACCGGCCCAGGCTGTGATCTCAACCCTGGGTTGCAAAGCCATACCCGTAGGCCGGTACCGGCAAACTGCGGAACCAGACCTTCGGGTCTGCGGGCGCTACTACGCGGGACCGGCAGTCTGGCTTTCGACCTTGGCCTGGTCCTCGACGCAGTAACGCGCCGCCGGGCGGGCTTCGAGCCGCTCCTCCGCTATCTTCTCGCCGCACATCTCGCAAACCCCGTAATCGCCCGACGCCAGCCGGGCGAGCGCCCGCTCGATATCGGTCAGCTGGATCTCGGTGGCTATGCGGATCGACTGAGCCTTCTCGCGTTCGAAGGTCTCCGTCCCCTGATCTGCCGGGTGCTGGTCCACAGACGAAAGCTCCTGCGTAGCTTCCTGCTGGCTCTCCTCGAGACTCTCCAGCAGCAGCGTGTGCCTCACCGCGTCCAGGCGCGATCGCTCCTCCTCGAGGAGCTGCCGAACCTTGGCCTCATTCATGATCGACCATCTCCGTTTCGCCCGGTGGACCGTCCGCCATTTCCTCACTGGTCGACGGGACGCCGTAGGGGGTGCTGTTGTCGTTGGCGTCCGGCTCAACGGTCCCGTCCGGCCGTTGCCTCTCGTCGGGGTAGTCTGGATTTTCCATTGGCTCACCTCCTGCATGGTTACCCCCTTATGCCCAAACTTGCCGAGCGTTATCCGTCCGGCGGTAAGGTGTAAGCACAAAACCGGTGTCGACCGGAGGTTGAAAAATGGCCGCAGTCTATCTGCAGGTGACGACCACCACCGAGTCCCAGTCCCACGCCCGGCAACTCGCACGCTCGATAGTCCAGGCCCGGCTGGCCGCCTGCGTCCAGGTACTCGGGCCGATCACCAGCACCTACTGGTGGGAAGGCGAGATCGAGGACGCCACCGAATGGCTTTGCCTGATGAAGACCACCGCCGCCACCTACCCGGCCCTCGAGGCATTCATCCAGAGCGCCCACAACTACGAGGTGCCCGAAATAACCGCCTCCCCCATCACCATGGGCAGCGCCGGGTACCTGAGCTGGATCAGCGGAGAGACCGGCGGCTCCCCGGGCTGACGACGCTGCGACACGTCTGCCCGGAATATTTCGAGGTCGGAATACGGCTCTTTAAGGGTGTTTTCAGTTCTCCGTGAAAAGGTGGGGGGAAGGGTGTGCCTCTTGCTGCAGTTGACCTGCGGATCAGTCGAGGAGGATTGAAATGGACCGAATTGAGCACAAGAGATATCTCGTCGATGAAGTAGGCGTCGACTACGCCGACGGCTTGATCAGCCGCCGCGAGGCCCTGCGACGACTTGGGTTGATGGGTGTCCACGCGGTGGCTGCATCCAGCCTTCTGGCCGCCTGCGCACGGGAAGCGGAAGAGTCTCCCCAGGCAACCGCCACCGCGCCCACCGCGGCTTCCCCCGCCGGGACGCCGGGCGACCCGGCCGCGAACGCCGTTCCCTCCGACGACATCACGTTCTCCGGCCCACGGGGGGACTTGTTCGGTGCCTACGCGGCGGCGGAGCAGCCGAGGGGCGCCGTGCTGGTCATCCACGAGAACCGGGGACTAAAAGACCATTTCAAGAGCGTGGCCGGCCGGCTGGCCCGGGACGGTTACTCGGCTTTGGCCATCGACCTCCTCTCCGAGGAGGGGGGTACCGCCTCGATCGACGACGACGCCCGTGCGATGGCCGCATTGAGCGATGCCTCCCCCCAACGGTTCGTTGCGGATATGAGGGCTGGGCTGGATGAGCTGACCAGGCGCAATAACGGCGCCGGGCTCGGGATGTGGGGGTTCTGCTTCGGCGGCGGGCAGGTCTGGAACATGCTGAACGCCGGCGAGAGGAGGCTCGCCGCGGCGGCGCCCTTCTACGGCAGCCCACCGGAAAACCCCGACTTCTCCGGTTCCCGGGCTGCGGTGCTGGCGGTATACGCAGAGCAGGACGCCCGGGTGAATGCCACGCGGGATGCGGCCGAAGCGGCGCTTCGGGAAGCCGGCCTGGAGCACAAGATCTTGACCTTCGAGGGCGCCGACCACGCGTTTTTCAACGACACGGGACAGAGATACAACGCCCAGGCGGCATCCGATGCCTACCGGGAGCTGCTGGACTGGTTCGGAACCCACCTGGCCTGAGGTGCGCTTTGCGGCGACTCCTCACATCGCCCGCTCACCCATTTCCTCAGGTGATCCAGGTCATGAAGGGCACAGTCCGATCGCTGCCGGTTCGGTCACCCTCGTGGTGGGGTTGTGCCAAGCTTAGAAGAGACGATGCGAATATTGGTAGTCGATGACGAGCCTGCAGTCCGAGATGCGGTCCAGCGCGCCCTCAAGCTGGAGAGCTACCAGGTTGACACCGCCTCCGATGGCTCGGAGGCGCTCAAGTCTCTGGCGGTGGCGTCACCCGACCTGATGATCCTGGACTTGCTCATGCCCCGCGTGGACGGGTTGGAGGTCTGCCGCCGGCTGAGAGCCGCTGGCGACTCCACCCCGGTGTTGATGCTGACCGCCCGCGACTCGGTCGCCAACCGGGTGGAAGGGCTGGACGCCGGGGCCGACGACTATCTGGTCAAGCCCTTTGCCCTGGACGAGCTGCTTGCCCGGGTCCGGGCGTTGCTCCGGCGCAGCTCGCCCGAAGGCGGGCAACTGCTCAAGTTTTCCGACCTGTCGATGGACACGGTGTCCCGCGAGGTCAAGCGGGGCAGCCGGCCGATCGAGCTCACCCGGACCGAGTTTCTCCTCCTGGAGCTCTTCTTGAACAACCCCCGCCGGGTGCTCACCCGCGAGATCATCCTCGACCGGGTCTGGGGCTTTGATTTCGGGCCGGAGTCCAACTCTCTGGAGGTCTACATCGGTTACCTGCGCAAGAAGATGGAGGCCGACGGCGAACCGCGGCTTATCCACACCATCCGCGGGGTGGGATACGTACTAAGGGAACAATGAGCTTTCGCAACAGGCTGATTCTTTCTGCCGCTTTGGCGGTGGCCATCGCAGTGGCCCTGTCGTCGGTGATCGTTTACTTCGCGGTCCGACGGCAACTGCTGGACCAGGTGGACACCGCGCTGCTCCAGCGAGCCGAGTACCTCCAGAGCATTCAGGGATCCCACTACGTCCGACCCCCGCTCGGAGCAGCCGGAGGCTATGCACAGATCGTCACCTCCAACGGAGGGGTGATGCGAGACTCCAACGAGTCGATCATGCTTCCGGCTCCCGACCAGGCACGCCTGGTGGCGGCCGGCCAGGCGGATACCTTTTTCAGCGACATGCGGGTCAGCGGCACCCGGGTAAGGGTGATCACCGCTCCGCTCACTCAGGGTCTGGCGGTGATGGTGGTCCGGCCACTCGACGAGGTGGATCTGATATTGAAGCGGCTGGGGTTGTTGCTCAGCCTGATAGCCGCCTGCGGCGTGGCACTCGCCGCCGGCCTAGGACGCATGGTCGCCCAGGCGGCGCTGGTCCCGGTGCAGAGGCTCACCCAGGGGGCGGAGCGGGTTGCCGAAACCCGAAGCCCGGCTCACCGCATCGAAGCGGGAGGCAACGATGAGATCGGCCGGCTGGCCTCCAGCTTCAACTCCATGCTGGAAGCCCTGGACGACTCCCAGAAGTCACAGCGCCAGCTGGTAGCCGACGCCTCCCACGAGCTCAGAACCCCCCTGACCAGCCTGAGGACCAACATCGAGGTGCTGGCCCGGGCGGACGAGCTTCCCGAACAGGAGCGAAGGGAGCTGCTGAGCGACCTGAAGGTGCAGATCCAGGAGCTGACCGTGCTGGTCGGCGATCTCACCGACCTGGCCCGCGGCGATGAACCGGAGGCCGGCGAGGAGGAGATTCGCCTGGACCATCTGGTGGAGCGGGCGGTGCAACGCATCCGCACCCACTGGACCCAGGTGAACTTCGTCACCGAGCTCAAACCCACCCTGGTCCGCGGAGCCCCCTCCAGGCTGGATCGTGCGGTGGCAAACCTGCTGGACAACGCGGGGAAGTGGAGCCCGCCTTCCGCAACCGTGGAGGTCAAGGTCCAGGGCGGAATTGTGACGGTGAGGGACTACGGGCCGGGTATCGACCCCGCCGACCTGCCGCACATTTTCGATCGTTTCTACCGGGCGTCGGAAGCTCGAGCCATGCCGGGCTCGGGGTTGGGGCTCTCGATAGTCCGCCGAATCGCCGAAGCCCACGGGGGAAAGGTGACCGCCGAGCGGGCGCCGGGCGGAGGATCGATATTCCGGCTGACCCTTCCGGCCCTGCCGTTCTCGCCGCCGCCCGGGGAATTGGTGTCCAAAGAGATCGGCTAGGCCTTTCTAACGCCGTTCTTAACCTGACCTCAGAGAGCTTTCACACTCGTTGGATTACCTAACGATGGCTGCCTTTGCAGCTCCAGAGGAGGCTCGATCGATGCGCGGCGTTCCCCAGCACTATTTCTTCGGACCGAGAGTGTTCTTGGGCGGGATCAGCTTCTTGCTCCTTCTGTTCATCCTAGGACTGCTCGTCTATCTGGTCGTATTAGTGCGAAACGACCGCGATCGGACCCGGCCCGCCCCCAGGCCGGCGGATCCACCCCCGGCGTCATCTCCCCCACTCCTAACCGCCACCGAAGTGCTCAAGATGCGCTACGCCCGGGGCGAGATCGGGCGCGACGAATACGAGACCATACGCCGGGATCTCGGGTGAGGCTGCCGGCAGCCAAGACTATGGCCGGCACCCTGGCCGCTGTCCTGGTGACCGGCATGGTCGGCAGTTATCTGGTTTTCTTCACGCCGGGGGCGCCCGCTCCGGTGACGCTCACCGATCCGGAGGACCAGGCACCGGCCGCTCGGGTCGAGGAGTCGGACCCGGCCGGGCGATGGGCGGTACAGGAGGGTTCGGAAGCCGGTTACCGGGTTCGGGAAAAGCTGGCCCGTCTGCCGGCTCCCAGCGATGCCGTCGGGCGAACCGGCAAGGTGACCGGGGACATCATGCTCTCGGGAACCGAGGGCAACTACGCCGTGTCGGAGATCAATGTCGAGGTTGACATGACCAGCCTCACCAGCGACAGCCCCCGGCGCGACAACGCCTTTCGGGACAGGGGCCTCGAGACCGACCGGTTTCCCACCGCCACCTTCAGAAGCCGGGAACCGGTGGACCTGCCAGCGGGCCTGCGCGCGGGCGAACGACTGAGCCTGGTGTTGCACGGCGCCTTGACCATCCACGGAGTCACCCGTCACGTATCCATTCCGGTTGAGGCCCGCCTGATGTCCGGGTCGGTGGAGGTCGCCGGATCGCTCATCATCCCCCTGGCGGACTTCGGCATCACCCCGCCCAACGTAGCCAACATCGTCTCCGTAGAGCCCACCGGGACCATGGAGTTTCGCCTGGTGCTGGAAAAAGTGGTTTGACGGGGCGTAATCAGGCCTGAACCACAAAATTGAATTCTGCCTGTTGGCCTCCGGGCAAATCGGAGAGGGCCATGGTGAGCTCGGGCTGGAAGATCCGGTCCCGCGAGTTCGCCGGTTCATCCGGGAAGTAAAGCTGGGTGGTCAACACCCGCCCTCTGGGTGCCTGCACCTTGACGTGAAGATGGCGGGTTCTACCCGGGTACCGGCCGGGAACGATGGTCTCCAGCCGGTAACGGCCCTCGGCGTCGGTGAAGAAGTGGCCCCTCATCCGGTAGCCCCGGTTGTCGTATTCGCCGCCCGCATCGGCATGCCAGACATCGATCAGGGCCTCGGGGACCGGCCGGCAATCGGTGCTGTAGACGAGGCCGGACACTACGAGCGGGACTCCCTCGGCTCCGCCTTCGCGAAAGTTCGAGCGTTCGGGAGAATCCGGGGTGAAATACGGCCCCTCAGTCTGGGCCGCCGTCGGCTGGGAGTCTGCCTCCGTCGCGCACGCCGGAGTGGGCGTCATCGCCTGGGTTCCGTCGCGTGCGGCGGACCCGGGGGCTGCGGGGCCCGGCCCGGTGTTGCGCCCAAGCCCGCAAGCCTGGAGCGCCGCTGCGCCCAGGGCCGCACCGGATCCCATTAAAAACCGGCGGCGGGAAAGCCGGCGCCCGGGACGGTCAGCCAGCGGTGTCCTCCGCGGTCGCGGGTTCGCCTTCTGCCTCGCTCTTCACCGGCAGCTCGGAACGGCGAATCACAAACGCGGTCCCCAGGATCCAGAACACCAGCAACCACGGCTGGAACTCGCTGAGGACGAAAAACAGGCTGGCCGCGGCCGGGGAAAGGGGTCCGATGACCTCGGGCGGAGGCGCCAGGCCCAACGCCGCGCCGGCGAGGGCAAACCCGGTCAGTAGCCCCGAGAACCGGCCGCTGCGCCGGCCCGCCATCCCGAATCCCAAGAGCATCGGAACCGACCCCGGGACCAGAAGAGCCACCGAGACCGCCCAGACAATCGCAAGCCCGGCGATCATCTCCGAACCGGGTTCCCGGTGGGCAACTCCCAACAATGCCAGCTGCATCAGGCTGAGAGCCAGCAGCAGCGCCACGTAGATGGCGGTGCCCACCAGCCCGACCATCGACCAGCCATGCGCATCATGAGACTGAACCGTCACCAGGCGGCTCCACAATCCGGCGGCGAAGAGCACCAGGCAGATGGCGGCGAGCCCGTAGAGGTAAGCCGAGACTGCGGTGAAGCTGCTGTTCGCGGTGTAGTAGCCGGCGATGTCCCCGCCGGTTGCCTCGAAGGGCGAGGGGACTCCTCCGCCGGCATTACCGAAGCGGGCGGCGAAATGAGCAAAGAGCACCGCGCCCAGGCCGGCCACAGGGGTTGATCGATTGAGGGAGATCTGTTTGTTCACCGTCTTTCCCGCAGCTTTATTGGTCACCAAATACAATAAGCGCGCCAGCAGCACACGCCGGTCACAAGGGGGATATTCATGTCTCGGAACATTCGTTTGCTCAGCGTCCTCACAGCGTTGCTCTTACTGTTTGCAGCATGTGGTGATAACGGTGACTCCGACGACGGCAACGACACCGAACCGGAGGCCACCGAGGACTCGCCGTTTCCGGTCACCGAGGAGACGATGAACCTCACCGACGGATCGGAGGCCAACTTCCACGAGGAGGACGACGTTTCCGACCTGGAAGAGCTGGAGTTGGAGCTGGATGACAACTACTTCGAGCCGACGGTCATCATCGGCAGAGCAGGTCAGGAGCTAACGCTGAACCTCTTCAACGAAGGCGGCAACATTCACAACTTCTCGGTAACCGGCCAGAACATTTCGCAGGATCTTCGCGCGGGGGGCCGGGAAGTGGTAGAGGTTACGTTCCCGGACTCCGGGGCGGTGACCTTCTTCTGCGAGTACCATGCGGGGCTCGGCATGCGGGGGGAGCTGCGGGTCGCCTCGTAAGGCCGGGGGTCCGATGAGGAGGCTGCGGGCCCGGCGGAAGAACAAGGCTAGGTTTCGGCCATGGTAGGTCAGGGCGGCGGATGGACACCACCGGGAGCCGGAAGTGGTTGGGGGCCGGCCGGGGTCGCCGCCCCGCGACCGGACAAGCCGAACACCAGCAGGCGGCCATACATGCCCGGGTACGGCATAAAAAATGCCGACGAGGGCGGGGGGCTTCTGCCCTGGGCCTGGGCCGAAGGCCGGCTGATGCGCAGCCACGACTACTGGGTGGCCACGGTGCGGCCCGATGGCCACCCCCACGTGATGCCGGTCTGGGGCGCCTGGAACCAGGGCGCATTCTGGTTCAGCGGCAGCGGCCGGTCGCGCAAGATCCTCAACCTGAGGCAGAACCCGGCCTGCACAGTAGCTACCGACAACCCGCAGGAGCCGGTGGTCGTCGAGGGAACTGCAGAGATAGTCGACAACCGGGCGTTGCTGGCGATCTTCCTCAACCGGATCAACACCAAATACCGGACCAACTACACCCTCGACTTCCTGGATCCCGAGGTCAAAGCCTGCGTGAAGGTCAAGCCGGCGAGGGTCTTCGGGTTGGAACAGGAAAACTTCACCGGCTCCCCCACCCGCTGGGACTTTTGAAGCGACCTACGGAACGAACTGCTCCTCGATACCGGTCCTCAGCCGGTCGCCGTCGCTGACGATGTAGTAGTCGTTCGGAGGGCCGTCCGGCCGCCAGCCCGGCACCGCACATCTGCCCACACTCGCGTCAAAACGCGGGTAGGAATGGTGCGCCCCCGGCAAGAATCGAACTTGCGACACCAGGTTTAGGAAACCTGTGCTCTATCCACTGAGCTACGAGGGCGGGGCATGAGTAGGCGGCAGAAACCCGTCGGCCGGTGCCGCCCGGCTTCAACTCTCCGATTTTAGCCGTCCTCCGCGGCGGCGGCCCGCTCGGCCAGCTGGGCTATGGCGTCCAGCAACTCGTCACCGTCCAGCAGGACCCGGTCGTTGTGGTTGGCGCCTGCGATCTCGACGGCCACCACATCCCGCCCCGCCTCGGCCACCGCACGGCTCTGCTCGGTTGGCACTATAGAGTCCTCGCCTCCGTAGACGACCGTGACCGGGACGTCCAGCCCGGCCAGATGACGGGCCAGCGGATACTCGTCTTTGAGCATCAGTGCGACCGGCAGGAACGGGTAATGGACCCGGCCCACCGACGCCAGGTCGACGAAGGGAGAGCGCAGCACGAGTCCGGCCGGCGGATGCTCGGTGGCCAGCTCGGTCACCACCGCCGCCCCCAGGCTCTCCCCGAAGTACAGCAGGCGCTGCGGCGGGATGCCCTCCTCGTCGACCAGGAACTCGTAAGCCGCCCGGGCGTCGCGAGCCAGTCCCTGCTCGGAGGGCCTACCCGAATTGCCGCCGAAGCCGCGGTAGTCGAACAGGAGCACGGCGAAGCCTCTTTCGGTCAGCGCCCGGGCCAGCGGGGCGCGGTAGGACCGGTTGCCGGCATTGCCGTTCGCCACCAACAAGGTCATGCGGGGCTCGGCGTCCGCCGGGGTGGCGTACCAGGCCCCCAGCTCCAAATCGTCCTCGGTTCGAAGGGTCACCTCGCGGACCGAGTCAAGCACCCGGTCGGCGGGGGGCACCGCTCCCATGGGCAGGTAGATCAGCCGGCGCTGGAACCCCCAGATGAGCGCCAGAACCAGCACGACCACAGCCAGCACGCCGGCAACCGTGCGGATCATTCGATGGGCCCGTTCGGTAGGTAACCTATGCTCGGGGTCTCACTGGTCGTCGCCCTTTTCCACTTCTTCTCCGGCCTCCGAGCCCTCGCCGGGCTCCCCGTTCCCGTTCTCTCCCGGCCGGTCCGCCACAGCTTTTTCCGATTCCTCGTCGTAACCCTTGATTTTTTTGAGCTCGTTGCCGGAGGCGGCGAGTATCGCCACCAATGGAACCGACAGGAATGCCCCCACCACTCCCGCAATAACAGCCCCCCCGGTCAGGGCCACCAGGATGACCACGGGATGAAGGCGCACTGCCCGGGCGAAGACCAGCGGGCTGATCAGATCGCTTTCGATCTGCTGCACCGCAACCACAATGGCCAAAATGATCAGTGCGGCAGTGGGACCGGTGGTCACCAAAGCGACCAGCACCGCAATCGCCCCGGCGATCAGGGCGCCGATCAGCGGGAAGAAGGCGGCGAAAAAGGTGAGCATCATGAGGGGGGCAACCAACGGAACCCCCACGACCGCCAGTCCGATCCCGATTCCTATCGCATCAACCGCGCCCACTATCGCAACACCCCGCAGGTACCCTCCCAGGGTATTCCACGACCGCCTGCTGACAGCTCGCGTGGCCTCGCGGTGTTCGGCGGGAACCTGGCGGAGCATCCAACCGGTGATCTTGTCGCCGTCCTTGACGAAAAAGAACAGCAGCACGAGTACCAGGATCAGACCTGCGATCACCTCGAATGCCACCACGGCGCCGCCCAGCAGACCGGTGGCAATCGTCCCCGCGTTTGCCCTGACGTTCTCTGCCACACGTTCCATCCAGTCGTCGGTCTGGCCTATCTCGACGAACGGGAACCGGTCCTCGATCCATCCGGTTACGGCGTCCACGCCCCCTTCAACCGTAGGTCCGAGCTCACGAAACTCCTCCGCTACACCGGGCACCACCTGAGCGATCGTCAGGCCCATGGCGAAGAAGAAGGCGAGCAGTACCGCCCAGGTAGCCAACATGCTCGGCCAGCCGTGATCCCTCAGCCAGCGCACCGGGGGAACGAACACGGTGGAGATGAGAATGGCAATGATGATCGGAAGGACCACCAGCCGCAGTTCCGCCAACACCAGGACAGTGATCGTCAGGACGACCCCGATGATCAGCAGGCGCCATGCGATTCCGGCAATGGTCTCCAGCGCCGGCGGTACCCGGTTAGGTTCTGAATCGCGCATTTGATCCACCCTCGGCTGTGCTCCCCCAACGTTTTGGGCGCAGGCACAAGGCTTTACCCACCCAAAAAAGCGCTACATAGCTGCACCGGCAGCGTAGCAGTGACCTGAGGCGGTATCCCGGACCGGTCCGGAAACCGCGTTCCGACCCGTTGTCTTCTACTCGGCCCCTCCAACTGTACGACGCGGCCCCGAAGGGCTTCCCCGGAAAATCAACCGGGCGCTCCCCAGCGCCCGGGTGGATTTCTATGCGACCATCTAACGAGACAAGGAGAAAAGTTGGCTATATCGGTTTCGTCGGAGAGCCTGCAGGCACCGGGCCCCCGCGGTCTACCTTTGGTTGGGTCGGCGCTGGATCTCATTCGCGACATCCTGGGCACTACCCTCGAAGGGCAGCGGCGCTACGGAGATATCGTCCGCTACGTGGCGGGGCCCCCCGGACCCCTCAGGGTGGTTGCCTACGGTCTCGCCCATCCGGACGGGGCCCAGCAGGTCCTCGCCGGCAACGCCGCCCGCTATTCGAAACAGGACGCGGCCTACAACGAGCTCCGCGCGCTCGTGGGAAACGGTTTGCTGACCAGCGAGGGCGAGGTCTGGCAACGCCAGAAGCGCCTGGTGCAGCCGCTGTTCACCCACAAAAGAGTGGCCGGATACGTCGAGATGATGTCTCAGGAGAGCGCCGAGCTGGTGGATCGGTGGGCCGGGCTTCGCCGCAGGAACGGAACCGTCGATCTTCACAGCGAGATGACCCGGTTCAGCTTGCGGGTTGTCTGCCGGGCGCTTTTCGGGACCGACGTCGACCGAATTGTCCCTGTACTAAAAGACAACGTCCCCTACCTCAGCAAGAAGGCCTTCACGCGCAGCCTGGCTCCGGTCCACATCCCGGCCCACTGGCCGACGCCGGGAAACCGCCACACCGAGCGGGCCTGCAACGAGATCTACGCGGTGGTCGACGAGCTCATCGAGTCCCGCCGCAACCGAACCTCCGGCGGAGAGGACCTGCTGAGCCTGCTTCTGGGAGCCCAGGATCCCGAGGGGGGTAGCGGCCTAAGTGACGCCGAGGTGCGGGACCAGGCACTGATCTTCCTGCTGGCGGGCCATGAGACGACCGCAACCTCATTGACCTTCACCATGCACCTTCTGGGCCTTCACCCCGAGATCCAGCAACGGGTACGGGACGAGGCTCTGGAGGTACTGGGCGACCGCCTTCCCGGGCACGAGGACACCAGGGCGCTCGGCTACACCACCATGGCGGTCAAAGAAGCCATGCGGCTGTTCCCTGCGGTCTACGTCATCCCCCGGTTGATCGAGCAGCCCGACGAGATCGGCGGTTACACCCTCCCGCCCGGCGCGGTCGCGGTAGTCAGCCCGTACCTGACCCACCGCCACCCCGGCTTCTGGGACGACCCGGAACGCTTCGATCCCGAGCGATTCACCCCGGAAAAGGAGAAGGCGCGGCACCGCTACGCCTACTTCCCCTTCGGCGGGGGGCCCAGAGCGTGCATCGGTCAGTACTTCTCCATGCTGGAGAGCATCGTCGCCACCGCCGTTCTGGTGAGGGCGTACAGGTTCACCTCGCCGCCGGGCACGGTGAAGCTGTTCACCGGCATCACGCTCAGGCCCAACCAGCCCATGCCCTGCCGGGTTGATCCGCTGGACCCGGACGCCGGTTAGCCGCCGGCGGGGAACCGGCTGAGAGCAGCTACCCGCTGGAAGGACTCCTCGAAATTGGTCAGCCCGTCGTCGGTGAAGTTGACCCCCTCTCCGGGCGAGCAGCTTGCCTCCTCGTGCGCCTCGGCCACCAGAAGGTGCACTCGATCGTCCTGGAGCAACCAGTACTTCACATAACGCTCCACCGTCTCCCCCTGCGGGTTCACCACGGAGTACTCCGAACGCATGCCGTCCCGCCCCGCCACCTGGGTCTCCTCCGGCTCCACGGTTTCCACCTCGAACCCCTCGGTACAGCCGGTGCGGTCGGAAGTGAACTGGCTGTAGTCGTCCTCGATCCGGCCCTGCAAACCTCGCGCGCCGACCGACTCCAGGGCGGGGTAGCTGGAATACTCGATCTGGCCGACGGTGTTGCCCTCACGCTGCACACACAAAAATGGCGCGTCTCCCGGACAGGCAATCACGCCGAACCCTCCGTTCAAAGCGACGGTCTCGGTTGGCCGGTCCGCCCAGTCGATGGCGGCGCCCGGTTCCGGCGATGGCGGCGGTTCACCCGGTATGTCGGCCCCTCCGCCCGTGCAGGCGGCCAGCGCTAGAAACACTCCCGTGACCCCAAGGGCCCTAGTCCGAAAGCCGATCCTCAGTGCGTTCAAGTCCAGTCCTCCTATGCAATACGGGTCCGGTTACATCCTTACCGCGAACCCCGATTTCAAGCCCTTCTCCGGGAGGTGGCGGAAACTGAGGAGATGAACGGTCTGGCGCTGGCCATCGGACTGGTTGCCTACAACAACACGATGAACCTGTGGAGTCGCTTCCACGGACGGCTCTACGTGCCCGCAAACCTGGCGCTCTCGGCGGCTTTGCTCGGGATCGCAACGCTGGTGTGGAACCTGGACGCCCGGGACCTGGGCCTGGGGCCGGGCCAGTCAACCGGCGCTCTGCTGGGGGCCGGGCTGGGAGTCATCGCAGCATCACCGTTTTTCATCGCCCTCCGCACCGGCCGGAGGGCACCCACTTTCGCCGACGACCGCATGTCCGGGCTTTCCCCATCCGAGCTGGCCAACCGCACGCTGTTCCGAGTCCCCTTCGGCACCGCGTTGCCCGAGGAGCTGGCCTTTCGGGGAGTGCTCTTCGCAGTGCTGGCCCCCGCGGGCACCGCATGGGCCGCCGCCGGCTCAAGTCTTGCCTTCGGGCTCTGGCACATCGCCCCCACCTACAACCTGCTCGTACAGAACGGCGCGGTTCAGGGCAGATCGAAGGCGGCCACGACGGTAAAGCTGGCCGGCTCCGTGGTTCTGACCGCCCTCGGCGGGCTCATTCTGCTCTGGCTACGGGTCCGAACCGGGGGGATCGCCGCCCCGTTCGCCCTGCACGCCACCTTGAACTCCCTGGGCACCGTGGCAGCCCATCTGGCACACCGGTCCAGCTCCGATCAGCCTTGAGGGCAGTGCTCGTTCACAAACGCCTCGATGTTCGCCACCGCGGCTCGCACCTCGGCAGAGTCCATACCCTGGAGCGCGGCCTGGATCCTGCTGAGCTCCTCCGGGCTGGCATCGGCCATGGTGGACGGATCGTTGAGGTTAAAGCCGGCGGTTCCCTCGGCGAAGTTGCGGTAGGCGGTGGCAACCACCCTCAGGTCGTCCGAAATCTCGTTGGGAACCGCCTCCGCCGCATGATCGAGGGAGTCGGCGATCTGGGTGAAGTTAGAGGAGCCGGCGGCGGGAGCGTCGGGAGTGAACCCGGCAAAAGCATTCTCGTAGGCCCGGCATTCGTCGTCGCCCAGCCCGGCGCTCGGATCCCCGGCGTCCGAGGTAGCCCCGGCTCGGGGAGTGGGACTCGCGTTCGGGTCCGCGCCATCCCGGCCACAGGCGGCCGCCATCAACAGCAACGCCGCTACCAGTGCGCACCGTGCAATCAGCTTGAACCTCATCGGCTTCCTTCCGGGTCGGGGATTCCAAATGATTGTTAACCAATAACGCAGCGATCGCCGGGCCTTGTGCTGCGGCCGGGCTAGAATACCGCCGGCCCCAACCTGCAACCCGCGGGACCCGGCGGTTCTTCGCCGGTATCGTCCGGCACTTGGGAGGCTCCGCTGCGGAAATGACCACAGACCCCGAGGTTTCCCCCACCGGCGTCAGCCCCGACCGCCCCTCGGATCAGGCGGTCGTCGACAAGACCGGACGCAGCTGGGACGGCTGGTTCAGGTTGCTCGATGACTGGGACGGGCGGGTCCGTTCGCATCCCGAGATGGCTCGCTGGCTGATCACCGAACACGCGGTGGATGGATGGTGGGCCCAGAGCATCACCGTCGCTTACGAGCGAGCTCGCGGGCTGAGAGCTCCGGGCCAGGGCCGTGACGGTAAGTACACGGTGGGGGCCAGCCGGACCATGGCGGTCCCGGTGGACAGGCTGTTCGCAGCGATTGACGACCCGGACACCCGGAGCCGATGGCTCCCCGGCGACCGTATGCAGATCACCACCGCTACCGCGCCCAGATCATTGCGGGCGAAATGGGACGGCGGCCCGTCCCGGGTGGTGTTCGACTTGGAGGCCAAGGGCGATGCCAGGAGCCGGATCTCGGTGGCGCACGAGCGTCTCGCCGACCCGGCAGCTGCGCGCGAGGCCAAACAGCTGTGGACGGACCGCCTGCAGGCGCTGAAGGAACTACTGGAAAGTTGAGCTCCCGCCCGTGGGCGGGTGACCGGCCACCGGTGCTTCGACAATTAGAAAGCGATAAGTCCGGGCGATCTCCTTAAGCGCGCCCCTTGGTCTGCCGATACATCTGCAGGCGACCAACGAAAGGGACCTCGTGGAGCGTAGTAGCACCGGCACGGCATCCACGAGCGCGGCACAACGACTCCGGCCCCTGCTCCTGGTCACGATCCTCATGACGATGTCCGCGAGCTTTGCGGTTCCGGCCAACCCGTCGCATGCCGCTCCTCCACCCCAGGCAAAGGCCGCAGCCCGAGCGACCGAGGAGACCGAGCGCATCAAGCAGATCTGTGAGATGAACGGCCTCCAGGTCCTGAAGAACGCGACTGCGCAGTGCACCCACGGCGAGGACCCCCCGCCTCCCGGCATGGACATCCGCAAGGACGTAAAGCCGGTAGCGACGTTGTCTGCCGCCGAGGCCGGTGCGCTCGGGACCACCGGCCTGGAAGTTGCGCCGGGGGCCCCGTCATTCGTCTGCGACGGAGACGGCGTGGGGGGCTATCGCACCCAGGTCATGTACGTGCGGGCGACCGGCACTGCCGACCGCTACAGCACCTACAAAGCCTCCTTCCTCCAATGGGTCTCGGAGACGGACCACATCTATCGTTCCAGCGCCCAGGACACCGGGGGGAACCGCCGCATCAGGTTCGTTCACGACTCGTCGTGTACTCCGACAATCCTCAACCTCACCGTGTCCCCGAGCGGCGACGACGACATGACCAACACCATCAACGAGCTCCAGGCGGCCGGTTACAACCGAAGCGACCGTAAGTACCTGATCTTCATGGACGCCAAAGTTCTTTGCGGGGTGGGCACGATGATGGTCGACGACCGGCCGGGACAGGAAAACTGGAACAACTTCGGGCCCGACTATGCCCGCATCGACTCCGGCTGCTGGAGCGGGCACATCGCCGCACACGAGCACATGCACATGATGGGAGGAGTTCAAAACACCGCACCGCACGCCAGTGGAGGAAACCACTGCACCGACGAGTACGACATCATGTGCTACTCCGACAGCCCCAATTACCCCAAGATGCAGATCCTGTGTTCCACCACCAGCCGGGACCGCAGCCACTTCGACTGTAACTACGACGACTACTACAACACCAATCCCCCGCCGGGCAGCTACCTGGCCAACCGCTGGAATACCGCCAACAACCGGTTTTTGGTCTCCGACGGCGGGACTGCAATGCCTCCGGCCTGTCCCGACCAGGCACTGGAGCCAGACGAGACCCACGCGGGGGCGGCCCAACTGGTCATGGGCGTGTCCAAGCAAAGAGCCCTGTGCACGGCAGGCGACCAGGACTGGATGTCCTTCCAAGCATCGGCCAACCAGCGTTACGCACTCAACATCGTGAGCCGGGCCTCCGGCATCACTCCGTCGCTCGAGGTATTTGCCGGCAACGGAAAACGGCTGCTGGCATCACACTTCCCTTCGGTCGGGGGTCTGGCCGCGGTGGAGTTCAGAGCCCGCACCGGCGGCACCCACTACGTGCGGACGAAGAACCTCACCTCCTCCTACACGGCGAGCCCGAGCAACCTCTACGAACTGAGGGTCTCCCCGGCGGCGCCGGCGGGGACATCGATCGGCGGGTTCGGCTACAACGCCTACAACCAGATCGGGGGGACGCCCTCGGAGATCAACACGATTCCGGGCATCTCCTTCAACGCCAGCTCGGTGCAGACCTCGGCCGGCTACCTGCACAGCGCCGCAGTGATGAGTGACGGCACCGTCAGAACCTGGGGGTGGAACGGTTACGGTCAACTGGGCAACGGCAGCCGCGTCGACAGTGCGCAACTTGTCAATCCCGGCCTGACCGGGGTCGTCAGCGTTTCCGCCGGCCTATTACATACCCTGGCGCTCAAGTCCGACGGAACTGTGTGGGCCTGGGGTTGGAACGGAACCTCGACCCTCGGCGACGGAACATCTTTCGACCGGCTGAGGCCGGTAAGGGTCTTGGGTCTCACCGATGTGGTCGAGGTGTCGGCGGGCTGGCTGCACAACCTTGCCCTCAAAAAAGATGGAACCGTGTGGGCCTGGGGCTTTAACGATTACGGAGCGCTGGGTGACGGAACCACGGTCTCCAAGAGCGTTCCGGTGAAAGTGACTCTGCCCAAGGCAACCTCTGTTTCGGCCGGTGGGTACCACAGCCTCGCCGCGCTGGAGGACGGGAGGGCGACGGGGTGGGGATTCAACGGCCACGGCCAGGTCGGCGACGGGACCCGCATGCAACGCACGCGGCCGGCGTTGGTGTCGGGGATGTCCGGCGTCTACCGGATGTCCGCGGGGTACGCCCACTCGGTATTGCTGAAGAACGACGGGTCTGTCTGGTCATGGGGATACAACGTCTACCAGCAGACCGGAGGTGCCCCGACCGAGGATCGTCTGTACCCGGCCGCCATCATGTGCTCGAACGATCCCTCCTGCCCAAAGCTCGCCGGCCCAACCATGGGGAAGATCGTCTGGCTGTCGGCCGGCTCCTGCTTTAACAACGTCGCATTGGCCGAGGATGGATCGGTGTGGTCCTGGGGCTGGAATGGAACCGGGCAGTTCGGGAACGGCACAACGGCCGGCTCGGGCACCGCTGTCCGAGCTAGCGGGTTAAAAGCCGACGACGTAGCCGCATCCTGTTTTCACACGCTCTACCGATCCTGACGCCGACCCCAAGTCCCAAGAGGTTAGGGTGAGTCCTCACCACCGTCGCGGTCCTTTGCGGAAGGAGATCGAATGGAACACACCAAGGCCGAAGACATCCAGTGGAAGCCGGCTCCGGAAGACCATTTCACGGGCAAAGTTTGGTTCGGTCCCCTAAGCCACGCCACCGATGAAGGACTGAACGCACTAGCCGTCCAGTTCGAGCCTGGGGCCCGCACCGACTGGCACACGCACCCCGACGGTCAGGTGCTGTACGTGGTCAACGGCGCGGGCCTGGTGCAGAACCAGGACGGGTCGACGGTTGAGATCTCCGCCGGAGACGTGGTCTACGCCTCGCCCGGCGAACGTCACTGGCACGGCGCCCGGGAGAACAGCCCGATGGTGCATTTGTCGTTGACCACCGGCGGCGCCACCCGGTGGGAGCCCGAGAAGGTAACAGACGAGCAGTACGGCAACCGCCGGCCGTAAACCCCCTAGGCCCTTCGGACTGCGGCGATCCGCTGGACGGCAGCCGGCCGGGGGTCGCTCACCTCCAGGTCCTCGTACGCCACGACCTCCAGGGGCGGCCGCACGGCGTCCAACAGCTCCCCCCTGTCCAGCAGAAAGGCCGGGTTGCTGGGGACCCCGAACCGCTCGTTGCCCCGGGCGAAGGTCTCGTAGATTAAAGCACCGCCCGGTGCCAGCGACGCAACCAGCGCCGGGAACAGGGGCCGGTGCAGGTAGTTGACCACCACGACACCGTCGAACTTTCGTCCGGAGAACGGAAACGGGCTGCCGTCTTCGAGATCCATCTGGTGGGCCTCAACGCCGGGATGCCCCTGAAGGTCCTCAATTCCTGCAATGTCCCGATCCACCGCCACCACACGAAACCCGCGCTCTGAGAGGTATCGAACGTGCCGGCCGGCGCCGCACGCAAGGTCGAGCACCGAGCCCCCGGGTGGGATCAGTGTGCCGAACCGGGCGACCCAGGCCGATGCCGGCGCGTCGGCATGCCACCCCCGGGGCGGAGCGGCTTCGCTCATCCGGCCAATCTCACCACTTGATCACTGCTGCATCATCGCTCAATCGAGAGCGGCGTTCAGCAGAGGTTCAACAGGTCGCCAAGCCCCAGGAGCCGGGTGAGGCCGAGAAGGGATCCGATGCCCGAGCACCCGGGCGCCGCCGGTACGGGGGCGTCCTGAGGAGCCGGCTGAAGCTGCTCGAGCAGCTGGTCGGGGCCGGCCGGAGGAGCTTGCGGAACCGCTTGAGGCCCGTTGGGCGGGTTTGCGGCCTCCGGGAACCCGGCGCCCCCGCCCGGAACCGGGGTATGGCCGGGCGCACCCGCAGCGCCGGGCGAACCCGCGGTACCGGGAGTTCCGGTGACCGAGGCCCCCGCGCCGGAGCCGCCGGGTGCGCCTTGGACCGAGGTTCCGGGGCTACCGCTGCATGCGCCGGCACAACCGCTGGACGCGCCGTCGGCACCGGGTGCCCCTGCCATACCGGAGGTTCCGGCTCCACCGGCCCCCCCTGCGCCCCCTGCGCCAC